>OJLA01002667.1_pt1 | contig 10329 bp, 3 predicted proteins | sample 1596611 | NCBI WGS metagenome assembly OJLA01 (sample SAMEA4350168, study PRJEB24818) | metagenome | biome: human; feature: gut; material: faeces | place: Denmark | collected 2013-09
GGCAACCAATGCCGCAGCAGAGTCATTCAATGCTAAAATCAAAGCATTTAGAGCACAGTTCAGAGGAGTAAGAGATAGAGCTTTTTTCTTATATAGACTTGCTAAATTATATGCTTAAATATAAAATACCTCAGATTGTTACGTTGACCCAGAACATCAACTATATGCCATTGCTGTAAAAACAAAGAACCTCCGCAAGAAAACTTGCGGAGGTTCTTTGTGATCGCGACAGGATTCAAACCTGTAACCGGCTGATCCGTAGTCAGCTACTCTATTCAGTTGAGCTACGCGACCCTTAAAAAAATTATGAAAACTTGTGACCGCGACAGGATTCAAACCTGTAACCGGCTGATCCGTAGTCAGCTACTCTATTCAGTTGAGCTACGCGGCCTCTTTGTTTAACGGGTGCAAAGATACGTACTTTTTCCGAATTAGCAAACGATATACAAACTTTTTTTGAAGAAATTTATTCGACAAAGCGATAATTAAACAACTGCCAGCCGATGGTCATCCCCACATTCCACTCCCTTCTCGGTGAGCTATAATGATTTACATAAGCAGAGATGGCTCCGAAGGGCAAATGACAAATAACAGAAACTTCTCCCATATACTCAAAGCGGGAGAATGCTTTTCCATAATATGCTTTATTCAATGCATTCTTTTTTATCGGAAAAATCGGTGTAAAGCCATAAAATTCTGTCCGGAACTGGAACATGTCGTTCAAAACATATATGGGTTTGATACCGGCAGCCACATACTGGTTGGCACGAAAAGCTTCATTGTACATCAGTTTACTATGCGGAGTCGGTGCAAATTCTCCTGCCTGCATCATGGTTGCCGTATAATTCTCAGAGAAATTCTTCGATGAATACAGTGCTTCTGCCATCCATCCCAGGGTGAATTTCGGCCCCATCGTGTGATATGCCTCTTTCATATAAGAGATTTGTAACCATGATTGCCGCTCTTGCGGAGAAGGACTGTACCCTTCTTGCGGATTCCCCGGTTCAAATCTTTCCCTCCCGGTAAATACCTGGGCTATCAGTTTCTCCAGATAACCTTTTGTCGCGTATTGCCGCGTATTTAGGGTGCTCCCATAGAAACCGATGGAACCTCCCAAAAGTTTGTAGGTACTTCTGTCCGAACGGTCCTTATCGAAATCTATTACACTGGATTGAAAGTAGTTATCTTCCAGTTGGCCATATCCCAGACTGAACTCCGCACGCTTATTGGCCAAAAACGGCAAGGCAACCATCAACTTCACAAAACGTTCGTCCTTTGAATTGAATGAAGGTTTGTCATTCCTGGAAAACAGCTTGTCCTTCTTGTAGTAATCGAAGGTACTGATTGAAGCAATAAAACGAAAGGACGTAGATATGTGGGTAGGCAAATCAATCTTACCCATCAACTGGGCATTATTATAAATCTTACCCAACTGACCGTCAAAAGTGATTTCCTTGGAATAATAATTCAAGTTCTGATATCCTATTCCCAAATAGATTTGATTTGAGCTCGTGGTAGAGACACTGCCCCCCAGACGCACGGAAAAATTATCCTCCATCTTCACCTTCAAATGCAGCTCATACAAATCGGATTCCGAATCATACACAGCATGAGGAACTATTTCCGAAATCATATTATCTGCCAGCAAACGAAAATACCCGCGCTTCAAGTCTTCATAAGTAAAGACTTCATGCTCTTCATCATGGAACTCTTTTTTGATGTAGGCTTGCTGTTGGGCATTCGCCCCTTCAATAATGATATCCCGAAAACGGAATTGAGGCAGGTTACTCCGGAAGACAAGACGCCTCAAACGCACATTATCAGCATTCACCCTACGATGAACACGGCTTTTGATGGAATCCATCATATTAAGGGTACGATTGTAGCCTATATCGTGCAATTCCTGCAGACGGTCAAAATCCAGCAAGTTGACATCATCATATTTGAAGGTCATGACTATACCCAACGAGTCCGGAATGGAGTAATCGGTCTTCTGCATAATCATATTCTCCAATTGGCTCATCAGGTCATTCTCCTTCGGCTTACCGGGATTGGCCGCTACCACACTGCCAATAATGACATCCGGATGAAAATCCTCCCGCATCACATCCGTAGGGAAATTATTGTAAATGCCGCCATCATAAGCAAGCGTACTGTCTATTTCTATCGGTTTGAAGACAAATGGAAAGCTCATGGAAGCACGTACCGCATCTCCCAAATCCCCTTTACTCAATACCAATGGCTTTTTATTGTACACATCGGATGCTATACAGCGAAAAGGAACAAACAGTTTGTTGAAATTACCGCCACATGCAGCCGTAGCACGTGCAAACAATTCCACAAATACCAGGTTCATCTGTATGGGGTTGACCATGCTTGTGGGAAGTATCTGGGGCTTTATATGCAGCGAGTCCCTAAAAGCAAAACGGATATTAAAAAATTCCGGTGAAGGACGATTCTTCTTAAAATAATACTCGTATTTAGGCTCCACTTTGCCCGAATACCAACGCTTAAAGTCGGGAGAGCGCAACAGCGCCTCCATATCGTCCGGGGAATACCCCATAGCATACAGAGAACCGATGATAGCTCCCATAGAGGTTCCGGTTATATAATCAATGGGGATATTATTCTCTTCCAAAGCCCGGATAATGCCTATATGAGTCATGCCTTTTGCTCCACCGCCACTCAGTACAAGCCCCACTTTCTGAGCTTGTAAAATAAAGCCACATAGAAGAAACGAAAAAAACAATAAAACTCTTTTCATAACTATGCTATTCCGAGTAAGATAAATGTTCATTGCCCCAAATATAAACAATAGTTTCTAAAAATGCCGTATTCAACGAAGAAAATCACACCCTAATTGGTGAAAATGAATAAAAAAAGGGTATTGCGACTCCGAAGAATCACAATACCCTTGCATATATTAAATGCAAATTTAAAGGGGCTTATTTTATTAGGTCAATGCTTCTCTTGACAAAGTTGTTCAAAGCTTCACCTTTCAACATACCATTCTGCAGCAGTGCCAAATCTATCAGTTGACGGACAACCTTATTCTTGGCAGCATAATCGGCGAAGATGCCTTCTTTCTGTGTTTTCAGTTCGTCCCACTTCTTATCCAACTCATTCACTTTATCCTTTTCGGCAGTCGGTATATCCTCATCTTTCTTGCCTTCCTGCTTCTTTTTCAGGTCAGTACGCTGCTTGTTCACTTCATCCATCTCTGCCTGAACCGGAGCAACGGCAGCAGCACATTCCTTATCTTCATCTGCCAGAACTTCTTTTACCAGCTTATGGTCTGAATTCAATACCAGGTTAAACATATCCGGCATTTCGCCATAGAAGCTCATTCCAGCCTGGATATTCGCCATTTCCTTCATACGGCGCATGTACTCGCTCTGAGTTATCATGATAGGAGTGGCATTTTCGCCCAAAGCCTGCGCCGTGATGTTGAACTCCGTCTTATCCATCTTGGGCAACTGGCTCTTGAAGATGGAAGAAAGAACTTCCTGCTTGCCGGCTTCCAACGCTTCGTTCTTCTTGTCTTCCTTGACAATCAGATTATCAATAATATCGCTGTCTACACGAGTGAAGCGAACCTTTTCGAACTTCTGTTCCAACATGCTCACCACCGCAATGTCCAGCTGTCCATCCATCAACAGCACATTGTATCCTTTATTCGTAGCGGCCTCTATGTAGCTGTATTGTTCATCTTTATTGTTGGCATACAGATAAATCAGATTTCCATCCTTATCCGTCTGGTTATCTTTAATCAACGTCTTATACTCTTCGAAAGTATAATATTTGCTGTCTGTATCGGTGAAAAGGGCAAAATCCTTGGCTCTATCATAGAAATCTTCCTGCGTAAGCATTCCGTAGTTGATGAAGATTTTCAAGTCATTCCACTTTTCCTCAAACTGTTTACGGTCATTCTTGAAGATAGACTGCAAACGGTCTGACACCTTCTTCGTGATATATGTAGAAATCTTCTTCACGTTGGCATCGCTCTGCAAATAAGAACGGGAAACGTTCAATGGAATGTCCGGTGAATCGAGCACACCATGCAGCAGGGTCAAGAAGTCGGGAACAATACCTTCCACCGAATCCGTCACATATACCTGGTTGCAATAGAGCTGAATCTTATTCTTGTTCAACTCGATGTTGCTCTTCACTTTGGGGAAGTACAGAATACCGGTAAGGTGGAACGGATAATCCACATTCAGATGAATCCAGAATAAAGGTTCGTCGGACATAGGATAAAGGTCACGGTAGAACTTCTTATAATCTTCATCTTTCAATTCGCTGGGTTTCAGCGTCCACAACGGGTTGGAATCATTGATGATATTATCCTCGGCAGTTTCAACCTGCTTGCCGTCTTTCCATTCTTTCTTCTTGCCGAATGCAACCGGGATAGGGAGGAAGCTGCAATACTTCTTCAACAAAGAGGAAATGCGCGCTTCTTCAAGGAATTCCTTGCAGTCATCGTCTATGTAAAGAACGATATCCGTACCACGTTCTGCCTTATCAGTGTCTTCAATCGTAAACTCCGGACTGCCATCGCATGTCCACTTTACAGCCTGGGCGCCTTCCCGATAGGATTTAGTGATGATTTCGACTTTCTTGGCAACCATAAAAGCCGAATAGAAACCCAATCCAAAATGGCCGATGATGGCGTTGGCATCGTTTTTATATTTCTCAAGGAAGTCATTGGCGCCAGAGAAAGCTATCTGGTTAATATACTTGTCTATTTCTTCAGCCGTAAGACCTATACCATGGTCGGACACCGTAATGGTATCTTTTCCCAGCGAGACATGTACGGTTAAATCGCCAACTTCACCCTTGAACTCACCGATAGAGGAGAGTGTTTTCAGCTTCTGTGTAGCATCAACCGCGTTAGAAACCAACTCACGGAGAAAAATTTCATGATCACTATACAAGAACTTTTTAATGACGGGGAAGATATTCTCAGTAGTTACCCCAATATTACCTTTTTGCATACTACATTTATATTTTTTAGATTTATATTTTTAATTATTCCGGCAGATATAGCACAAAAAAAATGCCAGCCCATAAGGACTGACATTTTGACGGTTTTTATAAAGAACAGCTTATGCCTTCCTGATGCTCAGCTCGTCTTTTACTTTGTCTACTGATACGTTTACCGTATCACCCGGCTGTAACTCCTCCGCCACTATCAGCTCGGAAAGTCCATCCTCCAAGTGGTTCTGAATGGCGCGCTTCAATGGGCGCGCACCAAACTGTACATCGTACCCTTTCGAAGCAAGGAATGTCTTTGCATCATCCTCCACAACCAGCTTGTAACCAATTGCTTCAACCCGTTCGTACAAACCTTTCAGCTCAATGTCCACAATCTTTGTGATGGCCTCCAAAGAGAGCTGGTCGAAAGTAATGATTTCATCCAAACGATTCAAGAATTCGGGAGCAAAGGTCTTGTTCAGAGCCTTTTGTATCACGCTGCGCGAATGTTCATTGTCATCCGTGCGGTTTTGCGCCGCAAAACCTACGCCACGGCCAAATTCCTTCAACTGCCGCGTACCGATATTGGAGGTCATAATGATAACCGTATTCTTGAAATCGATGGTTCTGCCATAATTGTCAGTCAAACGACCTTCATCCAGTACCTGGAGCAAGATGTTGAACACGTCCGGATGGGCTTTCTCAATCTCATCCAGCAAGACAATGGAATACGGCTTGCGACGCACCTTTTCAGTCAACTGGCCGCCTTCCTCATAGCCCACATATCCCGGAGCGGCACCAATCATACGAGATACGGTGTATTTCTCCATATACTCGCTCATATCGATACGTATCAAGGCATCGGCAGAGCCAAACATATATTTTGCCAATTGCTTTGCCAAATGCGTCTTACCCACACCAGTAGGGCCAAGGAACATAAAGGTTCCGATGGGATGGTTCGGGTCTTTCAACCCTACACGGCTACGCAAGATTGCTTTGGTAAGTTTCTCTATCGCAGCATCTTGAGCTATCACCTTCGCCTGTAGTTCTTCCTTCATTCCGGCCAGTTTAAGTCCTTCTGCCTGCGCCATGCGCTGTACGGGTACACCGGACATCATTGAAATAACATTGGCTATTTCCTCTTCACCTACCGTTTGGCGGTCATCCTTCAAACGGGCTTCCCACTCAACCTTCATCTCCTCCAAGCGGACAGAAAGTTCCTTCTCACGGTCGCGGTAGCTGGCAGCCAGCTCAAAATTCTGTGACTTTACAGCTTCAGCCTTCAGGCTACGTGCCTCTTCAATCAGCTTTTCCTGTTCCTCAATTTCTTTCGGAACATTAATATTCGTCAAATGCACACGCGAACCCGCCTCGTCCAAAGCATCAATAGCTTTATCCGGGAAGTTGCGGTCGGTTATATAGCGTGCTGACAACTTGACACATGCTTCCAGGGCTTCATCCGTGTAGCTCACGTTATGATGGTCTTCATACTTCTCCTTGATATTCTTCAATATCTGAAGCGTTTCTTCAGCTGTGGTAGGCTCTACAATCACCTTTTGGAAACGACGTTCCAAAGCACCGTCTTTCTCGATATTCTTTCTGTATTCATCGAGAGTGGTAGCTCCAATACACTGGATTTCACCACGCGCTAAAGCTGGTTTCAGCATATTGGCAGCATCCATGGAACCGGCAGCAGCACCGGCACCTACAATCGTATGGATTTCATCGATGAAAAGGATGACATTCGGATTTTTCTGCAACTCGTTGATGATAGAGCGGATACGTTCCTCAAACTGACCACGGTATTTTGTTCCCGCCACCACAGAGGCCATATCAAGCATCACCACGCGCTTTTCAAACAAAATGCGCGAAACTTTCTTTTGCACAATACGCAATGCCAAACCCTCTACGATGGCAGATTTTCCGACTCCTGGTTCACCGATAAGCACTGGATTGTTCTTCTTACGGCGGCTCAAGATTTGCGCCAGACGTTCAATCTCGCGTTCGCGACCCACAACCGGGTCCAGCTTGCCTTCTTCGGCAGCCCGCGTCATGTCTACGCCGAAATTGTCCAGCACAGGAGTATCATTGGACGGCTTTCTGGATGCAGCCTGTGCAGCCGAAGCCGAACCAGCCCCCCCAGTACGGGAGGAGCGAGACATATTCATATCTTCTTCATCCTCTTCATCATCCTCGGTGAATCCCATTCCCGCATTCGGATTGGTCGATTTCATCGAAAGCTGTTCAAATACAGCCTGATAATCCACCCGGTGTTCTTCCAAAACAGTTGCAGCAAGATTGTCGCCATCTTTCAAAATAGCCAGCAATACATGTTCCGTATCGGCAGTTGCACTTTTCAGCAAACGCGCTTCAAGCATACACATCTTCAATATCTTAGCCGTCATCGGGGACAAGGGCACTTCAGCGTCCGGCAAGAGAGTATCGTCCTCGGCATCCTTTAGGAAACCCTCCAGACGACTTTTTACTCGTTTTAAATCTATATCAAGTTTCAACAATATTTCAATAGCTTTTCCTCCGCCATCACGCAGCATGCCGAGCAGAAGGTGTTCCGGACCAATATAGCGATTTCTCAATCGATTGGCTTCTTCCTTGCTATAAGTAATTATGTCTGAAACTCTTTGTGAAAATTGATTGTTCATATTTTATAATTCTCCTCAATTAAAAAGGTTATCCACGACAAAGATACGCATTTATTAATTCAGCGTATCATATTTAACTGATTTAATAGTATACAAATCCCGTGCCATAAATTTCAAATCTGTTTTTCCACTTTACACCTTATATATTAATAGCAATTTGGTGAGGAAGGGAGGGAGTACTTCCATATTTATGTTGCAGGCAACAAAGTTTATGGAGGAAAACTTTTGTATATCGTAAAAAAGCAGTACTTTAGCGTGGTTTTTCACGAACCCGAAAATGTATAATTAATAATCTTTTTAAATGCTTGAACAAGACAGAATTATAAAGATTAACATCGAGGAGGAAATGAAGTCATCGTACATTGACTACTCTATGTCGGTCATTGTTTCACGTGCCCTTCCGGATGTTAGAGATGGTTTTAAACCCGTTCACCGAAGAATTCTTTTCGGAATGATGGGATTAGGAAATACCTCCGACAAACCTTATAAAAAATCAGCCAGAGTTGTAGGTGAAGTATTAGGTAAATATCACCCTCATGGCGACTCGTCCGTTTACGGAGCTCTTGTACGTATGGCTCAGCCTTGGGCAATGCGTTACATGTTGGTAGATGGACAAGGTAACTACGGTTCAGTAGACGGTGACAGTGCTGCTGCCATGCGTTATACAGAGTGTCGTTTGCGAAAAATTGGTGAAGACATGATGACAGACCTTGAGAAAGAGACTGTTGACATGCAGAACAATTTCGATGACTCTTTGCAAGAGCCTACCGTCATGCCGGCCCGTATTCCGAATCTTTTGGTAAATGGTGCATCTGGTATTGCCGTAGGTATGGCTACCAATATGCCGACCCATAATCTATCTGAGGTTATTGACGCTTGTATTGCATACATCGAAAACAATGACATCGATATAGAAGAGCTGATGACGTATGTCAAAGCTCCTGATTTCCCGACCGGAGGCTATATATACGGTATGAGCGGTGTTCGCGAAGCCTATCTCACGGGACGCGGACGTGTCATAATGCGTGCTAGAGCCGAAATTGAGACTGGTTCGACGCACGATAAAATCGTTGTGACAGAAATTCCCTATGGTGTCAACAAAGCTGAATTGATTAAGAATATAGCCGATTTGGCCAACGAAAAGAAAATTGAAGGTATTGCCAATGCTAATGACGAATCCGACCGTGAAGGTATGCGTATCGTTATTGATGTAAAACGTGATGCAAATGCCAGCGTTGTACTCAACAAGCTCTACAAGATGACAATGCTGCAGACATCTTTTGGTGTGAACAATGTTGCATTGGTACATGGCCGTCCACGTCTGCTGAATCTGAAGGATTTGATAAAATACTTCGTTGAGCACAGACACGACGTAGTCATCCGCCGTACTCAGTATGATTTGCGCAAGGCCAAAGAACGTGCACATATTCTGGAAGGATTAATCATTGCATCTGATAATATCGACGAAGTAATCAAGATTATCCGTGCTGCTAAAACCCCGAATGATGCTATATCAGGTTTGATGGAGCGATTCCAACTCAGTGAAATTCAGTCACGTGCCATTGTTGAAATGCGTTTGCGTCAGCTCACAGGATTGATGCAAGACCAGCTGCACGCCGAATATGAGGAAATTCAGAAGCAGATTGCTTATTTGGAAGAAATCCTTGTCAATGACGAACTCTGCCGCAAAGTCATTAAAGATGAACTGATTGAAGTAAAAGAGAAGTATGGTGACGAACGTCGCTCGGAAATTGTCTATTCATCAGAAGAATTCAATCCGGAAGACTTCTATGCAGATGATGAAATGATTATCACCATCTCGCACATGGGATACATCAAACGCACACCGCTGAGCGAATTCCGTGCGCAAAACCGTGGTGGGGTAGGCTCCAAAGGTACCGAAACCCGCGATGCAGACTTTGTAGAGCATATTTATCCTGCAACCATGCATAATACCATGATGTTCTTTACACAGAAAGGTAAGTGTTACTGGCTGAAGGTATACGAAATCCCCGAAGGTACTAAGAATTCGAAAGGTCGTGCCATCCAGAATTTGTTGAATATCGACTCTGACGATGCTGTAAACGCCTATTTGCGCGTGAAGAACTTGAACGACCAAGAATTTATCAACAGCCATTATGTATTGTTCTGTACTAAGAATGGTGTCATTAAGAAAACATTGCTTGAGCAGTATTCACGTCCTCGCCAAAATGGTGTAAATGCTATCACTATCCGTGAAGACGACCGTGTAATCGAAGTGCGTATGACAAACGGCGACAATGAAATCATCATTGCCAACCGTAACGGACGTGCCATTCGTTTCCATGAAAGTGCTGTGCGCGTTATGGGACGTACTGCCACCGGTGTACGTGGTATGACATTGGATGAAGACGGTCAAGACGAAGTAGTAGGTATGATATGCATCAAAGATCCTGAAGCGGAAACAATTATGGTTGTATCGGAACAAGGATATGGCAAACGTTCGGATATTGAAGATTATCGCAAGACCAATCGTGGAGGTAAAGGTGTGAAAACAATGAATATCACCGATAAAACGGGTAAATTAGTAACTATCAAGTCTGTTACAGATGAAAATGACTTGATGATTATTAATAAATCTGGTATTACCATCCGTCTGAAAGTCGCCGATGTTCGTATCATGGGACGTGCTACACAAGGTGTGCGTCTAATCAAC
>OJLA01002669.1_pt1 | contig 10325 bp, 8 predicted proteins | sample 1596611 | NCBI WGS metagenome assembly OJLA01 (sample SAMEA4350168, study PRJEB24818) | metagenome | biome: human; feature: gut; material: faeces | place: Denmark | collected 2013-09
GCGATGGACTTCATCTTGCCTTGCTTCAAGTAGTAAAAACAAATCACTTTTCTTATCAATAAATATCTCATTAAAGTTTCTGTCAACCATACCTCTAGTTCTATGATGGTCATCTTTTAATAAACCAATCAGTGTTATCTCATTTTCAATATTAAGTTTTTTCAAAACAATTGAAGCGGCTTTTACTTGGGTTTTACCTCCATCGACAATTATCATATCTGGTAGATTAGCATTTTCTACTAATAAACGTTTATAACGTCTTTCAATAACTTCCATCATAGTATGGTAATCATCTGGTCCTTTTACTGTCTTGACTTTATACTTACGATAATCTTTGTACGAAGGTTTACCATCAACATATCTAACCATTGCGCTAACCGGTGTTGCCCCTTGAATATTCGAGTTATCGAATAACTCTATTACTTTTGGATAATTAATATCTAACAATTTTGCTAAATCTTCAAGCGGTTTTTTAGTTTTTTCAATTTCTATTAAACGCATTTTTTGTAAATTATCAATATTATTCTTTGCATTTTCCATTACATTATTTAGCAATTGTTTTTTAATTCCTTTAACAGGTACAATTACTTTGGTTGTTAAAAGCTCAGATAATATTTGATACTCTTCAAGATAAGGTATTATGATTTCTTTTGGTACTAAGTTATTAGTATCATCATAAAACTGATATATATAAGATAAAATTGCTTCATCAATTTCGCCAATTAAATCAAATATTTCACCACTACGTTCAATTATTTTACCACTACGCATATGTAATACTTGAATAGCTACTAATCCATCTTTAGAATAATAACCAAAGATATCTTTTGATAAACCATCATTTAATTCCATTGTTTGTTTTTCTACAATTTCATTGATTGAATTAATTGTATCGCGATATTCCATTGCCTGTTCAAATTCTAAATTATTAGAAGCTTCTTCCATTTTTTGTTTTAGAATAGTTGTTAATTCATCACTACTGCCATTTAAAAATCGCATTGCACTTTTTATTGATTCCGTGTAATCATTTCTAGAACACTTGTTTATACATGGGGCAAGACATTGATTAAGATGTGAATATAAGCATGCCTTATTAGGAATATTGTGACACTTTCTAAATGGATATACTTTATTTAAAATTTCAACAATGTCTCTACATGCTTTAGCATTGGGGTAAGGTCCAAAAAGATATTGATTTTTCTTTTTGTGTTCTTTTTTTACATCCCTTGTCATTACCAAACGAGGATTTTCTTCATTGGTAATTAATATATATGGGTAGCTTTTATCATCCATAAGTAAGATATTATATTTGGGACGATTTTTCTTAATAAAGTTTGATTCTAATAAAAATGCTTCTAATTCTGAATGGGTAATTATATATTCAAAATTTACGACATCTTGTAACATTCTAGTTGTTTTAGCATCATGGCTACCTGTGAAATAACTCTTTAAGCGGTTTTGTAATATTTTGGCTTTACCAACATATATTATTTCACCTTTAGCATTATACATCTGATAACAACCAGGTTTTTTAGGAACTAATGACAGTTTCGTTTTTATTTGTTGTAGAATCTCTTCTTTATTCATAAGCTACCTCATACTTGTAGATTATTTCTTTAAATTGTTTAGTATTTCACTAATGCGATTTCCATATGCTAAAGACTCATCATACTTTAAGCGTAATTCGGGAGTTTTACGAAGATTTATTCTCTTTGCAAGTTCGCTACGAATATATCCTTTAGCATTTTCAAATTCTTTTTTGGTTGATTCAATTTCACCTTGATTTCCAAGTACAGTGTAATATACTGTAGCAATTGATAAATCTTTTGTTAATGAGACTTTAGTGATAGAAATAAATTTTAATTTATCATTGTGCGCACTATCAAATAAGATTGTGGCAATTTCTCTTTCAATTATTTTTTCAATTCTTTCTACACGATATGCCATTATTTACTCTCTTTCTGCTTCTTCCATAACAAAGCATTCAATTACATCACCGACTTTAATGTCGTTATAATTCTCAATTGTAATACCACATTCATATCCAGCTTTAACTTCTTTTACATCATCTTTGAAACGACGTAAACCAGCCATTCTACCTGTATATATAACGATGCTATCACGGATTAAACGAACACCGCCGCTTCTTACAATTGATCCACTTGTTACATAACTACCTGCAATTGTACCTACTTTACTAACTTTAAATATTTCACGTACTTCTGCTTGACCAGTTATTTTTTCTTCAAATACTGGATCTAATAAACCTTTTACGGCTTTTTCAATATCTTCTTGTAGTTTATAGATAATATTATATAATCTAATTTCTACGCCTTCATCTTTTGCCATATCGGTAATTTGGGCAGTAGGTCTTACGTTAAATCCAATAATGATAGCATGAGATGCAAGGGCAAGAATAATATCATTGTTAGTGATACCACCTACACGTGCACTTATAATGTTAATGCTTGTACCTTCAATATTGATTTTTTCAAGTAAGCCACGAATAGCTTCAATTGAACCTTGAACATCACATTTAATTATTAGATTTAAAGTTTTTTCATTTTCATCATCTTTAAATAAATCATTTAATGAAGCAGCTTTACCAACACCTTTTTCTTCATTAAATTTATTTTGAGTACGTACTTCTGCAATTTCTCTTGCTTTACGCTCGTCATTTAAAGCCATGAATTTTTCTCCCGCAAAAGGAACTTCAACAAGTCCCGTTACGGATACTGGTTTAGATGGACCGGCTGCTTGAATAGTTTTACCTGTTTCATCTTCCATAGAACGAATCTTTCCGTAAGTTGTTCCAACTACGATAACGTCCCCAACTTTAATTGTACCATTTTGAACAAGCAAAGTTGCAACCGGACCACGACCTTTATCTAGTTTTGCTTCAATTACAGTACCCATTCCAAGACGGTTCGGATTTGCTTTATAATCTTTTAATTCACTTACAAGTATTACCATTTCAAGTAATTCATCAACACCTTTACCAGTTAAAGCTGAAATTGGTACATAGATTGTATCTCCACCCCAATCTTCTGGTACAAGGTTATACTCAGTAAGTTCAGTTTTTATACGATCTGGATTAGCACCTGCTTTGTCCATCTTGTTAATAGCAACAATGATTGGAACACCAGCTGCTTGAGCATGTTCAATAGCTTCTTTAGTTTGAGGCATAACACCATCATCTGCGGCTACAACAAGGATAACGATATCAGTAATTTGAGCTCCACGAGCACGCATTTCAGTGAATGCGGCATGTCCTGGTGTGTCAATGAAGGTAATTGTTTTACCATTTTTTACAACTTGATAAGCACCAATGTGTTGAGTAATACCACCAGCTTCACCACTTACAACATGGCTTGAACGGATAGTATCTAGTAAAGTTGTTTTACCATGGTCAACATGTCCCATAATAGTTACTATAGCTGGTCTACTAACTAAGTCTTCTTCTTTATCTTCAACTTCAACTTCATCGAAACGGGTCATATCAGTTATTTTTTTGTTTTTTAATTCATAACCATATTCGATAGCAATTAATTCAGTTGTATCACGGTCAAGAGCTTGAGTAGCACTGGCCATAATACCCATTGAAACGAACAATTTCTTTACTAAGTCAGTAACGCTAACACCTAAAGCGTCCGCAACTTCCATAACGCTCATACCATTTTCATAGTAGATTACGTTTTCTTCTTTTTCTTCTTTAGTTGGCATATTGCTAGCACGTTTTTCTTTGCGACTGTTAGCACTTTGTTTGTTTTTGTTACTGTTTTTCTTACGTTGTTTTATATCTTGGCTGCCTTCATTGGTTGAACGTTTTGATTTAGTTCCTCTTGTTTCTCTTGTTAAGTTATACTCATCTTCTTCTAAATAGTCACCATACTTTTCAAGGATTTTTTCATCAACTCTAGGTTGAATTACTTCTTCTTCATAGACTGGTCTTTTTACTTCTTTTTTAGGAAGTGCTTGTTTAGGTTGTTCTGGAGTTACCTTAGCTGGTTGAGGTTTTGCTTGTTGAGCAACATCTTTCTTGGTTGGGGCTGGTTCCCTCTTTTGAACTATAGGTTCTTTTTTTACTACTTGTTTTTGGGCCTTATCTTCTTTTTTAGCACCATTAAATTGGGGCTTTGGTGATGATACGGTTTTATTATCAGGTCTATTAGAACCTATTTTAACAGCTGGTTTAGGAACTACCTTAGGTTTTGCGGCCTTGAATGGATATGGTACCCCATACATTTTTGCCAATTTCTTTTCCATGTCTTTAGACACTTCATATTCTTCTGTTATTTTTATCGTAAATATTACGTTTGATAAATTCTTAATTAATTCATCAGTAGATATTTTCAAATTTTCTGCTAGTTCTTTCACTCTCATTAAAAGTCACCTCTTTCTACTTCTTTCAATATAGCACTTGCAAATCCTGCATCAGTTATTCCAATAACCTTAACTTGATTTACGCCAAGTGCATTGGAAAGTTCTTCAGTTGTAAATTTGTACATCACTGGTACTTGATAAAAGTAAGCCTTCTTTTCCAACTTATCATAAGTTGAATCTGAAGCATCAGTTGCAATTACTAATAATGTCAATTTGTTAGATTTTAACATTGCAACACTAGTATCAGTACCTAAGACTAATTTTCTTGCTTTTTTAGCAAGTCCTAATAAATTTAGTATTTTATTCAAATTTATTTTTCCTCTTCTAATAATTTTAATAGTTCATCAAAAACGCTATCAGGCACATCTATTTCTAAATGTTTATTTAGCATTTTTTTCTTTTGGGCAGTTAAGATAGCCGTTTTCTTTTTACAAATATAAGCACCATGGCCCTTTACTTTACCGCCTAAATCTATGACAACTTCATTTTCGGGTGTTCTAACAATACGAAACATTTCCATTTTAGGATATTGTTCATTAGTTACAACACACTTACGAAGGGGTACTTTTTTTACTTTTATATTTGCACCCATAGTTCACCTCTTAGTAACCGTATACATTTGGTTTGAAACTAATTCCCTCACGGTATGCGGCAGTCTCATCTTTGATATCAATGCGCCAACCAGTTGTTTGTGAAGCTAAGCGAACATTTTGTCCTCCCTTACCAATTGCAAGTGAGAATTGATCATCTGGTACAATTACAGTTGATTTTTTAGTTTCCTCATTGATTAATACTGAGATAACTTTTGCGGGGGTAAGAGCTTCCGCAATTAATATAATGGGGTTATCACTCCAATTAAATATATCTATTCTTTCTCCAGCAAGAGCTTCATTTATTTGTTTTACTCTTGAGCCTTGTAAACCTACGCAAGAACCTTTTGCGTCAACATTTGGATTGTTGCTTTTTACCGCAACTTTTGTTCTACTTCCAGGTTCACGAGCGATTGCCATTACTTCGATAACGCCAGTTGCAACTTCAGGAATATATAATTCAAATAAACGTTTGATTAAATCGCGATTAGATCTTGAAACAAATACTTTTGGACCTTTACCAGTTTCTTCTACTTTAGTTATGCATACTTTCATTTGCATACCTGGTTCACATTTTTCTCCTGGTAGAATTTCTTCTAATGGCATAAATGTTACAACATCCATTCCAAGGCTTAGTCCTACAACGCTATCAGTCTTTTTAATAACTGTTGCATTTACTACTTCGCCTTCTTTTTCTTTAAAGTATTCGTATGCACGTTTCCCACCTAATTCTTTTAATCCTTGGATGAAAATTTGTTTAAAACGAGTTGCACCTTTTCTACCAATTTGTGAAAATTTTACTTCATGTCTAAATTCAGAACCTACTCTAACTCTAGCACGTAATTCTTTTGCTTCGTCAAGAGTAATTTGTCCTTCAGGTCCCTCTGGATCAACTTCTTCAACAACAATGAAATTTTCAAAAATACGAACATTTTTTTGCTCTTCGTTAAATTCTACTTCTATTGCACCTTTACAACCTTCAAGTTGACATGCCTTTATTAAAGCAGTTCTAACAGCTGTTAATACATCTTCAATTTCAATATGTCTTTCTGATGCTATTGTTTCTAATTGTTCATAAAAGCCTTTGCTAATCATTTTTTATATTCCTCCTAAAATTTTATTGCAAGTCTAATTTTTGCGATTGCATCTTTTGGTATAGTTACAATTTTCTTTCTTTGTTTTATTAGTGTTTCGACGCTTAAATTATCTTGGTCTACACTAATTAATGTACCATATATCTCTTTTAAATTATATGCAGTTTCTAGTTTTTGATAAGTTTTTACACATATATATTTTCCTATGCTTTTCTCGTATTCATTTTCTTTTAGTTCACGCTCTACTCCAGGCGTTGTAACTTCAAGATAGTATCCATCAGGAATATCGTCATTAACAATGTCTAATATTTCTTGATTTATTGATGCTATTTCATCAATATCTGAACTAAAAGTTACTGGATCATCAATTGTAATACTAATTATGTTAGTTCCAAATTCTTTGCGTAAGCTTACACTTACTAGTTCTTTTTTATGCTTTTCAATAATTGGTATTGAAGCATCTTTTATTTTTGATAAATATTCATTCATAACGAATCCCTTCTTTCAACATATCTTATAAAAGGTGAGCCGTTAGGCTCACCTATATTAATTCATATACGCTACATATATGTTATCACAAAAAATAAAAAAAGTCAAGGCAGTCACTCATTTAGTGCACCACCTTGCTTTATTTGCTTTATTAATATTATTTTGTTATTCTATTTTTTCCTATTCATTTACTAAATTATTTTTATCTAATTCTTTTATTGTTTTAGTAAAAATTATTAGGAAAGCTATACCGGTTACCGTCACTGCTATGCCGTCCGCAATCGGTTCTGCTAATAATACCCCTAGCACTTCATTATTACATATTAAAGGAAGGAAAAAAATTAAAGGTATTAATAGAAGGATTTTTCTAAGTACTGCTAGGAATAATGATACTTTAGCATTGCCAATTGCCACGAAAGTTTGTTGACAAGCAATTTGAATTCCAAATAATCCTGATGCGGCAAAATATATATGTATTGCCCAGATTGTATATTCAATAAGTTCTTTATCAGTTGTGAATATCTTTGCAAATCCACTTGGGAATAGCATTAAAGATAGCCATAGAACAACTGAGTAACTTAATGATGAAATAAGCAGGATTTTAAATGCTTGTTTTACACGACTACTACTTTTAGCACCATAGTTATAACTGATAACTGGTTGGGCACCTTGGGATAAGCCCATTATTGGTAACATTGAAAATTGCATTAAACTTGAAAGAATTGTCATCGACCCTACTGCGATATCTCCACCATATTTTTGCAATGAAGAATTAAAACAAATTGAAATAATAGCTTCAGTAAATTGCATTATAAATGGAGATAATCCTAATAATAAGCAGGGAAGTAATATTTTAAAATTTAATTTAAAGTTTTTAAATTTTAATTTTAACACAGATTTGTCACTAGTTAGAAAAAGAATAGTAAAGATTGCTGAAGCAAATTGGGAAATTACTGTTGCAATTGCGGCACCTTTTACGCCTAAGTTAAATGCGTAAATAAAAATAGGATCTAATATACAGTTTAATATGGCTCCGATTAAAACTGTTATCATACTTATTTTAGTAAAGCCTTGTGCAGTTATGAAGGCATTCATACCAAGCGCTATCATTACAAAAGTTGAACCTATAAGATATATCAAACAGTATTCTTTCGCAAAACCAATTGTATCTACACTTGCGCCAAACTTGTAAAGGAGCGGTTCGCAAAATATTGATAGTATTATAGTAAGTAAAACTCCAATAATTATTAACATTACAAAACTGTTACCCACCACGATTTCAGCTTCTTCATGTTTTTTCTCACCTAAATAAATTGATGCTTTAGGAGCTCCACCATAACCTACTAATGCGGAAAAAGCTGATACCATAATTATAATGGCCATACATACCCCAACTCCCGTTAGAGCAGTTTTTCCAACTTCAGGAATGTGTCCTATATAAATACGATCAACAATATTGTATAATAAATTAACAATTTGTGCGATTATAGTAGGAATAGCTAATTTAAAAATTAACTTACCTACTTTTTGCTTTCCTAAAAATGATGTTTGCTCTTCCATATTATTGATCCAACCTTTCAATATTATCAAAGATTCTCTTTAAGACACTAAAATGAGCTTCTATTTCTTCTTTGCTAATATCTTTAAAAATTTTTTCAAAGAAACCACTTTGAATTTTTTTAATCGCTTCAACAATATTATTTGCTATGCTAGTTAAATATAAATTGGTTATTCTTCTATCTGATTTACTAACTTCTTTTGTTAATAACCCTCGATTGTTTAAATTGTCGACTGCAGTTGAAATATTAGACTTTTTAAACTTCCTTATACGTTCGATATCTTTTGCGGTATTAAACGCTGGATTATTAGCCAAAAAACCAATAATAGCAATTTCTAATTTAGTTAAATTTTCTTTTTCAGATAATTCATCAAATTGCTTTTCGTAAACCATTACAATTTTATTAAACTCGCTAACAAGTTTTACTGCTATGTTTTCCATGATTACCTCTTTATAAATACAACATTTTAGTTATTTTTATAACTGTTATATTTATAACTAATATTATACACTATTTTATTTATTTGTAAATTAATTTGCAATAAATAGTTGCCAAATTTTGAAAAATGTGGTAAAATATACATACTCAAAAGAAGAAACAAGAAAAATTATGAAGAAAGGAAATGAATATGTTAAATATTACTTACAAGAATCAAGTAAAACAAGTTCCTGTTGGCACTAAATTAATTGATTTTTTGGATGAAGCAGAAAAGACCAATTATATAGTTTGTCGAGTAGGATTACAAATTAAAGAATTAAACTATGCCTTACAAGAAAGAAACAATGGCATGGAAATTGAATTTTTAGGCTTAGAAAATATTGAAGCTGGGAAAGCATATGAAGCAAGTCTTCGCTTTATTATTGCGATGGCATTTCATAATTTGTATAAAGATGTTGACATAAGATTTAGCTATAACGTTTCACGTGCTATTTTTTGTCAAGTACTTACACCAGGTTTTCACTTACCTAGAGCAACAGATGCAATTATTAATGAGGTTAAACGCATCATTAAAGCAAATTTACCAATTGAAAGAGTAACTGTAACAATTGATGAGGCAAAAGAAATTTACAAACAATATAATCATCAAGATAAATTGGACATTTTAAAATACCGTCCTGAAAATACCGTTCACCTATATAAATGTGGTGACTATTATGATTATATGCATTCTTACATGGTAGCTTCTACTGGTTGTATTAAGCAATATGTGATAAGACCATATAGTCCAGGAATTATCATTCAATATCCGCGTTATGAATTAAACGCTAAAATTCCTGAGTTTGTGGAAGAATCTACATATGGGCGTACTTTAAAACAAGCCTATAACTGGTCAAAAAAGAATAAACTACAAACAGTCATCGAAATCAATGCTAAAGTAGAAACTAACAATGTTTTAGACTTTGTCCAAATGTGTGAAGCAAAACATAATCGTATGTTAGTAGAACTTGGTAATAACATCGAACAAGATATTGAAAATATCCGTTTAATTGCCATAGCTGGTCCTAGTTCTAGTGGTAAAACTACATTTTGTAATCGTGTAAGAATTGAATTATTATCAAGAGGTATCAACCCGGTAATGATTTCAATGGATGATTACTACTTAGAAAAGGAAAAAATAAGCGAAATTCAAAATAAACCAATTGATCAATTAGATTTAGAACACATCAATTGTTTAGACGTTGACTTATTTAATAAAGATTTGTATGACTTAATTAATGGTGAAGAAGTTACACTTCCTCGTTTCAATTTTCAAACAGGAAAACGAGAAGTTGGTAGAACTATCAAAGTTGATTCGAATAGTCCAATAATGATAGAAGGTATTCACGCTTTGAATGAAAAGTTAACCGCATCTATTCCTAAACACCAAAAATACAAAATTTATATTGCCCCACAAGCACAAATCAACATTGACGATCATTCACCTCTAAATACTACTGATTTACGTTTAATTAGAAGAATTGTTAGAGATATGAAATATCGCAACTGCCCAGCAGCCGAAACAATCAGAATGTGGCAATCGGTTAGAAATGGTGAGTTTAAATGGATTTATCCTAACCAAGAAGATGCTAACTATGTGTTTAATTCTGAACTTGCCTACGAACTTTGTGTACTTCGTACTAAGGCTCTCCCAGCATTACGAGAGATTAAACCAACTGATCCTGAATTTTTAGTTGCTAACCGTTTAATTAAATATATTAAATACTTTAGAC
>OJLA01002673.1_pt1 | contig 10317 bp, 9 predicted proteins | sample 1596611 | NCBI WGS metagenome assembly OJLA01 (sample SAMEA4350168, study PRJEB24818) | metagenome | biome: human; feature: gut; material: faeces | place: Denmark | collected 2013-09
AGGTACGATTATGAACAAACTTATATCCTGTCAATTTAACATAGACACAGCCTGCGTGGAATTGGTTTTTGACGATGGAAAACAGATTTCCATTGACTGCACCGCCGTCGAAAACGAAGTTGCCGACAACCGCTTCCAGCGGTCAGAGCTGGATTATCTGATTTACAACGACCCGTTCGCTTATGCAGACTTGGTTCTGAACGGCGATCTCGAAGTCTACTTGAACTCTGTGACGGAATACAAACCTCTCAATAGCTGACGGGAAGAATATAGCTCATTTGACGGACAAGCACCGACCGTGCTTGTCCGTCAAGATTCAGTTAGTGGTTGCAGATATATCTTTCAGTATTAAATCTTGTTTTTCATATCTCACTGAGTTTCCCACCCATTCTATAACCTTGTGAACAGAGATTTTATATGATTTATTGTGAGATAATATCTCGCCGTATTTCAAGAAATCCTCATTCGAAGCACTTTCGCTTATTAGAGTTGATATTTCTTTCCCAACCTCTGTAAACGGGTATTGCCTTATACTAGCTTTTTCGGAATTTCCTGAAGTTGAAGATATTATCATAATTAAATTGGTGTTGTTAATTAAAATGCGAGGTTCGCTGTCGATGTTCATATTTAATGTGATCATCCCATCATTGAATATTAGACCAAGTTCACTCAGTTTCATAATGTCTGTATATGCAATGCCAACGGCTTCTAAAAAATCGTCCTCGTTTGGCAAAAAGTAATTTTGGGGGCTCGACATAAAAGAATGGGAACATATTTTGATGAAAAGTTCCGCATCCCTCTTGCACATATTCCTCATGACATCAATTGTTTTTAACGAGAAAGTCAATGGACGAGCGAGTTCTCCTGCGAGAATCTTCGCCCACAAATTCTGCATTGTGTCATCACTTACGCTTCCTACGGCTTCAAAAAAACGCACAAACCAATCAAAATCATAGGTTCCCTTTTTATCGGTTCTTGGCTGTCCTTGATAATATTGGTCAGCTTTTTGGGCAACAGTTAGAAAGTTGTTTGCCTTATAATACTCCGTATAAGTCATCTTTCCTGAAGCCAGTAAATCGTCTGCGACTTCTTTGAACTTGCCTGCCTTTATCTTCTCAAATTCATCTGTTTTGGTGTTATGCCTTAAAAAGATTGCAGTAAAAAGCGCACCTGCAACAGGGCCGACGGCCGAAGACATGGTTTTAAGACCACTTGACAAAAAAGCAATTATTTCTGTTCCGTTCACTATCTATTTCACCTCATTTCAGCCGCTCACACAGCGGCAGTGTTTCTTCCTGTTTGGCGTCAATGCACTTCTGCCTGTCTTATGCGTTTTGGATTTCTGTAAATAGCTCAACAAGCCGGTTGTGTGCATCCTCAATCATTATGTTCGTCGCAGTTGAATGTATTCCCATATCAGCATGGCTCTTTCGATTATGAAATGATGCTCTGTCGTCAACTATTAGACGCTTACCATGTATAGTACCATCGTTTCTATCTTCTTCAACTGTAACAAAAGAATGACATATTGCGTTTCTTAGGTCTTCAAGAGCGATGCCATCGCAGAAATCCCCACTAATATTGGGAATTACGCATTTTTCGTCAGGTGTTGTCAATTTGTCCGGAGTTATGTAAGGGACCAATAGATATAAAGCTATGATTTCTTTGACTCCATTTACATCTAACACATACTTATTTCCATTTAGAATACTCATTGCAATATCAGCCATAAACTTGGCATGATCTTTATAATTGGCAATTCTTTCTTCTGTCATATTATTATCTCACTCGCACAGCGGCAGTATTTCTTCCAATTTGGCAACAATTCGTTTTTGCTCGGCAAGAGGCGGGAGCGGTATCGGCATCTTACTTAGAATCATGTGGTTCAGGTTACTCATTGTGGTTCCGACAGACTCACCGCCCAAATAGAATTTAACATAAGGAGTCGAAAACAGTGTGGCAACATAGTAAACATATAGTCTTATACTTGGTTCCATAAAAATGACCCAGTTCCGCAAAGCCAGCCATCCTCCTTTTCTGTAACAACTGCACAACGACCCATTTCACCACGCCGCCCTAAGACAATCATTCCAGCATGGAGAATATATGAGGAAAGTCGTCTGCGAGTTGATTCCGAGATCATCATCTTATCGGAAGGCACAATTTTTCCATTAACCATGTTAGCGGGGTTTACGAGTGGAATGCCTTTCTCAATATAATCCGTCTTATGAAGCATACTGCCAAAAGGACCAGTTGACATTACGCTCATTATTTCGGAGAATCTCACCCACTTCCAACTCTCCGGAATATCAAACGGAATCTCATCCTCTGCAATTTCCGGTAGGGGTTTGTCTTTTTTGATTTTACCCGCTTTGATCAGCTTCTGCTTTTCGACCTGAATCTGCCGATAGAGTTCCTCGCCTGTTCCTTCTTCGGGGCGCTGCTCTACCAACTTGCCCTGAATGGCATATTGCAAAACGGATTTTTTCATATCCTTCGGGAACTCGGCGTTGACCCGCTCCAGCTTTTCATAGGAATCTGCATATCGGTCAATATAGGGAAGAAGTTCTTCGATTTTTGCAACGATGCGATGCTGCTCAGCAAGGGGCGGAAGTGGAATTAGCATATTTTGAATTCTGATAATAGCTAATTTTGGTTGCCCAACTTTAGTTATTGCATCAGCAATTTGATTTTGAATCAATGATGATTGCATACATTTTATCAACCAATCCTGATCCATCAAAGAAAACACAAGTCTGTCTGCATTCTCTGTTAAATTTGCTCCGTCAAGTTCGGGCGGTATTTTTCCAACCCTTCCTATTGTCCCTGCTACTGTAATAAAAACATCTTCTTTGTGTATGATGTATCTTGAAATAGAGGGGAAAATATCTTCTGGAACATATTGCAAGTTTTCTGTAGATACATAACCATCCTTCATGTCAGATACACGAATATAGATATGGCCCGTATCATTCGATGAAAGTTTTCTACCTGCCGGTATGCGTTTTCCGCCCAGAATTGTTGCAACCGTCCCAATTCTTACCCACTTCCAGCTCTCCGGAATATCAAACGGAATCTCATCCTCTACAATTTTCGGCAGGGGTTTGTCCTTCTTGATTTTGCCCGCTTTAATCAGTCTCTGCTTTTCAGCTTGAATCTGCTGATAGAGTTCCTCGGCGACACCTTCTTCCGGACGCTGCTCAACCAGCTTTCCCTGCATGGCAAGCTGCAAAATGCTGCTTTTTAATTCCTGTGGTGTCATTCGTGTCCACCTCTCGCTTCTCTTTCCTTTTTCTTTGCCGTCTGTTCCAAGGAGCGAATGGAGTCCAGATAAGCCTCCTCCACGGGGGAAAGATTCTGCACCTGATACTTTCGATACTCTGCCTTTGCCTTTTCCATCGCCTGTGCATGGCTTACCTTTCCAGCGCCGATCAAGACTCCCTCGCCGGTGGATTTCAGCAAGTTGTCCAGATGCTCCACATAATCGCTCATATACATGGGTCGGTGGCGCATAGCCTGTACCTCCGCAAAGTCGAAGTAACCGGAGACAATGCGATTCAGGATTGCAAGCTCATCCTCCGTCAAATAGTTCTTAGCGACGGTGACATCCTGCATGGTGGGAAAGTCGCCAGAGAACGTGGTCAAGCCCATGAAAGGCTTTTCTGCGTCGGCACGTTGGTAAATCACCTCTGCGGCGGTATGTCCATGGGCGGCATAGTGAAGTTTGTTCTGCACCATTTTGAAAAATGCCACAGACTCGGCGCTCTTGGGATTATAGTCCGCACTGGTAGCATACAGGTCCAGTACCTGACGGTATATAACTTTCTCTGAGGAACGAATATCCCGAATCCGATCAAGCAGCTCTTTCCAGTAGGAACCGCCCCCAAGGTTTTTCAGGCGTTCATCATCCATGGTAAAGCCCTTGACCATGTATTCCTTCAGCCGCTCCGTTGCCCAGCGGCGGAACTGCGTGGCAATGACGGATTTCACGCGGTATCCAATGGAGATGATCATGTCGAGGTTATAGTAAGTAAGGGCGCGAGCAACCGTGCGGTTGCCCTCTTCTTGAACTGTTCGGAATTTCCGAACAGTTGATTCCTCGTCCAGCTCCTTTTCTTCAAAAATATTTTTGATGTGCTCGCTGATATTCGCCTTGCTGGTCTGATAAAGCTCACAAAGCTGCGCCTGCGTAAGCCATACAGTCTCATCTACAAAACGCACATCAATCTTTGCATTTCCGTCGTCAGCCCGATAAATGACGATTTCGCCCTGATCTTCAGGAGAAACAGGTTTTAATTTATCCATCGATACTTCCTCCCAACAGAGCTGTAATGCTTTCCAACACACGGTCGATCTCTGCATTGAGGGATGCACGTTCTTCCTGATAGCGTTGGATCAAATCCATAGGTTCAAGAATTTCTTCTTCCTCATGGGGATAGCCACAAAGGTCAATATTGCAGCCCTGTTCATTCAGCAGATAAGCTGCGGTAAACTTCTGTGCCTTGAAGTTTTCTCCGTCCTGGATTTCTTTTCGGTCATTCCACCAAGCGATGCAATCGTCAAAGTGCTTAAGCTCCATCGGCTTGGTCTTAGAGAAATGCTTCCTGTCAGACGGAATATCCACCCGATAAAACCATGTCTCTGTTGTCGGCTTTGTGTTATCAAAGAACAGCAGGTTCGTGGTAATCGAGGTATACGGGCTGAACACAGAGCTGGGCAATCTTATGACTGTGTGCAGATTGAACTCGCTGATAAGCTTTTTCTTGATGTTCACCTTCGCATTGTCCAGACCGAACAGGAACCCGTCCGGCACGACGACAGCCGATCTGCCGTTCTTTTTCAAACGGTATAGGATGACCGACATAAACAGATCGGCGGTCTCTGAACTTGCCAGATCGTCGGGGAAGAAGCCCTGAATAGACTTGTCCTCATGTCCACCATAAGGAGGGTTCATCAGGATCACATCAAACTTGTCATCATCCGTATAGTCCAGCAGATTGTGCTTCAGCGAGTTCATGTGATAGATGTTTGGTACCTCAATGTCATGCAGCAACATATTGGTTACGCAGAGCAGATACGGAAAAGGCTTTTTCTCAACCCCATAAATGCTGTCGTCAAGCTGCTTCTGAGCAGCGGTATCCGTTACCTGCTTGGAAAGCTGCCCTAGCCAAGAGGTGATGAAGCCGCCAGTACCGCAAGCGAAGTCTGCCATCTTTTCGCCAAGTTTCGGCTTTATCATCTGTGCCATGAACTCCGTAACGGCTCTCGGCGTGTAAAATTCACCGGAGGAACCGGCAGATTGCAGCTCTCTTAGGATTTCCTCGTAGACAAAGCCGAAAGCGTGGCTTTCCTTGACATCATCAAACTCAACCTCGTCAATAACATCAATGACCTGACGGAGATAAACACCATCTTTCATATAGTTGTTGGCATCTTCAAAGGTTGACTTCACGATTGCTTTCTTAATCGGAGTGGCAGGTGTAACCTTAATGCCCTCATAGACAACCTTTTCGCCCTCTTTTACATCGTTGCCTTTCAGCACAGGGAATAAGGTGTTATTGACAAAGACCAGCAGCTTATCTCCTGTCATGGTGTGACCGCTGCTATCTGCTTTCGCCCAATTCCTCCATCGGAGGTCTTCGGGAATAATGGACTCGTAATTGTCCTCATTCAATTCCCAGTCATCTTCTTTGGCATCATAGACTTTCAGAAAGAGCATCCATACCATCTGCTCAATTCGTTGAGCGTCGCCGTTGATGCCCGCGTCCATGCGCATAATATCGCGGATTCTCTTTATAAAACCTGACTGCATCGCCATATTCAGCTTACCTCTAATTCATAAATGTTCGCTTCAAGTTCCTTGATTGCAGCTTTGTATTGTGCCTTGCCGCCGAACAGCTTAACGATTTTTGCAGGCTTTCCAAAGTCGGCAAAGTCCGCAAGAGAAAGAACCTTAATGTCCTCAACCTCAGTAATGCCCTGGTTCATATACTTGTCCAAGAGAATGGAGAGGACTGCCTGCGCTTCAGAAGAATACTTGCTGAAAAAGTCTTTTTTCTTTACATTATTAGCTCTCGCTTTTCTCGTCAGCGGCTTTTTACCGTATGCTACATAGCAGATAAAATCAAAATCATCGACATCAGACATTCCTTGTTCCGCTTTCAGAGCCTTCAAATCAATCCCCATCGCCATAAAGGACTGTTCAATCGTTTTCTTTTTGTCCGATGCTTTCCACTTGTGAATAAAGTCAGACAAAGAAGCGTATTCTCCTTTGATATTTGTTCTCGTGTAGTCAATAATATCTTCCTGCCGAAGCAGCTTGCCGTTGGCATCATAAACAGAAACGGTTTTGTTGATGATTTTCACCCTACACCCGTCTTTATCAACAATAGGGGTTTCAGCGGTCTCAGCAGGAGGCTTATTCCCTACGTCACAGGGAGCATTGCCCTTTGGCTTGGTTCCACCGCCGCCATGTTGGAAACCCTCAACCTGTTCTACGGGACCATCCCAATCAGGGTCAGTAAAGAGCCTTGTAACATTTCTAAAGTCCATAACAACAAAGTGCGTCTTACCTTCCTTTTCCCTGATACGGGTCCCTCGCCCAATAATCTGCTTAAAGGTAGGCATACTTTCAACTGTCTTGTCAAGAACAATCAGCTTTGTCATCTTGCAGTCTGCTCCGGTGGAAAGTAACTCGGATGTCGTAGCGATAACCGGGTAAGGACTGGATACGGAGATAAAATAATCAAGTTTGGACTTGCCATAAATATCCGAACCAGTGATCCTTACACAGTAGTCCGGATTTTCCTTAACCATGTCAGCGTTTTGATTGATAAGAGCAATTCTCATCCGTTCAGCATGATCTTCGGAAGCACAGAACACAATCGTCTTCTGCATCCTGTCACTGCTTTTCAGATACTCGGTGATCTCCTTTGCAACCTCATCAATACGGTCTTGGAGAATGATATTGTAATCGTAATCTCTATTGTTGTAGATTCGATCTTCAATCACATTGCCATATATATCGGTTTGTCCTTTGTGTGGTCTCCAGCCGTCACCAATGTTGGTTGTAATATTGATAACCTTGAACGGAGCGAGAAATCCATCCTCGATACCCTGTTTCAAGCTATAAGTATAGACAGGCTCTCCAAAGTAATCGATATTCGATACCTTTTCGCTCTCCTTTGGCGTAGCGGTCATGCCAATCTGCGTAGCAGAAGAAAAATATTCCAGCACTTTTCGCCAGTTACTATCCTCCTTGGCACTTCCACGGTGACACTCATCCACGATGATAAGGTCGAAATACTCTGCCGGTATCTGCCTGAAGTGTTCCTCATCATTCTGCCCGACCATCTGATGATAGAGAGCAAAGTTTACTTCATGGGATGCAATCTTGCTCAAACACTCCTTGTCAGAAAAGTCCACTTTGTAAATGGTCTTTTCAAGCGGTGCGAAATCCTGCAAAATGCTCTGGTCAACAAGAATGTTCCTGTCAGCCAAATACAAAATTCTCTTTTTAATATCAGACCGGAGCAGACGGTACACTATCTGGAAAGCAGTATACGTTTTGCCCGTTCCTGTTGCCATCACAAGCAACAATCTCTGCTGTCCTCTGGCAATCGCTTCGACGGTCCTATTAACTGCGTTTCTCTGATAATAGCGTGGAGGATATGTGCTTTGAGAAGAATAATATGGCTGAGAGACAATTTTCTTTTCCCTATCAGAAATACCCTTGCCGTTATTCATCTCGGTGTAGTATCTCGCTACCAACTCGTCTTGAGTTGGAAATTTATCCAAAGCAATTTGCTGTTCTTGTCCGGTCAGGAAGTCATGCTCATAAAACGCATCCCCGTTTGAGGAATATGCGAACGGGAGATCCATCATCTGTGCATATGTCATTGCCTGCTGCAAGCCATGAGATACCGAATGATTATTATCCTTTGCTTCAACTACGGCAATGGGTTTTCCGTCGTTGAGATAAAGCATATAGTCGGCAAATTTGGGCTTGTTGCGAGCCACAATATTGCCACTGATGTTGATTCTGCCATCAGTAATCTTGGTCTCCATTGTTATGTGACCTTTCCAACCATTCAAAATGACCGGAGTGATATAATTCAATTTGATGTCTTCTTCAGACATCTGTTTCTTGCCCAATATGGTCATATCGAAACCTCCTAATCAAATTCTTTGGCGTCGGTTAGTCACAAACTGTTTCAAGAATATCTTCAATTCGACAATCCATTGCCTCGCAGATGCGAAGGAGAACATCTGTGGTAATGTTGTCTCCTTTGCCGAGCTTTGCAAGGGACGCTGAACTGATGCCAGCTTTTTCTTTCAAATCGCTCTTTTTCATATTTTTATCAATAAGCATCTTCCAGAGTTTGTTATAGCTGATACGCATAATGGAAGTCCTCCTTGTACTAAATCGACCAGTTTTCTTTATTATAACACAAAAATGTGAAAATTTCTGCCCATTTTGCAAATTTTATATTTGCGAACGCAAATTAAACTTTGCGATCGAGAATATCTAATCTGTTTTTTGCTTGAGCGGAGCAAAAAGGACTTGTGCCCGATTTGAGCACAAGTCCCTACTTGGTATATTCGATTATGAAAACACGCGATGTGCGTACAAAAAACATCCCCCGGGGGAGCTTCCGCATGGGCTTGTGGTCTGCTACAATACAGCCATCGGTTAATACGCTCAACCCAATCCAATCCTAAAACAAAAGCGCGGCGTTTCTTGGGGAAGAAAACGCCGCGTTTTTGTTTGGAACGTAATAGCCGGAGCGCTATCCGCATTTACGGATAGCGCTCCTATTTTTTCTATCATTCTGCGTTGAGCGCCTCGGCAATCTCATGCGCGATGCGCTGCCGTTCCTCCTCATTCTCTGCCCGCGCATATCGTTCCAGCGCAGCATCCCGCAGATCTGCCGCCTGTCTGGACCATACCTCGAACTCGCCCTTGGTCATCAGTCCGCTTCTGATACGGGCAAAATATTTTTTGTAAGCCCGCTGGTGAACTTTCCAGATATCGTTATTCTCTACCTTGCTGCGGAAGCTGCTGCTCGCGCCGATTTCCCGGCAGGTCTTGCCGTTCTGTCCCGGTGCAGGCCCGGTGCAATAGGCGTAGGTTGCCCCCGGTTTCTGCAAAAACCAGCGCCCACAGTTGGCGCAGCGTTTCGGCACAAATCCTTTTTGCAGTCCCTTCATGAACTCCACATAGACGAAATCCAGCAGCCGGTCAAAGTACATCTTTTCGACGATCTCGGCTTTTTCCTTCTCGCCGCGGATGCGGTACTGCGTCTTCACCGGCGGCGCGTCTGTCTCAGGGTTTTCACCGAGACTGACGCCGCTGATAAAAGCTTCATATCCGCGCGAACAGATCATCGGTGCCAGAGGAATTTTCTTCTGGCCCTTTTTCTTTTCAAATACTGCGTCCGCAAAAACACCATCGAGGAACCACGCATACCGCTCCTGAATCAAACGAATATCGTCGATCTGCTGCTGCATGAACGTGGGCAGATCATGATCTTCCTGCATCACGAACTCTGCAAAGGCATCCTGTGCTTCTCCGACCACAAACGCCTCGACCGGCATATCGCCGAAGACGCGAAAGTCCTCCAGATACAACCGGTAGAGCGGCAGAGAAGCAAGCCCCTTCTTCATGTTCATGTAAGCGCGCAGAACATCACCACTTTTTTCTTGAACGGCTGTGTTCAGCTGATCCAGCAATTCCTGAAACGGCGCAACGTCGAGATTCAGTATTTCGGTCAGCACCGCTCCATACGGCTGCGGCTCCGACCTGTCCTCCACCCAATAGGCCGATGCACCAAATTCGACCTTGGTGTTTGTCTGCGGTCGATGGAAATCAAATATGTCTTTTCCTAAAACGCCCATAAGCTGTTTCCTCATTCGAGAATGTATTTGTATCGATATAGTGTATCTATTGAAATGATATATTACCTATTTCCAAAAGTCAATCCTTATGTTACGATATCGGTGCGGGAAATCGAAAATAAAAATCGCAGCAACAATATCGAAAGGAGGTGACAGTATGAATAAACTACACACCATCACAGCGGAAGACTTGCAAAACAGGACATATGATCCAACGTCGTTTCTCGTCGACGAACTCATCCCAGAGGGCTTGCATATTCTCGCAGGCGCACCGAAAATCGGCAAGTCTTGGCTGGCCTTGTGGCTGTGCTTATGCGTTTCGCAGGGGCATCCGCTCTGGAATTGCACAACGGTACAGGGCGAGGTTCTGTACCTTAGTCTCGAAGATTCGTTTCAGCGTATCCAGACGCGGCTCTTTGA
>OJLA01002681.1_pt1 | contig 10295 bp, 7 predicted proteins | sample 1596611 | NCBI WGS metagenome assembly OJLA01 (sample SAMEA4350168, study PRJEB24818) | metagenome | biome: human; feature: gut; material: faeces | place: Denmark | collected 2013-09
ACGTTAATCTTTAAATTCTTGATGAAGTCCTCTTGAGATGTAAAGGACGTTTGCGATAAAAATCTTTCTACCATAACTTTTGGAATTTCTTCATTCTCCGTTCTTCTATGTGTTGTTACATGATTACGGCAAGGAAACGTACTTTCTTTCCGTCCAGCGCTTTCATGCCGTGAGGCAGTTTGGAGTTGAAATACAAACTGTCTCCTTCGTTTAAAATCAAGTCTTTGCCGTCGATGCTCAGCATCATGCGGCCTTCCAGTACAAGGTTGAATTCCTGTCCGGAGTGACTGTTGTAGTGTATCGGCTCGTTATCCGGCTTGGGTTCGACGGTGACGATGAACGGGTCGGCGTTGCGGTTCATGAAGCCGGCAGCCAGTGACTGGTATTTATAGGCTTTTGTACGCTCGATGCTGGTTCCCTTGCCGGCACGGGTAAGGAAGTAGCTGCTCATCTTCGGCTCTTCACCGAACATCAGGGCATCCAGTGCGATGCCGTAACGGCGGGCTATCTTTTGCAGCATGCTTACGGAGATGTCGAATTCTCCCGTTTCGGCAAGACGGTACTCTTCTGCCGGGATGTCGCAATCGCGGGCGATGTCTTCGGCATTCAATTCCAATACGTCGCGCAGTCCGCGCAGGCGTTCGGCTATTTGTTTAATCTGTTCGTCCATGTGGTTTTTATTAAGTGGATTAGTACGGTTATTTACTTGCTTTGATGGCATTGATAATGGCGGAAGAGAATCCTTGATGTTCCAGTTCGTTGATACCCTTGATTGTAATTCCGCCGGGAGTGCATACCTTGTCAATCTCTATGGCGGGATGCGTGTCGTTGTTCAGAATCAGTTCGGCGGCGCCTTTTACCGACTGGGCTATCATGCGCATGCCGTCCTTGGGGTAAACGCCCAGTTCTATTCCGGCCTGCATGGCTGCCTGGATATACTTCAGTACATAAGCGATGCCGCAGGAAGTCATGGCGGTGGTTGCCGCTATCTTATCTTCGGGAATCAGCATGGCAAGTCCCATCTGGTTGAAGATGTCGAGCAAAAGCTGTTCCTGTTCCTTGCTGGCGTTACGGCTTGCAATGAGCGTCATGCTTTCCATCTCGCTGATGGCGGTGTTGGGGATGAGGCGGAACATGGTCATCTCCTTGTCTGCCACGTAGTGTGCCAGTTCTTCGAAAGGGATGCCGGCAGCTACGGAGATAAGTATCTGCTTGCTTTTCAGCTTGAGTTCGCTTACCACCGGTTTTATCAGCCACGGTTTGACGGCGAGTATGATAAGCTCGGCGCCGGTAACGGCTTCCTGATTGTCGCGTGTGGTTTGCAAAGCGGGGAACTCAGCCTTTAACGCATCCAGTTTGCCTTGCGTGGGATTAGAAACAATGATGTCGCTGGCGGGGATGATGGTTCCTTTTGCCAGACCGCGGGCGATGGAGCCGCCCATATTTCCTGCACCGATACTTGCTGTTTGCATATCATCTTGTCATTTAAAAAGTTGTCTTCGGGCAAAGGTAAAGATTTTAATGAAAAAACGACCGAAACAGGAAGGTATTCTTCTTTCGGTCGTATCTTTTGCCGGCTGATTATCCGTAAATTGTCAAAGTGCTTTCTTAAAACGTTCCAGGAAGAGGTTCGCTTCGTCCATGCCGAGACACAGGGGCGGCAACAGGCGGAGTACGTTCGTGCCGCTGACACCGGTAAAGACATGCTGTTCTTTCAGTAACCTCAAACGCAGTTCTTTGACAGGCTCTTCAAATTCGAGGCCAATCATCAGTCCGCGTCCGCGCACTTCCTTGATTTGCGGGAATTTCTTCAGCTCTTCCATCAGGTATGCGCCTACTTGGGCGGCATTGTCTACAAGAGCTTCCTGCTCTATGACATCCAGTACGGCAAGCGCAGCGCTGCAAGCCAGATGATTTCCGCCGAAAGTGGTTCCGAGCTGGCCGTAAACGGGAGTAAACATCGGACTGATAAGTACGCCCGCCATCGGAAATCCGTTGCCTATGCCTTTGGCTACGGTGATGATGTCGGCTTTGATACCGTTGTACTGATGGGCGAAGAACTTGCCGCTACGTCCGTAACCGCTTTGGATTTCGTCCAGAATCAGTACCGTATTGTGCTCTGTACAGGCCTTGCGCAAGGCTTGCATAAACTCATCGGTGGGCAACTGTATGCCGCCCACTCCCTGAATGCCTTCGATGATTACAGCGCATACATCGCCTTTCGCCAGCTCGGCTTTCATTGCCTCTGTATCATTCAGCGGGAGATAGGTAACGTGTCCGCAGTTGTTGATGGGAGCAATGATTTTGGGATTGTCAGTTGCTTCTACCGCCAATGAAGTACGTCCGTGGAAAGCTTTCGAGAAGGATACCACGCGGGTCCGTCCGTTATGGAACGAAGCGAGCTTCAACGCGTTTTCGTTGGCTTCGGCTCCGCTGTTGATAAGGAAAAGGGAATAATCATCGTATCCGCAGACCTTTCCCAACCGTTCTGCCAGTTGCTGTTGCAGTTCGTTGATAACGGAGTTGGAATAGAATCCAAGCGTGGCTACTTGCTTGCCGAGCATCTCTACATAGTGCGGATGTGCATGTCCGATAGAGATTACTGCATGACCGCCATAGAGGTCGAGGTACTCCGTACCTTTATCGTCCCATACATGGCAGCCTTTTCCTTTGACAATATTGATGTCAAAAAGGGGATATACATCGAATAGTTTCATTCTTTCAGTAACTGATTACAAATTAAAGATACTTTAGAAAGCACTGGGTTTCAGTCTCAAACCGACAGTCTCTTCCAGATTGAACATCAGGTTCATGTTATGTACGGCTTGTCCGCTGGCTCCTTTCAGCAGGTTGTCTATGCAGGAGATGATAAGGAGCTTGTCGCCGTGCTTTTCCAAATGGATAAGGCATTTGTTGGTGTTGACAACCTGCTTCAAATCGATGTTCTTGTCGACGATATGCGTGAAGGAGTCTTTGGCATAATACTCTTCATACATGCGGACAATCTCTTCCAACGCCACTTTGGTCTTTATCACGATAGTGGTAAAGATGCCGCGGGGAAAATCACCGCGATAAGGGATGAAATCAATGTCCGAATCGAAACTGTTCTGGAGCTGTTTGAGCGATTGCTTGATTTCGGGCACGTGCTGGTGCTCGAAAGCCTTGTACACACTCAGGTTGTTGTTGCGCCAGCTGAAGTGGCTCGTAGCTCCCGGCTTGACGCCTGCACCAGTGCTGCCGGTGATGGCATTCACCATAATATCGCCGTTCAGCATCAGATGCTTGGCAAGCGGAAGCAGGCCCAACTGGATGCAGGTGGCGAAGCAGCCGGGGTTGGCAACATGCTTTGCTGTGCAGGTGGCACGGCGGTTCAGCTCGGGAAGGCCGTAGATGAAGTCATGGTCGTCGCTCTTGATGCGATAGTCCATGGAGAGGTCGATTATCTTCAGGTCTTCCGGTACGTTGTGGCTTTCCATGAATTTTCTGGTGTCGCCATGCGCCGTGCAGAAGAAAAGCACATCGATTTCGTCCAACGGAAGTTCGTCGGTAAACGTTAGATCCGTCTCTCCGTACAGCCCTTCGTGTACGTCGGTTATTTTGTTGCCGGCATTGCTCGAACTGTTTACGAATACGATTTCCGCTTCGGGATGGTTCAGTAACAGGCGTATCAGTTCGCCTGCCGTGTATCCGGCTCCGCCGATGATTCCTACTTTAATCATGTTGATAATATCTATTGGGTTCTTCTGGTATTATAACTAATAGTATGATATATATAAGTGTACCTGCAAACGCAGTGAAGATCGTAGCAAAAACGTAGATGATGCGTACCAGTGACACGTCGAGTCCGAAAAAGTTTGCCAGTCCTGCACATACGCCGGAAAGCATTCTTCCGTTTCGGGGGCGCGTTAATTTTTGCTTCCGGTTCATCATTTAGATTTCTTCGTCTTTGTGGTTTGAGTAATAGGCACGCAGTGCGGTAGAAGTCACCTTAATGAAACCTTTGGCGTCTTCCGCAGTCCAGCCTTTCTGCATTTCACCGTATTCGCCGAATTTGTTCTTTACAAGGTCGTCGTCGCTTTCCACGCCTACGGTAGAGAAACAGAGCGGATGAAGTTCGAGAATCGCAGTACCGTTTACATTGCGTTGCGAGGACTCCAGCATGGCTTCGATGTCGCGCATTACCGGTTCCAGGTACTGGCTTTCGTGCAGGAACATACCGTACCAGTTGGCTACCTGGTCTTTCCAGTATTGCTGCCATTTGCTTAATGTGTATTTCTCAAGGAACTTGTGTGCGCCGATAATCAGCATGGGAGCGGCTGCCTCGAAACCTACGCGGCCCTTGATGCCGATAATCGTATCGCCTACGTGCATATCACGGCCGATGCCGTAAGCCGCACCGATTTCCTCTACCTTCTGGATAGCCTTGATGGGGTCGTCGAATTTTTCATCGTTGACCGCTTTAAGTTCACCCTTCTCGAAGGTCAGGCGCAACTGTTCGCTGCCTTCTTTGGTGCAATGTTTCAGATAGGCGCTTTCGGGAAGTCCCTGTGCGGAGTCCAGAATCTCACCGCCGCAAATGGAAGTACCCCACAGACCTACGTTATAGGAATATTTCAGTTTGGCGAAGTCGGCTGCAAAGCCGTGCTTGTTCAGATAATCTATCTCTTCCTGGCGGCTCAAAGCCATGTCGCGTGTCAGCGTGATGATTTCCACGCCCGGAGCCATGACGAGGAAAGTCATGTCGAAACGAATCTGGTCGTTACCCGCACCGGTCGAACCATGTGCAATGGCGTCTGCGCCGATTTCGTTGGCGTAGCGTGCAATGGCCAGCGCCTGGAATATACGTTCGGAGCTTACGGAAATAGGATAAGTACCGTTACGCAATACGTTGCCGAATACCATGTATTTCAAGCTCTTTTCGTAATATTCCTGCGTTACGTCCAAAGTAATATATTTTACAGCACCCAGTTTGTAGGCGTTCTCTTCGTTTGTCTTCAGCTGTTCGGGGCTGAAACCGCCGGTATTGGCACAAGCCGCATATACCTCGTATCCTTTCTCTTTGGCCAGATACATAACTGTGAATGAGGTGTCCAGACCACCGCTGAATGCAACTACTACTTTTTTCTTCTTTTCCATAATACTTATGAATTTTGAATGTTGAATTATAAATTGGGAATCAGGCTTGTAAACGAGTCCGTGTGTTCCCATTCATAATTCAAAATCTATAATTAATTATATTTTATCTTCCTCGTGTAACTTCGGGTCGTAAAGCATTGCCGTGCAAATGCAGAACTTCCGGTTTTTGGCTACCAGTATGTCATGGTTGATACAGCCCTCGCAGCCTTTCCAGAAAGCCTCGTCGTCTGTCAGTTCATTGAAAGTAACCGGTACGTAGCCCAGTTCGGTATTCATTTTCATAACGGCCGCTCCGCTGGTCAGACTGAATATTTTGGCTTTGGGCCACCGCAGGCGTGCCAGGCGGAAAGAAGCCGTCTTGATACGTTTGGCCAGTCCCAAGCCGCGGTAATCGGGATGTACGATGAGGCCCGATGTTGCCACATACTGCTTGTTTCCCCAGCTCTCTATGTAGGTGAAACCTGCAAATTCGTCTCCACATAAAGCTATGATAGCTTTTCCTTCTTTCATTTTAGTCGCCACATATTCGTGTGTGCGTTCTGCGATGCCCGTTCCGCGCACCTTGGCAGCTTCTCGGATGGTATCCAAAATCTTATCCACGTAAACTTCATGTGAGGCGTCGGCCACCATCACATCAATCTGTTTCGAATCCATTTCTTTTATTTCGTTATATATTCGTTGTAATATAGTTGTACAGGTTTACTTTATGTTAGGAATGATTTGTGACAGAAACACGCGTATCTCTTCGTGGGATGCAGCCTCGTGCAGAACCATCATGATTGTATCGTCGCCGGCAATGGTGCCCAGTATGGCGGGACATTCGCGGTTGTCGATGTCATAAGCCATGCTGCTGGCATAGCCGGGCCGGGTGCGGATGACGGCAATGTTCTTGGAGAAATGGAGGGAAATGAAGCCGCTGGTCATCAGCATTTCGCTTGCGCTCTGGTCGTTGCTGCGCTTGTACATGATGTTGTTGGGAAGAACATATACATATTTCCCGTTCATGTTGGCCGCTTTGGCTACTTTCAACTGCTTCAAGTCGCGTGACAAGGTGGCTTGTGTCAGCTCAAAGCCCTCTTTGCCCAAAGCCTGCAACAGCTCTTCCTGAGAACTGATGTCTTTGCTTGAGATAATCATCTTGATGGCATCTAACCGATTGGCTTTCTTTTTCATGTTTCTGTATAATTATTCTTAGGTTGGTGCAAAAGTAGGGAATATTTTGGAAAGAATATACAGAAATGGGATTTTTTTATTCTTTAATATGCAAAAAACGTAAAAAAGACGGTATATGTATGCAGGTTTGGAATATAATTAAAAGCCTTTTATCGGAAATCTTTTAATTATATCTTTGCGACAATTTCAGACAGGTAGCCTGAAAAACTCAGTGTGGGGTAAGTGCAAGCTGTCTGCGTGCGGTTTGTTCCTGGCTGCCGTAAGAGAAACGGCAAGTATAACCGTGTCTTGGGCGGGGTGGAGTTGGTGATAAACGACAAAAACAATAAGAGAACTGCCAAAAGGCTCAGAGTCCGTTTGCCGTGAAGCTCTTATTTTTGCAATACAGAATAAAGTTCATTTCTTAATTCTATTAAAACTATCAAAGGCACATGAAAAAACTACTTGGATTAATTTCCTTTCTTTTAGTATTGGCAGGTTCCGTTTCTGCCAAAGTGGTACTTCCGGCTATCTTTTCCGATAATATGGTATTGCAGCAAAACGCGCAAGTCAATCTGTGGGGAAAGGCAACGCCCGGTGAACGGGTTTCGGTAAAAGCGTCATGGACAAATAAAACCGTGACAACCAAGGCTGCGGCTGACGGCAAATGGACTGTGAAACTGAAAACGCCTGCGGCTGCAAAAGGGCAGTCTGTTACGGTGAGCGGTGAGAATACGATTACTATTAATAATGTACTGGTAGGTGAAGTATGGCTCTGTACCGGACAATCCAATATGGAATATCCGGTTTCCAGGCATCCCGATAAAAAATGGATGACCGGTATGATAACGGAAGCCGAGGAGATGAAGGACGCGGATTATCCGGAACTTCGTCTGTTTCGGGTGGAACATCAGTTGGCTCCCGACGGTGAAATGGATGACTGTCAAGGCCGGTGGCTGGTGTGCACGCCGAAAAACCTGTATGACTTCTCGGCTGTGGGATTCGTTTTCGGACGCCGGTTGCATAAGGAATTGAATGTGCCGGTAGGTATGATACAGTCTACATGGGGAGGCACGCATGCGGAATCGTGGACGAAGATGAGTGTTATGAAGAACAATCCGCTCTATACAGATGTACTTGAAGATTTTGCTTTGAAGAATGTGAAGCAGGAGAAGGGATATTGCAAGGTCCCCGCTACGCTTTGGAACGGTATGATTCATCCTATTCTGGGATATACGGTGAAAGGAAATATCTGGTATCAGGGAGAATCGAATGCCATTCGTCATGAAAAATATCAGCAGGTATTCACCAATATGATTAACAGTTGGCGGAAAGAATGGAAGCAACCCGACATGCCGTTCTATTTCATGCAGATTGCTCCGCATAAAGGACAGCCGGCCGGTATTCGTGAAGCACAGCTCAAAACATGGCAAAGCGGGCTGAAGAATGTGGGCATGGCGGTTGTTACGGATGCGGCGGATTCTACGGATATTCATCCGCGTAATAAGCGCGTGGCGGGTGAACGCATGGCTTTGTGGGCGCTTGCCAAACAATATGGGAAGGATGTGGCATACTCCGGCCCGCTCTTCAAAACGATGAAAGTCAGCGGCAATAAGGCTGTATTGAGTTTTGAATATGCCGAAGACGGTTTGGTGACACCTGAGAATGCTCCGGTCAAGGGCTTTCTGGTTGCGGGAGCCGACCGGCGTTTCTATCCGGCGGTGGCTGTGATAAAAGGTAGCCGGCTGGAAGTTTCCGCTCCGCAGGTGGCGGAGCCGGTTGCCGTACGTTACGGCTTTTGTAACTTCTTCCGTGTAAATCTTTATAATAAGTCGGGTTTGCCCGCAGTACCTTTCCGTACGGATACATGGGAACAAGGCTCGTATGCACGTTGGTTTGCCGACTCCGAGATGATGCGTTTCCCGCAGGCTTACCGGTTGGATCACGGCAAGCGCCTGTTCTTCGGTTATGCCCAGGGAGTGGGTTGCTGCGCCATGTTGCAGATGTGGAAAGCAACGGGCGAACGTCGTTACTATGATTATGTGAAGCAATGGGCCGACTCTCTGATTAATGAAAAGGGAGAAATCCATCTGTATGATAAGTCCACTTATAACCTGGATTTCATTAACTCCGGAAAGGTGCTGTTTGACCTTTACCGTGAAACCGGCGACCAACGATATAAAGCGGCAATGGATATCCTTATCAAACAGTTGAAGAACCAGCCCCGTACTTTGGAAGGTGGATTCTGGCATAAACTGATTTATCAGCATCAGATGTGGCTGGACGGACTGTATATGGCTTCTCCGTTTATGGCGCAGTATGGTGCGGAATTCAATAAACCGGAATGGATTGACGAGGCGGTGAAACAGTTCCGTCTCTGCCATAAACATACCTATGATGCTAAGACAGGACTGTATCATCATGCGTGGGACGAAAGCAAGAGCCAGCGTTGGGCGAACCCGGAAACCGGACATTCTCCCAACTTCTGGGGGCGCAGTATAGGCTGGTGGTTTATGGCGCTGGTGGATGCTTTGGATTATATACCCGAAAATCATCCGGGACGTGCCGACATGATTGGCTATATCCGCGGATTGGCGGAGACATTGCCGAAATATCAGGATAAAGCGGGACTTTGGTATCAGGTTATCGACCAGCCTAAACGCAAGGGTAATTTCCCTGAGGCATCTGTGACCACCCAATGTATGTATGCTTATGCAAAAGCAGTGAATAAAGGATATATCGATGCCGGATACCGCGCTGTAGCGGAAAAGGCTCTGCAGGGCTTGAAAGATAAATTGCTGGTGGAGAAACAGGACGGAACGCTGACTCTGACCCGTTGTTGCCAGGTTGGTGGTTTGGGCGGTCATCCGTATCGCGACGGAAGTTTTGAATATTATATAGGTGAAAAGATGAGGGATAATGACGCCAAAGCAACGGGACCGTTCATTATGGGATGTCTGGAACTGGAGAAAATAAAATAGGTATGAATCGATTGTTTTGTATTGCCATGTTTGCATTTTGTGCAGGTTTTTTGTCTGCACAAGATGTTTCGTGGCCGGAGATTGGTTTGGATGCCAAACCGGCTGCACGCTGGTGGTGGATGGGAAGTGCGGTGGATAAGGAAAATCTGACCCGTAATCTGGAAGCATATGCTGCGGCGGGAATGGGTACGATGGAGATTACTCCGATTTATGGCGTACAGGGAAATGATGCGAAGGATATTCCGTTTCTCTCCCCCCGATGGATGCAGATGCTGCAATATACGGAAAGTGAAGCGTCCCGTCTGGGCATGCAGATTGATATGAACACCGGTACCGGCTGGCCTTTCGGAGGCCCTGAAGTGGGGATAGAGGATGCCGCCTGCAAACTGTTTGTTACGGAATATCGGTTAGAAGGCGGGAATACGCTTGATAAGAGAATAGAGGTTGCCGATAAAAAACAAAAGCCTTATGCCAAACTGGAGCGTCTGATGGCCTTTTCCGATATGGGGAAGTGTCTGGATTTGACGGATAAGGTAAAAGACGGAATGTTATGCTGGAAAGCTCCGAAAGGTAGCTGGCGTTTGATTGCCGCCTTTTGCGGCAAGACTTTGCAGAAGGTGAAGCGTGCGGCACCCGGTGGTGAGGGGTATGTGATGAATCATTTCTCGGCCCGTGCCGTGAAAAACTATCTCGGACGCTTTGAACGCGCTTTTGACGGAAAGTTCAAGGATACGGCAGGTGGTGCTACAGCTTATCCCCATAATTTCTTTAACGACTCCTATGAGGTTTACGGGGCGGACTGGTCGGAAGGACTTTTTGATGAGTTTCTGGCGCGTCGCGGTTATAAACTGGAAGAACACCTGCCGGAGTTTCTGGCGGCAGGGGAGCGTTCGGACAAGACCCGGCGCATCATCTCCGATTATCGTGAAACTCTCGGTGAACTGTTGCAGGAGAATTTCACCCGTCAGTGGACGGAGTGGGCGCATCGGCACGGGGCTAAAACCAGAAATCAGGCTCATGGCTCGC
>OJLA01002688.1_pt1 | contig 10271 bp, 9 predicted proteins | sample 1596611 | NCBI WGS metagenome assembly OJLA01 (sample SAMEA4350168, study PRJEB24818) | metagenome | biome: human; feature: gut; material: faeces | place: Denmark | collected 2013-09
CCGCAACCCGTTCAATGGACAGCTTCGACTTCTGGACAATTTGTCCAGAAGTTAAATCTGACCTAGCACCTTGATTTTTTATTGCTTCCAGCTTCATTTTGTAAGCGAAAGCCCTTTCACTGGGCAGGATATTTTCTCTTTGGAGGTTTGAATCCACCATGAGCAAAACAGCGGCATCATCATCCATATTGCGAACAATGACAGGCAACGTATCCAACCCGGCAAGCTGTGCAGCGTGCTGACGGCGGTGCCCGGAGATGATCTCGTAGCCACCTTCCGGGCGTGGGCGGGCGATCAGCGGAGATAGTACACCGTACTGCTCTACGCTCTCTACGGTGCGCTGCATGGATTCATCGTCCAAGACCTTAAAGGGATGGTTTTTGAAAGGGAACAGCTCTCCGATGGGAATCTGCTGCACCTGCTCCCGCTGCTGTTCCTGCCGGGATTCCTCGGTGGAGAAAATGTCATCTGCCCCTTTCAGCGACACGTTTAAGCTGTTTTTCGGCATTCGCCATCACCTCCCTTGTCAGAGATTTATAGGCTTCTGCCACTTTGCCTTTGGGGTCGTGCTGGAAAATGCTCTTACCCACGGCACTGATCTCCGCAGCACGGACAGACCGGGGAATGGTCTGGTCGAACACCTTGATCTTGCTGCCGTAGGCACCTCGAATCAGATTGTCAATCTGCTGTCCATAGTTGGTGCGGCTGTCGGTCATGGTCAGCAGAATGCCCTCAATTTTTAATTTCGGGTTGATCTGCCGCCGGACCTTCTGCACCGTCTGCAAAAGCTGTTCCAGACCCTTTGCCGAAAGGTACTGCGCCTGCACGGGAATCAGGGTGGTGTCCGCCGCTGCCAAGGCATTGACGGTCAGCATCCCAAGGGAAGGGGTGCAGTCCAGCAGAATGAAATCGTATTCATGCTTCGCACCTTCCAACACCTGTTTCAGCATTTTTTCCCGGTTCATGCAGTTAACGAGAGACACTTCCATCCCTGCCAATTCGATGTTGGCTGGAATCAGGTCAACGCCCTCCGCATGGTGCAGGATGCCTTCACCGGGCGGAATGCTCTGATCGTTCATGGCTTTTGCCATCAGGGTGGAAAGGGTGGTGGGCAGTTCGTCGGGCTGCTGCCAGCCCATGCTGATGGTCAGACTGCCCTGTGGGTCAGCGTCCACCAGAAGAACTTTTTTGCCTTCGACTGCAAGGCCAACGCCCAAATTTTCACAGGTCGTGGTCTTGCCAGTGCCGCCTTTCTGGTTGACGATGGCAATCGTGGTACATTTCTTTGCGATAATATCACCCCCTCGGTGAACCATGCGCAAAGTCATGGTTCATTTGATTTTGATAGGTCAGCTGCATTGTGGTCGCTGCATTGTACAGAGAAGCGAGCAGGTATTGTTTCATGTTTCGGATTGGGCTGCTGTTTTCTGCAAGGCACTTCAGCACAAAGCGAATATGATCGGCGTTTAGCTTCATAAAGCGGCTGCGCACCACCTCGGCGGGCTTATCGTCCCCGGCAATGCGTAGCGTCTTGCGTTTGGTGGCGCAGGTGTCCACCAGCAAATTCACGATTTGATAGAGGGTATCTTCATCATCCGGGTAAAGCCGGAGAAGAAGGTCTATCTCCAAAGAGCATGAAAAATATTCTTCGAGCAGTTCGCGATCCTTCATCTTCTCCGATTCGTCGGAAAGGATAGGATTCGTATTATTCATCTCTGTTTTATTCTCTTTTTTCTTAATACCTCGTGATTTTACCGGGTCTTGACAAGCGATTTTAGAGCCACAAGAATCGTCATTATCACGATTCTTGACACTCTCCTTTGAAGATTCTGCCGAAAAGTTTTTCACATACACCAAACATGGCTTTCCTTGCCCTCGACGTTTTCGTTCAATCAAACCAAATTTTTCAAGTTCCCGGAGCAGTCGGGTCGCTTTGTTGTCTGCGCAACGCAAAGTCCTCTTGACATCCTCAATCGTGAAGATGATGAACACGCGACCTTTTTTGTCAAACCATTCATTTTTAACAGAAAGGCTCATGCGGTCAAGCAGGATGCCGTACAGAGTTTTGGCATCGGTTGACAGATCTTGAAACCGCTGCTCCTGAAAAAGAGCCTTTGGAATGCGGAAGAACGAAAAGAGTTCTCCGGCCTGTCCGTAAAAGTAGTCAAGGGTCATACAATTCTGTCAAGGATGAAAAAACAACGATGATTCATTGACATGGTTGACAAATCCTCCTTATAGATAATTCGTGCAAACAAAAAGCGCAACTTCGATTGATGAAAATCGAAATTGCGCGATGTAACTTAGCTGGGGGAGAAAAGTCATTTGTCGGGGTCGTTTGACCACAATTTGACCACAAAAGGAATGAAACGTCTTGACATCCAATGAAACAGAATGATATAATACATTTGAAATTTAACGATACTGAGTCTAGGCAGTATCGGATTGTACATTGTGTTTTCGAGAGAAGCACAATGGGGTTCAAGAGGCCGTGAGTTCGATTCTCGCCACTCGGACCAAACAAAAATAATCCGAACTTGTTTCCGATAGGAGATGGGTTCGGATTATTTATTTTCTTCGGAAAATTTAACGCAGGTGTCCGTGGAAGATGAAAATTAAGGATAATGAACTATTAATCGCAAATAATCTGTGCTATAATGCTAAAAGGAGGTGTCATAATGCAGATTAACGTGAAGTTGTCCCCAGATGTGCTAGACTGGGTTATGGCACATATTCAACAAGAAAATGTTCCGCGGGATGTTGTAAAGTATTTAACAATATGGAAAAGTGGTGAAAAAGTGCCCACTTTTAATCAGATCGAAAAAGTTAGTAAAGCATCTGGAATCCCATTTGGGTATTTTTTCCTCCAAGAACCTCCCAAAGAAGAATTTCCGTTATTAGAGTACAGAACCATAGATAGCACATCGGCAATGAATCCGAGCAGAAATATTATTGATGTTATGCATGATATGGAACAAGTTCAGGATTGGGCTAGAAATCATGCTATAGAGGAAGAACAGCAGGCTCCAGAATTTATTGGAAGCCAAAAAAACAATGTGGATACTGAAGACTTTGCCGAATATGTCCGAACAGTTTTAGAGTTAGAAATTAAATGGTATGAAAACAGCAAATCGGCTGTAGAGTCTTTTAAAACACTGAGAGATAAAATTAGTCAAGCAGGCGTTATTGTTATGATGAGTGGTATTGTTGGAAATAATACGCATCGACCACTCGACATAAATGAATTTCGTGCTTTTGCAATGGTAGATGATCTTGTACCATTAATTTTTATCAATTCAAACGATTCGGTTAACGGGAAACTATTTTCTTTGCTACACGAATTTGCTCATATATGTATAGGAAATAATAGTTTATACAATGACAGATATAGCTCTGGAACAAGGGTTAGTAAGGCGGAAAGTGTATCTAATGCAGTGGCTGCGGAAATTTTAGTTCCACAGGTCATGTTTGAGAAAAAGTGGAAAGAAATCGATAAATTTGATGATCCAATTAAAACGATTGATGTGCTTACAAAGTATTTTAGCTGTGGGACGACAGTTATAGCAAGGAAAGCATTAGATAACGGATATATTGATTATTCTGTATATAGGAAGCTGTCACAAATTGCGGTTAATCGTTACAATGAAAAACGAAAAAAGGAAAAAGAGCAAGGCGGTGGCGGAGACTATTATAGAACTGCGGCAAGCCGAATTGATACACGGTTTTTCAAGAGCTTGGTCTCAAGCGTTCACGAAGGAAAAACTTTATACACGGACGCTTTTAGACTTACTAATACCAATAGATCTACCTTTGAAAATTTGGTTAACAAAATGGGGGGTGGGTCGAAGTGAATCAAGAAGTTTTTCTAATAGATACAAATGCTTTGCTGACACCGCATCTTATGTATTATCCGTTTGACCTCGCACCTAGCTTTTGGGAACAGCTAGAAGAAAAACTTAAAGATGGTTCAGTTGTTCTCTTAGATATGGTGAAAAATGAAATAACAGAGGGTCATGATGAACTTTCAAATTGGATGAAGTCATTACAGGGGATAAACATCATTGACCATAGAACTCCTGAAATCATAGAAAAATATAGTAGAGTTTTAGGTGCAGTTCAAAGCAATACATGCTATAAGCAAAGTGCGCTTGCAGAGTGGTCAAGAGAAAGTGTTGCAGATCCATGGCTAATTGCAACTGCGGCAGTAAGAAAATTAACAATAGTAACATTTGAAAAAAAGAATGGTGGTCTGTCACCCAAAAATCCGAGTAAAAATGCTAAAATACCAGATGTGGCGATTGAGTTTGGAGTAAGCGTTTGTGATCTATATTATATGATGAGAAGTTTATCATTTCGTCTTTAATAGAATCTAAATTGCATTATGTGATATAACAAAAACAGGGTGCGCCCCGCGGACGCACCCTGCCAAAAGCCACAGACAACAGCGATATGTACAACAGGGCGTTCCCCGTAGCAGAGTTCCCATAAAACAGTATTTGCAAAAGTTCCCGCAATGGGGCAGATTTGGCGTGACTTCGGTCACGCCTTTTCTTTTGCTTCCAGTTCATCCAGAGGGATATACCCCAGCCCATCATACTTAATATGGATGTGCTGCACCCGCTTTCCGCTGGACTTATCCGGGGCATCCACATAGATGGCCGACACCAGTTCACGGAGAGCATAAGGGGTGAGTTCTTCAATATGAACGTACTTGTGCGCTTTCTGGACGAACTTTTCAATATTCTCGATCTGCTGTTCCTGTACTTCAATTTCCTGCTGGATGGAGAGAACTTCCTCTTCCAGCTGCTTCTGTTCGGCATCGTAGCTCTGACTCATCATGTCGAAGCGGTCATCGCTAAGCTTTCCGTTAACATTGTCCTCGTAAATCTTCATGAACAGCCGTTTGAGGTCTGCGATCCGCTTCTCATTCCGGGCAAGCTGCTTCTTCAGGACAGTCAGCTTTTCGGTGCTTTCCACCCGAAGCTGCTCCTCCATGACCTTGCGGAAGTAGTCCTCATGACAGAGGATGTAGTCCGTCACCCGCTGAACATGGCTTAGCACACGGCCCTCCAAAACCTTTACCCGGATGAAGTGTCCCTTGCACTTGCTCCCGTTCTTCTTGTGCAGAGAGCAATCAAAGAAGTCTTGACTGAAGTCCCTGTGATTGGACGAACCATATTGCATCTTGGAACCGCAGTCAGCGCAGTAGACCATACCGGAGAAAATGCTGCTCTTGCCTGTCCGGGTCATGCGGTGACGCTGGCTACGAATCTCCCGAACCTTTTCAAACACATCATCGTCAATAATGCGCTCATGTGTATCCGGGAAGATAGCCTGATTTTCCACGGGATTCAGATGTCTCTTTTTATCCCAGATAGAGTTAGTATAGGTCTTAAAGTTGACTGTGCAGCCAGTGTACTCCAGGCGTTCCAGAATCGAACTTACTGCTCTTTTATCCCAGCGATAAGGGTCTTCCGGGGCGGGTGAGTTCGTACTCAGGCCATGGCTCAACTTATAGGCGGTGGGAGTCAGAACTTTGTCCACCCACAGTTGGTTTGCAATTTGGGTCGGGCCACGGCCTTCCATGCACATGGAGAAGATGCGCTTCACGATTGCAGCCGCTTCTGGATCAACAAGCCAATGTTTCAGGTTCTCCGGGTCTTTCACATAGCCGTACGGCACATTGACCGTCAGCGGTACTCCACGCTCTCCCTTGGCCTTCTGAACAGCCCGAATCTTGCGGCTGGTATCACGGGCGTAAAACTCGTTGAACCAGTTCTTAATGCCCGCAAAATCGTTGTTTACGCTGTTCGGGTCAATGGTGTCGTAGTTGTCGTTAATGGCAATGTAGCGAACGCCATACTGGGGAAAAGTGAAGTTTGTGTACAGACCTGTCAAGGCAGAATTGCGTCCCAGTCGGGACAAATCCTTCGTGATAACGATTCCTACACGCCCCGCTTCAATCTCGACCAGCATACTCTGAAAGCCGGGGCGGTCGTAGTTCGTGCCGGAGTAGCCATCATCCACAAAGAACACCGGGTTCGGGAAGTGGTTCTTTTTGGCGTATTCCAGAAGGATAGCCTTCTGGTTCTCAATGGACAGGCTTTCGCCGAGCCGTGCGTCCTCTTGCGACAGTCGGCAGTAAAGTGCGGTGATTTTATTCGTTGCTCCAGACATTGTTGTGTCCTCCTTACTCTGTGGAGCAACTGTCGGTACAGGATTGGTTACCGGGTCAAGTATAGCAGAATTGGACGCAGTTGTCATTCGTCTGCACCCTCATCTTCAAATTTTTGCTGGGCGTTCTTGGCAACAATGCGCTCCAGCTTCTTCAAAAAGGACTCCTTGCCCTCATAGCTGCCGGTCACGGTGTAGGTGGTGTGACCGACTTTCTCCGTGGTGGTCAGTTCTGGAATCCAGAAAGCGGACAGGTTCTTGACATGGAGGTTGCCGTTCTCGTCCACATAAGAGCTGTGTTTCTTCTGCTCTTCGGTCAAGGGCTTCCGCTTGAAATAGATTTCATTTTCGGAGATGTTCACAGTCTCGCTGGTCTGCTCTTTCGGGGCATCATCATACAGCTGTGCGAAAAATGCCAGTGCATCTTCGGGTGGTTCTTCCTCCATGAGCTGCTCGAAAACTCGCTGTTCCTCTGCCGAGAGGTTATTCCATGCGGCTTCCAACTCCTGCTCGTTGGCTGCGTTGACGAAGGCTTCGATCTCTTTTTTCATGGTGCATCCTCCTTTGGCTGCGAAAAGCGGATTTTCAAAAAGTATGGGTTTTCGTGAGAGCAAGAATCGTCCCGTGGCCACAAATTTTCAATTCTTGAAAATTCTTGCCCTTTTGGGACAGCTTCTTGTTGGGGCGTGCCTGCCCCAAACCCTGCTAGGTGATTTCATTCTTGGTGGTTGCTATATTGCTTATATGCCTTTTCAAATCCTGATTTGTTATATATGATAAATTTATAACATTCTCCATCTTTCATGGAAATTGCTGCAACAGGAACGACCATCTGACTCCATGAAAGCTCCCTTATCTCGTTCATGGGCAATACAAGGTTGCGATACAGTGGACTGACTGTGAGCTTTTGAGTTGAATATGTAATGCTCTGTTCATCAATGTACAAACCACCGCCAATGATTCCATTACGGCATAAGCTACACACAAAAGTTTTTCCCATAATATTACCGCCTCCTATTAGTTGATGGTTGGTTAAGTTGAGTATATCATATTGATTTCCAGAAGAACACCCCTATATAGGAGATTTTAGCCGTTTTACTGCGTACGTGCGTACGAGAGATTGGTACGCACGTACGCAGCGATTTGCCCGAAGCGCACCCTATATAGCCGTTTCCCCCTCGGAGAGCCCACTACACTTTGCAGACCGCAGGGCTGAAAGCGTCATAGTGGGTTATTACACTTCCGCAGAAGTGCCTTTTCCTCGCCGCAGACAGCCCGGTGCACCTTTGTGAGAGCTTTCTGTCCGGCGAATCCACATCGCCCACAGGCGATGTGAGCAGGGATTCCAAAGGGGCGCAGCACCCTTGGCACACGACTTTGGTACAAAGTCTAGTGTGTTACACCTTTCCAGAGATGTACACGTTCCTGAAATGCAAAAAGCCCCATACCCAACACCTTGACGGTGCGGACATGGGACTTGATGCTTCCTCGGCCTAGCCGGGTACTCCGTAACCAATCCTGACAGGCAGTTGCCGTGTCATTTTTCGAAAACTGTTTTACGGATACCCAGCAGTCGGGAACGCTCTGTTTTTCTTTGCTGGAGATGTGAGCCTGTTCTGCCTGCCATGCGGCAAGCTCGCTTTTGAAAACACGCCACTTTCGGCAGCTTGCAAGAAAACACGGTGAAAACTTTGGCAAAAAGAGAGAGAGCTGGACGGTGCCAGCCCTCTTGACAAGGTTCTTCTACGAAATGTTGTTCCATCCCGGTTTTGTCCCGGTTTTAAAAAGGGCTTGCATTCGATGATATACCATGCTATAATGCTCCCAGAAATTGAATCAAGAATCTTCAGGGCAGGGTGCGATTCCCTACCGGTGGTACAGCCCACGAGCCGCAAGGCATGATTCGGTGAAACTCCGAAGCCGACAGTACAGTCTGGATGAAAGAAGATAGGAAAGCATAGAGAAACCACAAGATCTCTGTGCTCATGGAAGTTGCTCTGAGATGCGTTTGCATTTCAGAGCTTTCTTTTTGCGCAGGAGATACTGCGCCTGTTTGCCTTGTCCTGAACAATCTGGTTCGGGGCTTTTTTCTTTGGAGGCAGAGAGATGAACGATACAGAGTATATGCGTCTTGCCTTAGAACTGGCTAAAAAAGGATGCGGATGGACATCCCCAAATCCGATGGTGGGTGCTGTCATTGTAAAAGATGGTCAGATCATCGGGCAGGGATGGCATGAACGGTATGGCCAGCCCCATGCGGAGCGAAATGCGTTAGCATCCTGCGCTGTTGACCCCGAAGGGGCAACGATGTATGTGACGCTGGAGCCCTGCTGTCATTTTGGGAAACAGCCGCCGTGTGTGAATGCTATTCTGGAAGCGGGCATCAGCCGGGTCGTAGTGGGGTCGGCAGACCCAAACCCGCTGGTGTCGGGAAAAGGAATTGCTGCTTTGCGGGTGCAGGGGGTAGCGGTGACGGAAGGCGTTTTGCGGGAAGAATGCGACGCACTCAATCGGATATTCTTCCATTTTCTAACGACAAAACGCCCGTTTGTTTCTATGAAGTATGCCATGACAATGGACGGAAAAATTGCCACAGTTACGGGCGCATCCAAATGGATTACAAGGGAAGCTGCCCGAGCGGATGTTCAACAACAGCGGCATCGTTTCAGCGGAATCATGGTCGGTGTCGGAACCATTCTTGCCGATGATCCCTTATTGACCTGCCACATGGAGAACGGAAAAAATCCAGTTCGCATCGTCTGCGATACTCAGCTGCGGACACCATTGCAAGCACAGGTGGTCGCAACAGCAAAACAGATCCCGACCATCCTTGCGACCTGCTGTGCCGACCCGAAACGGCAGGCGATATATCGACAGGCTGGGTGCCGGGTGATTTGTCTGGACAAAAGGAACGGTCACATTGACCTTGTACAACTTATGGAAAAACTTGGTCAGGAACAACTCGACAGCATTCTTCTGGAAGGCGGAGGGACACTGAACTGGGCAGCACTGGAAAGCGGCGTTGTTCAACAGGTGCAGGCGTACATTGCCCCAAAGCTGTTCGGCGGACAGGAAGCAAAAACACCGGTGGAAGGTGCAGGAGTTCCTGTGCCGAGTGCAGCATTCCGGCTGAAAAACAGCAGCCTGACCCATCTTGGCGAGGATATTCTGATTGAAAGCGAGGTCGAGTATCCATGTTCACTGGAATTATAGAAGAAGTCGGAGCCATAAAGCAGATCACGCATGGGCAGCATTCGGAAGTGCTGAACATTCAGGCACGGACCGTTCTGGAAAACACAAAAATCGGTGACAGCATCGCAGTGAATGGCATCTGCCTGACCGTTACCCGGCTTTTTGCAGACAGCTTTTCTGCCGATGTTATGCATGAAACCCTGAACCGCTCCTCTCTTGCAGGTCTTATGGTCGGGAGCAGGGTCAATCTGGAACGGGCAATGGCTGCGGATGGACGGTTCGGCGGGCATATTGTGGCGGGTCATGTGGATGGCACCGGGTGCATCCTGCGAATCGAAAAAGACGACAATGCGGTCTGGTTTACCATCCATGCGGAACCGAATCTTTTGCGCTATGTCGTGGAAAAAGGCTCCATCGCGGTCGATGGTATAAGCCTGACGGTGGCAGCAGTCAGTTCGGATGCGTTTTCAGTGTCCACCATCCCTCACACCGTCAGCTGTACAAATCTGTGTCAAAGGCACAAAAACGATGTGGTAAATCTGGAGACCGACATCCTTGGCAAGTATGTCGAAAAGCTGTTTCAGCCGATACCGCAGGATCACCGGCAAAGCTCTGTCACGAAAGAAATGCTGATACGCTACGGATTTGAATAAGGAGAAACAACAATGAGATTCAATACCATTCCGGAAGCTCTGGAAGATTTGAGACAAGGCAAGATCATTTTGGTGACGGATGACCCGGAACGCGAAAACGAGGGCGATTTTATCTGTGCCGCTGAGTTTGCGACAACAGAAAATGTCAATTTCATGGCGACCCACGGCAAAGGTCTGATCTGTATGCCGATGTCGGAAGCTTTTGTACAGAAGCTGCAGTTTCCGCAGATGGCTCGGCATAACACGGACAAC
>OJLA01002691.1_pt1 | contig 10264 bp, 7 predicted proteins | sample 1596611 | NCBI WGS metagenome assembly OJLA01 (sample SAMEA4350168, study PRJEB24818) | metagenome | biome: human; feature: gut; material: faeces | place: Denmark | collected 2013-09
TTCGCAAGGCAGCGAGGTGTCATCGAGGGTCGTAGCATAGCGCTCGGAAACAATCGCAAGCACATCGCGAACAAGCTGGACCGAAACAATCAGGCGGTCAGAGCGTTGCGGCATGGTGGCGTTGACGATATGCAGCGTAATGAAACCCTGCTCTTCTTCGCTCATCTGGATGCCCATATACTCCTTGATAATCTGCAGCGCACGGCCCGCAAGTGCATACTCCTTGCGATAGAACTGCTGGATCTCGAGCAGCAACGGATTCTCACAGGAGACGCCCTTGCGCTCGCGCTCCAAAGCAAGGCTAATATGGTCTGCGAGAGCAATGAGAATCTTGTCGTTGATATCAACATTGAGCTCTCGACGGAGCATCTGAACGATGTCCTCGGAAATCACGAGGTTGACGGTGGGGATGGACTCCAAAAGATGTGCCAAGCGGTCGATCGTACGCGAATCCTGAGAAGTTCCCTCCTGCAACGCGTAGGTCTTTTCGATCGACGCCTCGTCGATGGCATCGCCGGCATGGCGGCCAAAGCAGAGGCCTCGACCGATGACGATGAGCTCGGCGCCGATCTCCTCTGCCACCTCGCATACCCGGGCGGCTACCTTGTTGCGGGCCTTCAGGGTGATCTGCGGGGTGATGGGCGTGGTCAGGAATTCGGTGTGGTCGCAGGTGGCAAGGCCGGTGCGGCTGTCTCCGTAATCAACGGCTAGGATCTTCATGCAAACGTCCTTTCTGTGCAGTCTTTTTTCTCAGTGTACCACAGCCGCCGCCCCATTGCAAAGAAAACCGTAGTGTTGCAGGCGGTTTCGTGTTACAATAACGGCAGGACATCCCAAACGACAAAGGAGGAAACAGCATGCTCAAACTGGTTCTGGGCGGCTCCGGCAGCGGCAAGACCACCCTGCTGTACGCCCGCATCAAGGCGCGGGCCGAGGCCGGGCAGCGCAGCATCCTGTTGGTGCCGGAACAGTTCACTTCCAGCACCGAGGGCCGCATCTACCGGGAACTGGGGGACGCGCTCTCCGGCATGGTGGACAGCTATTCCTTCACCAGCCTGGCGGAGCACATCCTCTCGGCCGAGGGCGGTGCAGCGGTGCAGACCCTCTCGGATGCGGGCCGTGCTGTGCTGGTGCGCCGCACGCTGGAAGAGCTGCAGGACACAGTACAGTATTATTACCGCCACCGGCGCAGTGCTGCGTTCTGCCAGATGGCCGCTGAGACCATCGACGAGCTGAAAAGCGCCGGGCTTTCGGGGCAGCAGCTGTACCGGCTGGCCCAGGGGTGCGGTTCCGGCAGCGGCAAGCTCACCGAGCTGGCACTGATCCTGCAGGGCTATGAAACGCTGCTGGCCGGCACCGGTATGGACCCCCCCGACCGGCTGGAGCTGGCGGCGGACCGGCTGGAAGCGGCCCTTGCCCGCGGCAGCCTGCCGGAGTTTTTGCAGGACCGGGCCGTGTTCATTGACGAATTCGATACCTTCAACGCCCCCAAAAAGCGGCTGCTGGCGGCACTGCTCACGGCACTGCCGCAGGTGACGGTGGCTCTGTGTGATGACGGCACCCCGCTGGTGCCGGGGGACACCGGGCTGTTTGCCGGTGCCAAGCAGGTGGCGGCACAGCTGCGGCAGCTGGCCCGCAAGAGCGGCACCGAGGTCCATGCCCCGGAGCTGCTGCGGCAGGACCTGCGCCACAAGGGCGCACCGGGCCTTGCCGCGGTGACCCGGCTGCTGGAAGGCGGCAGCGCGGAAGAAACGCAGGCACCGGAGGTGCGGCTGTTCCCGGCAGCCAGCCGCGAAGAGGAAGCCCGGTGCGCGGCGGCCGCCATCCACCGCCTGATGCGGAAGGGCGTGCGGTGCGGCAAGATCGCCGTGGTCTGCCGCGACATTGCAAAATACCGGGCGGCCGTGCGGTATGAGTTCCGCATGGCGGACATCCCACTGTACTGCGACGAACCCACGACCCCGGAGTTCAGTGCCCCGGCTACGGCGGTGCGGGCCTTGCTGGCCCTGCTGCGGGGTGCGGACATGACCGAGCAGCTTACCGTGCTGGCCAAGACCGGGCTGTGCGCGCTGGAAGAAGAGCAGGTATGCGCGCTGGAAAACTATGCCTACACCTGGTCGCCCAATGCGGCGGCCTGGCGGGCCGAATTTACCAAAAACCCAAAGGGCTTTGGTGAAAACGAGCTGACCGACGAGGACCGGCAGAATCTTGCCTGGGCCGAGGACGCCCGCCGGAAGCTGGTGGACGCCGTGGACACCCTGCGCGGAAAGGTGAAGGGCGGCAACGCGGAGCAGATCAGCCGGGCTGTTTATTTCTGCCTGAAGGAGCTGGGGGCCGAGGAACAGCAGGCCGGGCTGGTGGAGGATATCCGCGCGGCACGGGGCATCCCGGCGGCGGAGGAAGCCGCCCGCGAGTGGAACGTGGTGATGCAGCTGCTGGACGAGATGGCCAGCCTGCTGGGGCAGCAGAGCGTGACCGTGGCCGAGTACGAGGACCTGTTCGGCCTGCTGCTGCGTTCGTCCGACCTGGGGCATATCCCCCAGACACTGGACGCCGTGGTGCTGGCCAGCGCGGGCAAGATGCGTCTGGACGCGCCGGATTATGTGTTCGTGCTGGGGCTGGCAGAAGGGGAGTTTCCCTGTGCACCGGCGGAGAGCGGCCTGCTGACCCACGCCGACCGTGACGCACTGATGGCCCAGCAGGTGGAACTGCCGGACTGCTTTGAGAACCGGGTCATCCGGGAGCAGGTGTGCTTTTATAAAGCGCTCACTGCCCCGGCAAAGGGGCTGTGGCTCAGCTGGCCCAAGGGACAGGGCCAGACCCTGTGCGCGGCGGTGGAGCCCCTTGTGGATGCACTGCACCCGGCTGCCCCGGAACTGGAGCTGACCGACCTTGCCGCCACCCCGGCGGACGGTCTGGACACGCTGGGCGGCGGCTGGCTGCTCACCGATGTGGAGCGCGCCAGCCTGACCGAGGCCCTGCACACCCCCGGTGCCGGGCAGCCGAAGGGCCTTGCCCTGCTGCACCGCATGGAAGAGAACCCGCCCCGGCAGGTGTACGACCTGCCCGCGCTGGAAACGCTGCTGGGCCGGAGGCTCCGCGTCTCGCCCAGCCAGCTGGAAAAATACTATACCTGCCGGTACGGCTATTTTCTGCAATATGTGCTGGGGCTGAAGCCCCGCAAACGGGCGGAGCTTTCCGCCGACCAGAGCGGCACCCTGATGCACTGGGTGCTGCAGATGGCACTGGACCCCCACCCGGGGCCGGACAACCCCTGTGCGGCCCTGCAGCCCTATTTGGAACTGGATGACGAAGCCATGGCCGCGCTGGCCGGGCTGCTGGTGGACGAGTATGCAAAGCGCTTTCTGCCGGAGGACACGGCCCGCTTTGCCTACCTGCTCTCCCGGCTGAAAAAGAGCATGACCGGCCTGCTGTGCTACCTGCGGGACGAACAGAACCAGTCCCGGTTCCGTCCGGTGGCCTGTGAGCTGAAGATCGGCAGCGGGGCCGATGCCGTGCCCGGGCAACTGTATCACCTGTCGGACGGGCGCACCGTGCAGCTCATCGGTACGGTGGACCGGGCCGACGAGTGGGTGGAAGAGGACGGCACCCGCTGGGTGCGGGTGGTGGATTACAAGACCGGCACCAAAAAACTGGATCTGAAAGAGGTCTACTGCGGGCTGGACTGCCAGATGCTGCTGTATCTGTTCAGCCTGACGCGGGACGCCAGCGGCCGCTTTACCGGGGCCGAACCGGCGGGCGTGCTCTACCTGCTGGCCGATCCGGCCCCCGAAAGCACCACCCGCGCCAACGCCGCCCGCAGTGTGGAATACAAGCTGGATGGTCTGGTGCGGGACGAGGAAAAGATCTTCCGGGCCATGGACGCCGAGGAGACGGGCCGGTATCTGCCCTTTGGCTATCTGCGGGGCGCGCCCAGCCCCTACCAGAAGGACAAGCGGGCCGACGCGGCCAAGCTCAGCCGCATCCGACTGCATCTGGACGACCTTGTGACCCAAATGGGCGAACAGCTTTACGGCGGGCAGATCGCCGCCGAGCCGCTGGTCACGGGCCGCAGCCCCTGCCGGTGGTGCGATTACGGCTTCATCTGCTGCCACGAGAGCGGCATCGGCGAACGGGCGCTGGACGCCCCCGCCAAGCCCTTTGAAGCCCCTGAAGAGACCGAGAAAAAGGAGGAACAGCCGTGAGTGGACCCAAATGGACAAGCGCCCAGCAGGCCGCCATCGACGACCGGGGCGGGGCGCTGCTGGTCAGCGCGGCGGCGGGCAGCGGCAAGACCGCCGTCCTGACCGAGCGGGCCGTCCGGCTCATCACCGACCCGGAAGCCCCCATCGACGCGGACAAACTGCTGATCGTGACCTTCACGAATGCGGCGGCGGCTGAGCTGCGGGCCCGCATCGGCCAAGCGCTGCTCCGCCGCAGCCAAGCGGAACCGGGCAACACGGCCCTGCGCCGCCAGCGGATGCTGCTGCAGCGCGCCCCCATCTGTACCATCGATGCCTTCTGCCTTGACCTGCTGCGCAAGCACTTTCAGGCGCTGGACATCCCGCCGGACTTTTCCCCCGCCGACCCCGGCAGTGTGGAAACGCTGCGGGCGGCTGCGCTGGCCGAGACGCTGGAACGCGCCTATGCTGACCCGGATTTCTGCGCCTTTGCGGACCTCTACGGCAAAGGCCGCAGCGACAAAGCCGCCGGGGAGACCATCCTGCACACGTACGATTTCCTCCGCGCCTTGCCCGACTACGACCGCAAGCTGGACGAATTTCTGGCTCCGTGGAAGGCCGAGCGCGGCTTTGACAAGACCTGCTGGCACGATCTGCTTCTGGCCGAAGCGGCCCGCGATGCCAAGGCAGGGCGGGAGCTGTTCTGCGCCGCCCTGAGCGACTGCAAAAACGACCTTGTGCTGGCCCGCATCGAGGCCGAGAACAAGGGCAAGACCGACGCCGCCCGCGCAAAAGGCGTGGCCGGGGCCAACGACAAATTCGCCGAGCCTTTGTAGCGGCCGTAGAACGCCGACGCCCTGCGGCGCGAGATTGATCGGCTGCGCGAGGCAGGAGAGTGGACGCCCCTCTATGACCGGCTGACGCCCTATGTCCTCGGCATGGAGCCGCTGCCGGGGCTGAAGGGGATGAAAAAGCGGCTGACCGGCGAACACAAAGCCGCCGTCAAGACCCGCGCCGACGAGGCGGCGGGCTTGTTCGGGCAGATCTTGGAGCTGATCTCTTGCAGCGAGGACGAGGCCGAAGCCGACCGCTTGGCGGCGCTGCCCCGGCTGCAGGCCCTGTTTGCCGCCGTGCGGGATTTTGATGCCCGGTTTGCCGCCAAGAAGCAGGAGCGGAAGCTGCTGGAATTCAGCGATTTCGAGCATCAGGCCCTCCGGCTCCTCCGCGGCCCGGACGGCACCCCCACCCCCCTGTGTGAGAGCATCCGGCAGAATTACGCCGCCGTCATGGTGGATGAATATCAGGATACAAATGCGCTGCAGGATGCGCTCTACCGCTGTCTGGCCAGCCCGGCGGGGGATAACCTCTTCCTCGTGGGCGACTTGAAGCAGAGCATCTACCGTTTCCGTCAGGCCGACCCCAGCATCTTCCGGGAAAAACTGGACACATGGCCGCTGCTGGAAGGCGAAGCCGCCCGCTCCCGCCCGGCGGAGGGAACCCCCGGCCGGAACGCTCTGCTGGCGCTGGACGCCAACTTCCGCAGTGCGCCGGAGGTGGTGCGGGGTATCAATTTCCTCTTTGAGCAGCTCATGACCCCCGCGCTGGGCGATACAGCCTACGGCGACGGGCAGCGGCTGGTCTGCGGCGCACCGGGGGAGTACGCCGGCAGCGTGGAAGCGCAGTTTTTGCCCGACGACACCGCTGAGACGGACGCGGCGTTTATCGCGAAGCGCATTGCCGAACTGGTGGCTTCCGGCGAACCGGTGCGGGAGGGCAGCGCCACCCGCCCGGTGCAGTACGAGGATCTCTGCATCCTGCTGGCCGCGCGGGGGGATTTCCCGGCCTACGTGGAGGCGCTGACGGCCAAGGGCATCCCGGTCTACGCCGATGCCCGCGAAAATCTGCTGGACGCGCCCCACATCCGGCCCCTCATCGCGCTGCTGAAAGTCATCGACAACCCGGCGCAGGATATTTATCTGGCCGCAGCCATGCTGGGCCCGCTGTTCGGATTTACGGACGATGACCTTGTGCGGCTCCGGGCCTTGCAGCGCAAAACGAGCCTGTACGGGGCTGTGCTGGCCGCTGCGAACAGCGCCGAGCCGGACGCTTTTACCGAAAAAGTCCGGCAGTTCTACACCCGCCTGACCGTCCTGCGCCGGATGGCCCGGAGCGTGTCGGTGGAACGATTGCTGGAAGAGATCTTTGCGTCCACCGGCTATCTCGCCGCGCTGGGCGTGATGGAAAACGGCACCCGCCGCCGGGAGGATGCCCGGCGGTTCGCCTCCTTCTGCGCCGGTGCCGGGGCAAACGGCATTTCCGGCCTTGTCCGCGCCATCGACGCTGCCGCGCTGGCGGGTTCCACCGGGCAGGATACGGTGCCCGGCGGCGCCCGCCCCGGCTGCGTGACCATCATGACCATCCACCGCTCCAAGGGCCTGCAGTTCCCGGTGGTGTTCGTGGGCGATACGGCCCGGCACTTCAACCTGAGCGACACCTATCAGCCGGTGCTGCTGCATCGGGAATACGGTGCAGGCCTGCGGCTGCGTCCGGAACAGGGCGACCTGTACAAGACCGCCGCATACACCGCCCTTGCCAATGCTCACGCACAGGAGACCCGCAGCGAGCAGATGCGCCTTTTGTATGTGGCGCTCACCCGCGCACAGGATATGCTGATCCTGACCATCCCGCTGGGCATGACCAAGACCGGCAATCCCTTTGCCAAGGCGGCAGCATTCCTTGCTGCGGGCGCGGGAGAAACGCTGAACCAGCAGGCGGGCAGCTTTGCCGACTGGCTGCGTGCAGCACTGCTGGTGCATCCCTTCGGCGGGCCGCTGCGGCGGCTGGCCGGAGATCTGGAGCTGCCCTTTGTGTTTACGGAAAGCGAGATCATGGTCACGGTGCAGGAAGCTCAGCCGGAGCCGGAAACACTGGAACAGGAACCGGAAGCGGCAGAGCCTGTCCCGGCAGACCCGGCATTGGTGGCTCAGCTGCAGGAGGGCTCTGCATGGCGGTATCCGGCAGCAAAACTGGCTGCGGTGCCCGCCAAGGTCAGCGTGACCAGCATCGTGCACAAGGCCGAGCAGACCACGCTGGAACGCCCTGCCTTTCTCTCCAAGGACGGACTGACCGCCGCCGAGATGGGCACGGCTCTGCACGCCTTTCTGGAACATGCGGACTTTGCCTCCCTTGCTGCTGCCAAAGCGGCGGGCACGCTGGAGGAAGCCATCCTTGCAGAGCGCCAGCGGCAGGTGGACACCCGGCTGGTGGCCCCGGAAATTGCGGAAAAACTCAATGCAGGCCGCATCCGCCGCTTTGCCGAGAGCGAAGCCTTTGCAAAGATCTGCGCAGCCGAAAAGGTGCTGCGGGAGCTGGCCTTCATCACGGCGCTGCCCGCGTCGGCCGTGCTGACGGCACAGGGAGCTTCCGCGCAGGAAGCCGCCGCCGTGCAGGATGAGCAGGTGCTGGTGCAGGGCATTGCAGACCTTGTGCTGGTGTTCCCGGATCATCTGGAACTGCTGGATTACAAGACCGACCGCCGCAAGACCGAAGCGGACTTCCTGAGCGCCTACCGCCCGCAGCTGAACCTCTATGCCCTTGCCATCGATAAGCGCTTTGCGCCGAAGAAGGTAACGTATAAGGGCATCTACTCGCTGGAGCTGGGGAGGCTGATCGAAGCATAAGGAAAACCCTCTCAGGCATCGCCTGCGGCGCTGCCAGCTCTCCCGAAGGGCGAGCTTTGTGCAATAACCGGAAAGTTTGCCTTCTCGGTAAAAGCTCCCCCATTCGGGGGAGCTGGCGCGTCAGCGCCTGAGAGGGTTCAAAAGTCATATTTTTCCCGCAAAACGCATAAAAAGTGCTTGACAGCGCTTTCTGCCTGTGGTAGAATAACCGAGTAAAGAAAGCAGCTACGGCCTGTGCCGCGCTCGCCTTGCGAGGGAAAGATCCCCCGGGCTATACCTGAAGGCAGTTCATTACGAGTGGACTGCGGCTTTGAGTGAATTTTTGCGCGGCTGTCCTGAAAATGGGCGGCCGCGTTTTCTATGCCAAATATTGCAACAAAATGGATTTTGTTTGGAGGTGCATTCATTATCGCTACCGCTGGAAAGTCGAAGGAACTGGAGATCAACGGTCAGATCCGTGACCGTGAGGTCCGTCTGATCGGTGCAGACGGCGAGCAGAAGGGCGTTGTGTCCATTCAGGTGGCCATGCGCGCTGCTGAAGATGCTGGTCTGGATCTGGTCAAGATCGCACCGCAGGCTGTTCCGCCTGTGTGCAAGGTGCTGGATTACGGCAAGTACCGTTTTGAACAGCAGAAGAAGGAGAAGGAAGCCAAGAAGAACCAGAAGGTGGTCGAAGTTAAAGAGACCCGCCTTTCGCTCAACATTGACACCAACGACTTCAATACCAAGCTGAACCAGACTGCCAAATTCCTGGCAGCTGGCCACAAGGTTAAGGTTTCGATCCGCTTCCGCGGCCGTGAAATGGCGCACAGTGCTCTGGGCGCAGACGTGCTGAAACGTTTTGCCGAGGCTCTGCCTCAGGCATCCACCGATAAGCCGCCGGTGCTCGAGGGCCGCACGATGTCCATTCTGCTGATCCCGAAACCCAATAAGGACTAATTTTAGGAGGAAACTAAAATGGCTAAGATGAAACTGAAGACGCACTCCGGCGCTAAGAAGCGCTTTAAGCTGACCAAGAACGGCAAGATCAAGCGCGGCCACGCATTCCGCAGCCACATCCTGACCAAGAAGACCACCAAGCTGACCCGTGGTTATCGTCAGCCCAGCTACGTTGATAAGACCAACGCAGCTACCATCAAGAGCATGCTGCCCTACGCCTAATGAAGCGAGCCGCACGCACAACCAAGATATTTACTGAACTAAAGGAGATATAAAAAATGGCACGTATTAAGGGCGCTACGATGACTCACAAACGTCGCAAGAAGATGCTGAAGCTGGCAAAGGGCTTCTATGGCTGCAAGAGCAAGCACTTCAAGATGGCCAAGCAGCAGGTCATGAAGAGCGGCAACTACGCTCTGGCTGGCCGCCGCATGAAGAAGCGTCAGTTCCGCAACCTGTGGATCACCCGCATCAACAATGCAGTTCGTCCTCTGGGCATGAACTACTCCTCCTTCATGGCTGGCCTGAAGAAGGCTGGCATCGAGCTGAACCGCAAGATGCTCAGCGAGATGGCCATCAACGATCCTCAGAGCTTCGCAGCTCTGGTCGAGACCGTCAAGAACGCCTAATAGAGCTTGACTAAGACGCCCGCGCGTAAAAATACGCGGGCGTCCTTTTTGTATGTAATGGGATGCCGGAGGAGCCAGCATGGACGAAAAAATCACCAGCCGCGAAAACGCAAAGATCAAATATGCCTGCCGCCTGTCCTCCAGTGCGGCGTTCCGCCGCAGCGAGGGCCGCTTTCTGGCCGAGGGGCGGAAGCTCTGCCCGGAGCTTTGCCGCGGGGCCGAGCTGGAAACGCTGTTTTATACGGCCTCTGCCGCCGAAAAGTGCCCGGAAATTCTGGAACTGCCCGGCGAGCATTTTCTGGTGGAAGATCACGTGGCGGATAAGCTCGCCGACGTGGGCACCCATCAGGGGGTGTTCGGCGTCTTCCGCACGCCCGTGCATACCCTAGAGGAGGTGCACACCGGCGGGCGGTATCTGGCGCTGGAACGGGTGCAGGACCCCGGCAATGTGGGCACTCTGCTGCGCTCGGCGGCGGCTTTCGGCTTTGACGCCGTGACGGTGAAAGGCTATGACGTGGAGGCGATCTGGAATGCCGTGGAGGCGGCCAAATCGGTTCAGGGAAAGCCGCACTGCATTGTCCTGGACACGATCAAGGGATTGGGCGTACCGCTGGCCGAGGAGAAAGAGTTCAACCATTATTTGACCTTTGGCCCCGAGGAGGCGCGGAGGTCCTGCGAAGAGATTGAAAAACGATTCCAAAACGGCACTTACCCTGGAGGTGATTTCAAATGGTGAAACTGCGCGGCGCGATTCAGGTTTCCCCGGAGGAAATGCGCGCGGCCTACTGCGGCGCGCTGGTAGAAGAGGCGCGGAAGAATGAGAAAATCGTGGCAT
>OJLA01002696.1_pt1 | contig 10258 bp, 7 predicted proteins | sample 1596611 | NCBI WGS metagenome assembly OJLA01 (sample SAMEA4350168, study PRJEB24818) | metagenome | biome: human; feature: gut; material: faeces | place: Denmark | collected 2013-09
GCTACGGCCTGACTAACATCACGGTCGGGGACGAGATACTTGTCTCCATCATGGAGCACCACAGCAATCTCCTCCCGTGGCAGATGGTCTGCCGCCAGACCGGCGCAACTCTCAAGTTCATGGAGTGCGAGCAGGACGGCAGCCTTGACCTCAACAAGGTCGAGGAGCTTATCACGGACAAGACCAAGATCGTCGCCATTATGCAGGTGTCGAACGTCCTCGGACGCGAGTACCCCGTCAAAGAGATCGCCGCCATGGCGCATAAAAAAGGCGCGGTCTGCGTGGTCGATGGTGCGCAGAGCACCCCGCACATGCCTGTTAACGTGCAGGATATCGACGCGGACTTCTTCGCTTTCTCCGGGCACAAGGTCTTTGGCCCGATGGGCATCGGCGTGCTCTACGGCAAGAAGGCGCTGCTCAATAAGATGCCCCCGTTTATGAGCGGCGGCGAGATGATCGAGTCCGTCACCCGCGAGGGCGCGGTCTTTGCGGAGCTGCCGCATAAGTTCGAGGCCGGTACGGTCAACGCGGCGGACGCCGTGGGGCTTCAGGCGGCGATCGAATATGTCAAGAGCGTCGGCTTTGAGCAGATGCACCGGCAGGAGGTCGCGCTGACCCGCCGCGCGATGGATGGCATACGCGGTATTCCCAGCGTCCATGTGCTCGGCTCGGAGAATCCCGAGGAGCACTGCGGCATCATCACCTTCACGGTAGACGGCGTGCATCCCCATGATATCAGCGAAATTCTTGCGAGCGACGGCGTAGCGATCCGCGCGGGGCACCATTGTGCCCAGCCGCTGCTGGCATATCTGAAGCATCCGTCCACCGCGCGCGCAAGTCTCGCGTTTTATAACACGGAGGCGGAGATCGACCGGCTGCTTGACAGCCTGTCCACGTTGAGGGAGCGCATGGGTTATGGAAAATAGAAGCTTTTATAATGAGATATTGACGGAGCACAACCTTCATCCGGAGTTCAAGCATGACATGCCCGACGCGGACATCGTGCTTGAGGGCGTCAATCCCAGCTGCGGCGACGATATTTTTCTCAAGCTGAAGCTGGACGGCGATACGATCGCGGACGGCGCGTTCGTCGGCGACGGCTGCGCCATCTCGCAGGCTTCGGCAGATATCATGCTGGACATGATCATTGGCCGCAGCGTGGATGAAGCCAAAGACCTCGCCGAGACCTTTTTGAAGATGATTAAGGGCGAAGCTACCGATGCCGACATTGAAAAGTTGGAAGAAGCCGGTGCGCTGCAGGATATCTCCCACATGCCGGCCCGCGTAAAGTGTGCAGTGCTGGGCTGGCACACCATGGAAAAGCTGCTGGATCACAAGGACGAGCAGTGATTCCTGGCGGAGGGCTGATTCTTTCACGTTGGCCCTGAAAGTGATTTTATAAAATAAAGCCAGGCGTGCTTTGCAAAGTCGATTGCTTTGCAGGGCACGCCTGGTTTATTTTTTTGCTCTTTTATTTGTTTTATTGCGGTTGGATAAACGCATCTGCGAACGCTTTATCCACGGCGGGAAAAGAGAGCCGGGAGCGTTTTGTACCAGATGTTTGCAATGCCGTTCAGGATGGCACACACCGGGGCGCTGGCGCACAGGGCCACCACCGCGGGGATGATAAAGCACAGCCAGGTAATAACGGCAGGCAGACCGTGGGAAGCACAGGCTTCGTAACAGCCAAGTTGAACCAGAAGCGCGTACAGCGGCATGTGCAGGATGTAGATGGGCAGGGTTCGCTGTCCCAGGCTGGCAAGCGGCTTGATGAGCCCCAGAATGGGGGTGATGGCCAGCACGGTGCCAAAGCCCAGCAGGTAGAACACTGCGCGATCCTGCATCAGGTAGCCGCCCACCGCATAGGCGTCGGACTGGAAGATGCGGGCTCCCTCATACACCGGGGTTTCGGCGGTGACGATGCGCTGGACAGTTACGGTATAAAACACCACGATGGCCGCCGCCAGCGGGCCCCAGGCATACCAGCGCTTTTGCCAGCTGCGGAACGGCTCTGCAAACAACACACCGAATGCAAAGAACGGGAAAAAGGAAAACACACGGCCCAGATCAAACGGCCAGTTGACACAGCCGCCCAACAGGCCTATGGCAATGGCCGCGGCCATCCCTACGGTGCTGGCCAGCAGGCCGCGCCGCTGGATGGCGCGCAGCAAAGGCACGGTGAGCATCCAGAACATGAGGGCGTACAGATACCACATGTGCCGCCATGGCAGCAGTACATTTTGCAGCCAGCCGCCCTGATCCACAATGTTATCTTTCAGGGCAGCCGCACGGAACGCCGTGATGCCCGCCTGGCTGATAAGGTAGAGCCATAGCTGCTGCGTGACCAGCTTGCGCAGGCTGAACTTAGCCACCAGGCCGCTGGCTGTGCAAAAAATTGCCATATGGAACAGGTAAATGCAGGTAAACAGCGCGTTGATGCCCGGCGCGGTACCACGGTGATACTCGATAAAATGGCCAATGACAACGCACAGGATGCCAAAGCCTTTCATAGCGTCCACATAGGGTTGGCGCTGGGCGGCAGTTTTCTTGTTTGGCAAAGGTCGGCTCCTTTCTTGAAACGGCGCTGGCGTGGTTTATGGGTTCCAGTATTCATACACCAGCTGGCCAAGGGTCTGCATGGCCTGGGTGGGTTCTTCGGGGAAGTCTACATTTTCATCTCCCTGGTCTGTCATGCAAACAATCCAGTAGGGATGCTTGGCATACACAATGGCAACATCGTGATATGCGTAATCCCAGCTGCCATACTTTTTGGCGGCAGGCACACCATCCGGCACATACAAAATATCATGGTCAGCGGCCAGCATACAGGTTTTCAGGTAGGCTGCGGCGGCGCTGCCTGAATCCAGATAATCATACACCGCGGACACAATGTTGGCAAACTCGCCAGTGGAAGCCATGCCGATAATGCCGGTTTGCGGGGTAAGGTCGCAGGTTGCGGCATAGGCAAAGCCGTAATCCGCCAGGAACTGCTGGAAGCCGCTGGATTCATTGGCTGGCCAGTGGGTGGTCAACAGGGTGACGGCGTTGTTATCGCTGTGGGCGATCATAGCACGCATGGCGGCTTTGGCCGGGATGGTCTCGGCATCGTTATAGGCTTGCAGCGCCGTATCAGACAAACGGCCGCGGAACTGGTTGGGCAGTTCATCTTCCAGGTCCAGTGTTCCGGCATCGGCCTGGCCGCACAGCCAGAACGCATAGGGCAGCTTGAGCAGGCTGGCGGGATAATACAGGGCATCCGTGTTATAAGTATAGCTTTCCCCCGTTGCCGGATTTTGCAGGTAAAGCGAAAAGCTGCCCGGCTGCGCGGCGCAGAATTCATCCAGCAGCTCGTTCAAGTCTACGCTGGGGGCTGTTTCCCGCGTGGCGGCAAGGGCGGATTCCAGCTTTTGGGCTGTGGACCAGTATTCTAGCTCTTCCGCCGCAGTAGCATAAACGCTGCCATTGGGCACCCATTGCACGGCCATGGCGGTTTCGGCTGTGGCCTGTTCATTCAAATCCACCGTTGCGCCGCAGCCCGCCAGCAAAAGCGCGGCCAGTGCCGGGGCGATGCACGGTACATACCAATGTTTTCTTTTCCCCATAGGATTGCTGTTATGTTTCCTTTCCCGATTGACCGCGGGCATGGGATTCTCCTTAATGCCACGGCCAAAATTCCGGTACTATTGTAACACATGTTCGGCAAATTGTGGCAAAAAATCCGAAATTTCTTCATTTCCGGATGGCTGGCTTTTTCGAAATTTCTGTGCTGCGTTCTGGAAGCATTCGGTTCGTCTCCCCTGTCACGCTGCTATGCTGCCGCACGGGCGTATCTATTCTTTCCGTTTTCCTTTTCACCGGACCAATCCCAGTGAAACAAAAATCCCGCTGTATGCGGCTTTTCAGGCTGCACACAGCGGGATTTGATTTTAACTCATTAGGGAGCAGCTTCCCAAAGACTTACCAGAGGTTCACGACCTCATTGTACAGGCCCTCATAGCTCTTGGCGGAGTTGGACCAGCTGAAATCGCATTCCATGGCGCGCTTGACCAGCACGGGCCAGCCTTCCTTGTTCCAGTAGCCTTCCTTGGCACGCCAGCAGGCTTCGTACAGCTCGTGGGCGTTGTAATTGGCAAAGGTAAAACCATTGCCATAGCCATCGCCGGAGTCGTGGATGGAGTCGCGCAGGCCGCCGGTCTCACGCACAACGGGGATGGTGCCATAACGGCAGGATACCATCTGGGCCAGGCCGCAGGGTTCGGAGCGGGACGGCATCAGGAAGATATCGGCACCGGCATAAATGCGCTGGGCCAACTTGGCGTTAAAACCAATGTACACGCCAACGCGGCCGGGGTTGCGGGCGCACAGCTCGTTGAAGAAGTTCTCGTACTGGGCTTCGCCGGAGCCGAGGATCACCAGCTCAATGCCCTGCTGCAGCAGACCTTCGGCAATGCTGCGCACCAGGTCAACGCCCTTGTGACCGACCAGACGGGTGACCATGGCCATGACCGGGCTGCCATCCTTGTTCAGGCCGAACTCATCCTGCAAAGCTGCTTTGCAGACGGGCTTGCCCTGCTGAACCGTGTTGGCATCATAGTTCTGCGGGATATCCGGGTCGGTGGCGGGGTTGAAAACATCCACGTCAATACCGTTCAGGATACCGCACAGCTTATACTGCTTCTGGCGCAGCAGGCCATCCAGACCATGGCTGAACCACGGGTCCAGGATCTCCTGTGCATAGGTAGGGCTGACGGTGGTGACCTTATCAGCAGTCTCGATTGCGCCCTTCATAAAGTTGGCGCAGCCATCATACTCCACAATGTGGGCATCGCGTGCGCCAATGCCGCAGGTATCCTCCAGGATATCCATGCCATACTTGCCCTGGTAGGCAATGTTATGGATGGTGAATACTGTCTTGATGTGGTTGAACTTATCCAGGTGGCGGTAGTACAGGTTGAGGTAAACCGGGGTAAGGGCGGTCTGCCAGTCGTTGCAGTTGATGATATCCGGCTCAAAGTCGGTATAGAACAGGGTTTCCAGAATGGCGCGGGAGAAGAAAGCAAAACGCTCGCCGTCATCATAGAAGCCATACAGGCCGCTGCGCTTAAAGTAATATTCGTTGTCAATAAAGTAGAACGTCACGCCGTCATGCTCGGCCTTGAACAGGCCGCAGTACTGGCTGCGCCAGCCCACGGGCACGCTGAAATTGGTAACATAGGTCAGCGTATCCTTGAACTTGAGATCGCCGTACAGGGGCATGATAACGCGGCAGTCAATACCGTCACGAACCAGAGCCTTGGGCAATGCACCGGCAACATCGGCCAGACCACCGGATTTTGCATACGGTGCAGCCTCGCTGGCTGCATAGAGAATTTTCATGGGTACCTCCTTGCAGAGCCGCTGGAGCGGCTGTTTGCAACGCCTGCCGGGCAGGCTGTTATGATAAAATAAGGAAAGAGCGGAGAAGCGTGTTCACTCCCCCGCCCTTTCCTGCAAACTACCCGCCGGGGAGAGTTGGCGGGAAAGTTCAGGGCGTAATCAGGTTACACCGTGTGCCTTTTGGCAACAAACACCGGGAAAGAATCCGTGCCGATCAGCTTTTTATCTGCCGTGATGTGGACATTCTTGTCCGTAACCACATACTCAACGGAGCTGTTCTCCTCCACAACGGTATCCTGCATCAGCACACAGTTGCGCACAACAGCACCCTTCTTGATCTGGCAGCCACGGAACAGCACGCTGTTTTCAACGGTGCCTTCCACCACACAGCCGTCAGCCAGCAGGCTGTTCTTGACCTTGCTGCCTTCCAGGTAACGGGTGGGGTTGTCGTCACGAATCTTGGTGTAGATGGGGTTGCCTTCGTTAAAGAGCTTATCGACATTGCCAGCCTGCAGCAGGCGCATGTTCTCGTCAAAGTAGCTCTTCATATCGCTGATGCGGGCCACATAGCCGTCAAACTCATAAGCCTGAACATTCAGCAGGCTCAGGTTGCGGGCCAGGATATCGCGCTCAAAATAGACCAGACCGCGCACAGATGCATCGCGGACAAGCTGGATCAGGCTTTCGCGCTCGATGATGTACAGGTTCATGGACAGATTCTGGACGCCGGGACGATAATCGTTGGAAAGCAGCTCAGCCACACGGCCATTATCAATGCGGATGGTGTAGTTATCGGTGCGGGCACCATCGGGGATTTCGCCGCGGTTGTATACCATGGTAACGTCTGCGCCGGACTTGACATGAGCTTCGATCAGCTTGTTAAAGTCGAAGTTCATGGCAATGTTGCTGTCAGACAGGATCACATAGCGCTCTTTCTGGTCCCTCAGCCAGTTCAGAACGCTGGCCAGTGCATCCACACGGCCGCTGTACAGCTTGATGCTGCGCTCTGCAAAAGGCGGAACAATGTTCAGGCCTCCGCGCTTGCGGGTCAGGTCCCATTCACGGCCTGCGCCCAGGTGGTCCATCAGGGAATGATAGTTTTTACGGACGATGACCGAAACATTATCCACACCGGCGTTTGCCATGTTGGACAGAACAAAGTCGATCATGCGGTAACGCCCTGCGAACGGGATGGAGGCCATTGTGCGCTCCGCTACCAGTTCGGGGACAAGGTTATCATAAGAGTTTGCAAAAATGACGCCCAGTGCGTTTGCGTTGCTGCTTACCATTGTTCCTCACCATCCTTTACATCATTGGAAATCATTGCCTTGGGGCCAACCGTTGCGCCCTTGCCGATCTTGACACCGGAGCCAACCGTTGCAACATCGCCGGGTTCGGTAATATTCAGGCGGCTTTCCGGCATTTTGCCCACGGTAGCACCTTCTTCGATGGTGACATTTTCGGCCACGATGCAGTGTTCGACCTTTGCGCCAGCCTTGATGACAGTGCCGCCCATAACAACGGCTGCTTCAACAGTGGCGCCCTTTTCGACCACAACGCCGGGGAACAGGATGGAGTTTTTAACGGTGCCGTCAACCTGGCAGCCTTCGGTGATCATCGAGTTCACGATGTCAGCGTCCGTACCAATGCGCTGGCAGGGGCGGCCGGAGTTGCGGGAGTAGATCTTCCAGTTCTCATCGAACAGGTTGATGCCGGAATGGGTCGGATCCAGAACCTCCATGTTGGCCTGCCACAGGCTGGAGATGGTTCCGACATCCTTCCAATAGCCGCTGAAACGGTAAGCGTACATGCGGCGGTTATCACGCAACAGTGCGGGAATGACATTCTTGCCGAAGTCGTTCTCACTGTTGGGATCGTTTTCGTCCTCGGTGAGGTACTTTTTCAGGATATCCCAGTTGAAGATATAAATGCCCATGGAAGCCAGGTTGCTCTTGGGGTTCTTCGGCTTTTCCTGGAATTCGCTGATGCGGTCATTCTCGTCCGTAACCATCAGACCAAAGCGCGGGGCTTCGCTCCAAGGCACTTCCATAACGGCAACCGAGAACTCGGCGTTCTTCTCTTTGTGGAAGCGCAGGAAATCAGCGTAATCCTGCTTGCAGATCTGGTCGCCGGACAGGATGATGACGTACTGCGGGTCATAACGGTCAATGAAGGAAATGTTCTGGTAAATTGCGTTGGCAGTGCCCTTGTACCAGTCAGAGCCGGTGGCCTGCTGGTAGGGCGGCAGCACATGGACGCCGCCATGCAGGCGGTCAAGGTCCCACGGCTGGCCGTTGCCGATGTATTCATTCAGGACCAGCGGCTGATACTGGGTCAGGATGCCAACGGTGTCAATATCAGAGTTGACACAGTTGGACAGCGGAAAGTCGATGATACGGTACTTACCGCCGAACGGAACCGCCGGCTTAGCCAGCTTCTGGGTCAGCGCGTAGAGGCGCGAACCCTGGCCGCCAGCCAGGATCATTGCGATCATTTCTTTTGCCATAATTGTTCTCCCCTTAAACTTGTTTATCTCCACGGGCCGCACCGGCTGCGGGTTGCCGCCGGTACCGCCCTTACACACCAGACGTTTACGATTCCGTTACCGGTGTTTTGGGCTTGGTTGTTTTTGCCGCTCTGGGCTTTTTAGCAGCCGGTTTTGTTGCCACGGGTTTGGCTGTGCGCTTTTTGGGGGCGGCAGTTTTGGTGGCCGCAGGCTTGGCTGCCTTTTCGGGTTTGGCTGCTTCGGCAGTTTCTGCCTTGGCGGGCTTTCCTGCCTTTTTGCGGGCAGCGGGAACGCTGAAATAGATGGTGGACAGCGGCGGCAGGGTTACCTCAATATGCTGGTCAAAGCCGTGCATCGGGCCCTTGACGCTCTTTACGCTGCCATTTTTGACACCGGTACCGCCATACTTGACGTCATCCGAGTTGATCAGCTCTTTGTATGTACCGGGGTTGGGCACGCCCATCGAGTAGCTTTCGCGCAGGACGGGGTTAAAGTTGCAGACAACCAGGAGCATCTTGCCCTTGGCGTCCCGGCGCAGGAACGCGATCACGCTCTGTTTGTTATCATCCGGCACGATCCACTGGAACCCTTCCCAGCTGTAATCGACCTGCCAGAGAGAGGCGGTCTCACGGTAGAAGTGGTTCAGATCCTTGACGTAAGTTTGCAGCTCATGGTGCTTATCATAGCCAAGAAGCATCCAATCCAGCTGCTTTTTCTCGTCCCATTCAATGAACTGGCCGAATTCCTGGCCCATGAACAGCAGTTTTTTGCCCGGATGGGCCATCATATAGCCATAGAAGGTGCGCAGGTTGGCGAACTTTGCTTCGTAATCACCGGGCATCTTATTGATCAGGCTGCACTTGCCGTGCACAACTTCATCGTGGCTGATGGGCAGGACAAAATTTTCACTGAACGCATAGAAGAAGCTGAACGTAACTTTGTTATGGTTGCCGGCACGGAACAGCGGGTCAGTCTTCATGTAGCTGAGCATATCGTTCATCCAGCCCATGTTCCATTTGAAGTTGAAGCCAAGGCCGCCATCGGCTGCCGGTTTGGTAACCAGCGGCCATGCGGTGGATTCTTCGGCAATCATCATTTTATGCGGGTGGCGGCCCAGGATAGCCGTATTACACTTTTGCAGGAACGCAATGGCTTCCAGGTTTTCCTTGCCGCCCTTTACATTTTGTTCCCACTCGCCATCGCGGCGGTTGTAATCGAGATACAGCATGCTGGCCACTGCGTCCACACGCAGACCGTCCACATGGTACTGCTCAATCCAGAACAACGCACTGGATACCAGGAAGCTTTCCACTTCCGGCATACCAAAGTTGAACACCATGGTGCCCCACTCTTTATGCTCACCGCGGCGGGGGTTGGGGTCCTCATAGCAGGGGCCGCCGTCAAACATGTACAGGCCGTAAGCATCCTTGGGGAAGTGGGCGGGCACCCAGTCCAGGATTACGCCGATACCGGCCGCATGCAGCTTATCCACAAACTCCATAAAGTCGTGCGGGGTACCGTAACGGCTGGTGGGGGCAAAGTAACCGCTGACCTGATAGCCCCAGCTGCCGTCAAACGGATATTCCGTAATGGGCAGCAGCTCCACATGGGTATAGCCCATATCTTTAATATAAGGCACAAGCTGATCCGCCAGTTCGGAATAATTATAGGGGACACCGTCCTCCTTCATTTTCCAGCTGCCGGCATGCAGCTCGTAGATGCTCATCGGGCCGTTGATCACATCATTTTTCTTCTGCGCATCTTCCCACGCGGCATCGTGCCAGTCAAAGCCGGAAATATCAAAAACTTTGCTGCCGTTGGACGGGCGGGTTTCGGCATGGAACGCATACGGGTCAGCCTTGTACACCAGCTCATCCGCCGGGGTGGTAATGCAGTATTTATAAACATCATAGATTTTGATGCCGGGAATGAACAACTCCCAAATGCCGTCCGACACCTTTTCCATCGGATGGCTGGTGGGCACCCGGCTGTTGAGATCGCCCACAACGGAAACTGCTTTGGCGTGCGGTGCCCACACGCGGAACACCGCGCCGGGCTGGCCGTCCTGCTCTTCCAGGTGGCTGCCAAAGTAGCGGTAGGCTTCAAAGTTATTGCCCTGATGGAACAGGTAAACTGGCAAATCGGAAGGCTTCGCCGCTGACTGTGTTTGTTTCACCTTGTAATCTCCCCTTTTGGCATGCACCGCGCCGGTTTACCGCCGACCGGGCTGCCCCTTTGATCATGTTCCCAGGGCAATACCGCATAATTCTAAGTGCCGATACGGCGAGCGAGGTGCGGCAGATGCTAAGCCAAAAGCGCAGATAATACTGGATGTCTTATCGAGCATTTTGGCAACGCAGATGCCGTGCCGCAGCC
>OJLA01002717.1_pt1 | contig 10206 bp, 12 predicted proteins | sample 1596611 | NCBI WGS metagenome assembly OJLA01 (sample SAMEA4350168, study PRJEB24818) | metagenome | biome: human; feature: gut; material: faeces | place: Denmark | collected 2013-09
GCATACATAGGCGCCCCGGCCGGGCTTTTTGCCGCCGAAATCCAGACTCACGGAGCCGTCGGGGGATTTGACCACACGCAAAAGCGCCTTTTTGTCTTTCATTTCCCGGCAGCCGACACACTGCCGCTGGGGAATTTTTTTCACTTTTGGCATTTGTCAGGCCGCCTTTCTCTTAGGATTCCGCCGGAGTCTCGCCGGTCTCCTCCGCGGGAGCAAGTTCCTCCGCGGCGGGAGCCTCAGGAGCGGTGTCCGTTTCGGAGTCCTGATAGCTCTGGGGTTTGATATCGATTTTATGGATATAGGCGGCGGTCTTGGGGTTGATTACGATGGCACACGCAGCTCTTCAAGTGAGAGTTCGATGAACTATTCGATACAGGAGTATGCCAATGACTCGATTTCGGCAATAGTTGATGCCTGTGAGAAAAATAACCTTAAGCAGCCGAACATCATTACGGAGAGCGGCAGGTCGCTCACGGCACATCATTCGGTGCTGATATTCGACGTGCTTGCAACTACCTCGCTGCCGGAATGGAATGACAAACATGAAATCGGTCCGGATGACCATGAACTTGCCCGTGAACTTTATGAAATATGGGACAAGCTCAGTCAGCCGCGCCTTTTTGAGAGCTGGCACGACGCGCTTCAGATACGTGAGGAGGCTCTTGACTTGTTCAGCTTGGGACTTCTTGACATAAAGACACGTTCACAGATAGAAAAACTTTTCTGGTCAGTGGCGCGTGAGGTAGGAGAGATTGCCGGGACATTGAAACATGCTCCTGAAGAGTTACGCAAGATTGCCAAGATGCTTCCTGACAAGTATTTCTGTAATTTCTCGCTCTTCCAGTCTTTGCCCGATTCATGGGCTATAGACCAGGTATTCCCTATAATGCCGATATCGCGTCTTGACGAAAAGCCTACCCGTACAGCGGTATTGCAGGATATTACGTGTGATTCCGACGGTAAGATTTCCAATTACATCTCCAACAACGGTACCTCGAGTTCATTGCCGGTACATGCCCTCCGTGAACACGAACCATATTATATAGGTGTATTTCTTGTCGGGGCTTATCAGGAGATACTTGGTGACATGCACAATCTATTTGGTGATACCAATGCCGTGCATATAAGCGTCTATAAGGACCGGTATGAGATTGATCAGATTATCTATGGAGAGACTGTAGATGAGGTGCTCGATTACGTGCAGTACAGTCCGAAACGTCTTGTGCGTAATGTCGAGACATGGGTTACTTCCTCGATGAAATCCGGAAAGATTACGCCGGAGGAAGGAAGAGAGTTTCTCAGTAACTATCGTTCCGGTCTCTACGGCTATACTTATCTGGAGAAGGATTGACGCCGATGACCCAGCGTTATTTCATGCGCCTTTCATACAATGGCGCGCCTTTCCATGGGTGGCAGTCGCAGCCTAACGCTGTATGTGTGCAGTCAGTCATTGAAGAAGGATTATCTCGGGTGTTCCGTGCCCCGGTCAAAGTCACCGGGGCGGGGCGCACCGATACCGGTGTGAACGCATCCTTAATGGTTGCGCATTTTGACCTTGAAATACCCCACAGGGAAATCGATGCGAGATTGATGGCAAGTCTTAACTCACTTGTGGGGAAGGATATCGCCGTACAGTCTATTTCTCCTGTGCACCACGATGCTCATGCCCGTTTTGATGCTACATCACGTACCTATTATTATTATACCCATAGCTTGAAGTCGCCATTTCTGTATGCCCACAGCTGGCAGGAACCTCCGGGCCTTGATTTTGAGACTATGAACGAATGTGGCAGGATTCTTATGGATACAAATGATTTTACCTCTTTTGCAAAACTGCATACCGATGTCAAGACCAATATATGCAATGTGAGTTGTGCGGAATGGCGTGAGATTGGTGACGGACGGCATGTGTTTGTAATTACTGCTGACCGGTTTTTGCGTAATATGGTGCGTGCGGTTGTCGGCACTCTTGTGGAAGTGGGAAGGGGTAAAATGAATATTGAGGGCTTTAAAAAAGTTGTGGAGGCAAAGGACCGCTGTGCCGCCGGTACCTCCATGCCTCCACATCCGTTGTTTCTTCAGGATATCACTTATCCATACGGATTTTAAAAATCGTTGTCGGTCAACAGTTGTATGACTTCCGGATTCAGGCAATCCTCAATCTGGAAATAGGGTACCCTTACATTTATGCTGCCTTCGCTATACGGGGCTATTTCATAAGGATTATAATGAAATACGATTTCATATCCTTGCAAGTAGAAATTTTTACTGATATATATCTGGTCAGAGAATATGCCCCGGTCATCAAGTTCTTTCATTGACGACACGTTGTAGCGTGTCATCAGATTGTCTTTTATCGCGCGTAACACCTGCGCTTCACTGTCGGCTTTAAACGTATTGTCATAAGTGAGTACTTTACCTGTGGTAAAGTCATAGTTTATGTAATGTGACTCTGTCATGCCATGTGCCCCACCGTTATATGTAGCCGTCATTATCTGATAGGAAATGAAATTCGGACTGAAAGTGATTATTGAGGCTATCATGTCGCGCGAATAGACCATTGCCGCCTCCATTGCCGGTATTGAGTCAATCTGTTTCATCTTAAATAGGTCAGACCCTTCCGGTGATGCTGCCGATGCGAGCATAGAAGCGTCAATCGTAGCTTTTGGCTTATCGAAAATAGAGGCGAGCAGTGAGTCTTGGAGCGTCTTAAGATTATATCCTCCCATTTCTTCTGGCCATTCGATTGCGATTCTTACCGTGCTGTAGACTTCGGTGGAGTCATCATAGTAGGTTTCTGCGCCTTCACAGAGATAATTGCGTTCAAGTGACTTTACCGTCTGCTTTATTTCAAAGTTGGTTATGCTGTCTATGTCCGCTGATGTCGAGTTGTCTCTGTCAGCGTTTTTGCAGGCTCCTATTGTCAACGCCATTATAGCCGTTGCTATTCCGATAAATAATTTTGTGTTCATAAAAATATATTATGATGTATTGTAATGTAACTATAACGCAAAATTGATTGGATTTGCTCGTTGGTTAATGATAAAAGACTATTCAGGAAATGATAATATGGATGATGTAATAGAAATGTAACATCGCGTTGCCTCCCGTTTTATATAAAATAATGTGTAAAGTGGCGTAAAATAGACCAATAAATAGGTGTTTTTTATACAACTGCGCAAAAATCGGACATTTGTGCAATGAAAAGTTTTAGTAATTCAATTAAAATTACTTACTTTGCACTGCAAAATTGAAAATCATTACTAATTAAATTTTATAATTATGTCAGAAATTGCATCTCGTGTAAAGGCTATTATTGCTGACAAGCTCAGCGTTGATGAAAACGAAGTAACTGAAAATGCAGAATTCACTAAGGATCTTGGTGCTGATAGCCTTGATACTGTAGAGCTCATCATGGAGTTTGAGAAAGAATTTGGCATCACTATTCCCGATGACAAAGCTGAAGGCATCACTACTGTAAAGGATGCTATCGACTACATCGAAGCAGCAAAAAACTAAAAAACGTATAACTCTATTTCCCACTTTTAAATGGAATTAAAGAGAGTTGTTGTAACAGGTCTTGGAACGATTAATCCCCTCGGTAACGATGTTGCCTCTACCTGGCAAAGCGCGCTGGAGGGAAAAAGCGGGGCGGGACCTATTACTCATTTTGACGCCTCTAAATTCAAGACCCAGTTTGCTTGTGAAGTGAAGGATTTCAATGCGGCAGATCATTTTGACCGTAAGAAACTCCGTCAGCTTGACCTCTACGCACAGTATGCTCTTGTGGCTGCCGAACAGGCTGTCGCCGATGCAAAGCTCGATGCGGAGGACATCAACAAGGATCGCGTCGGGGTCATAATTGCAGCAGGTATCGGCGGTCTTCACACATTTGAGGAAGAGGCAGGTTACTATGCGTTGCATCATGAGGAAATGGGGCCGAAATACAATCCTTTCTTCATCCCCAAGATGATTGCTGATATTGCATCGGGTCATGTATCAATGCAATATGGTTACCACGGACCTAACTATGGTGTCGTGTCGGCATGTGCATCATCTACCAATGCTCTTATCGATGCCTTTAACCTTATCCGTCTGGGTAAGGCTGATGCTATCGTCGCAGGTGGTGCGGAAGCTGCGGTGTTCCCCGCCGGTGTGGGTGGATTTAACTCCATGCATGCCCTCTCCACACGCAATGATAGCCCCGCTACCGCTTCACGTCCGTTCAGCAAGTCGCGCGACGGTTTTGTGATAGGTGAGGGTTCTTCGGTGCTCGTTCTTGAAGAACTTGAGCATGCAAAGGCTCGCGGTGCCAAGATTTATGCAGAAGTTGTTGGTGGCGGCATGTCTGCCGATGCTTATCATCTTACTGCTACTCATCCGGAGGGTCTCGGCGCAAAACTTGTGATGAAGAATGCCCTTGAAGATGCAGGAATGAAGCCTGAAGAAATTGATTACATCAATGCCCACGGTACTTCGACTCCTGTCGGTGACCTTTCCGAGGTCAAGGCTATCAAGGAAGTTTTCGGCGACCATGCCTACGACTTGAATATCAGCTCAACTAAGTCAATGACCGGTCACCTTCTCGGTGCCACCGGAGCTCTTGAGGCACTTTTCTGCGTGAAGGCTGTGCAGGATGATATCATTCCTCCTACCATCAACCATGATCCGGAAGATATGGATGAAGAGATTGACTACAATCTGAACTTTACATTTGATAAGGCTCAAAAACGTACTGTCAACGCCGCTCTATCCAACACGTTTGGTTTCGGTGGTCACAATGCAAGCATTATCGTAAAGAAATACGCTGAATAAACTATCTTAACGATAGTCTCCTATACAAGGGGTTGTGTCTAATTGACGCAACCCCTTTTTGCTTCCATGCTGTGATGTGATTCCACTCAATGTCGCTTCAGGATAAGCAAAGCGTTGTTAGCGGAAAATAGCGAAGGCGATGATGTCATAAATTTCGCCATATCCCCGAGGTGGATGATCTTCCGCCCTTATGATATGGTGGGCTGTTTGGTATTGTGGGGGCGCATGGAATGTAATTTAGTGATCCCTGGTTCAGGCGCCTTATAGAGCGGCTATATACGAAAAAAGGAGATGCCGTTGACGTCTCCTTTGAGGGTGAGGTGTGGGGGTCGAACCCACGACCTTCGGAACCACAATCCGACGCTCTAACCAACTGAGCTAAACTCACCATTTTGATGGTGCAAAGGTAGCACTATTTTTGTAATGTACCAAATGTTTTGTGTAAAAATATTTCGATAGGCGACATTTTTTCTGACGGAATCAGTGTGGTGTCGCGGGACACACCGATATTGTGCTTGTCAAACAGTTTTTCAGCCGACTGCTCAAATGCCTTGCATTGAGGTTTCCAAGTCGCGACATCGCACTTTTCCGCCGGTACGAGCCGGAAATTAGAGCCTTTCACGGGCGGCACAGCGAAAACAAGACGATAAGTGGCTGTGTCAACAGCAGCAATTCCGTCAGCATCGCGAGTCAGTCCGACTTTCAGCATTGCACCTCCGCGTGTGTCGCGGGTCTTCATGTTGGAAATGAAGTTGCCGAGCGAATATACCACAAGTACTTTTTTCCCGTCGGCGTTGCGACGCATCTCCATCGGCTGTACCACATGAGGATGACCGCCTATCACAAGGTCGGCACCCGAGTCCACGAGAAAATCGGCGAGCTGTTTCTGTTGACGTGAAGGAAGTAGTTCGTATTCGATACCCCAGTGGATGCACACAGTCACTATTTCCGCGCCATGACTGCGCGCTTTGGCGATATCGCTTTTGATTAGTTCGCGGTCAATGTAGTCGACCACGGCGGCGGTGCGTAAGGAAATACCGTTGGTGCCATACGTGTAGTTCAGGAAAGCTACATTAAATCCATTGATGTTGCGCAGCAGCGGTAGCACAGAGTCGCGCTCCTCGCTGTTGCGATAGGTGCCGATATGGTCGACGCCTGCTGCATCGAGCCGGTCAAGTGTCCTGACAAGGCCCTTGTCGCGCTTGTCAAGCGTGTGGTTATTTGCGGTAAGCATCAGGTCAAAGCCGGCATCTGTGAGCGCGTCAAGGTAAGAATCAGGCGCGGAGAAGCATGGGTAGCCGGTGTAGGGCGCACCGCCGAGCGGAGTCTCGAGATTGACCACTGCATAATCGGCGGCATCAACGTAAGGCGCGATTGCATCAAAACATCCGGAATAGTCGTACACTCCGGCACCCTTCTTGGCGGCATCAATCTGCGCCTGATGCTGCATGGCATCACCTGCAAAAACAATAGACGCTCCGTCGTTGCCCGAAAACAACGACGAGAGCGTGAATAGCATTATCGCAAAAAACTGCATGGAGCGAGTTTATTTTCCGTAGATTGCGCCCTGCCCCGCAAGAAGGGTGTTCTTCATGAGTGAGCAGATGGTCATGGGCCCTACACCGCCGGGGACCGGGGTAATATAAGAGCATAGAGGTGCCACATTGTCAAAGTCTACGTCGCCGCGCAGGCGGAAGCCGCTCTTGCGTGAAGCGTCGGGGACACGCGTGGTGCCTACGTCTATTATAGCGGCACCGGGTTTTACCATGTCGGCGGTCACAAATCCGGGTTTGCCGAGAGCGGCGATTATGATATCAGCCTCACGGCATATCTCTTTGATATTTTCAGTGGCGCTGTGACACACTGTCACCGTAGCGTCGCCGGGCACATGCTTCTGCATCATGAGTGTTGCCACAGGCTTGCCCACGATATTGCTTCTGCCGAGTACTACGCAACGCTTGCCCTTGGTCGGGATGTCATAACGCGCTATCAGTTCCATTATCCCTGCCGGGGTCGCCGAGAGATAGCAGGGGAGCCCGATTGACATCCTGCCTACGTTTATAGGATGGAAGCCATCGACATCCTTGCGATAGTCTATAGCCTCGATGATTTTCTGTTCGGAGATGTGGCGCGGGAGGGGGAGCTGTACTATGAAACCGTCAACATCAGCATCGCGGTTAAGTGTCTCGATGGCTTCGAGAAGTTTCTCTTCAGTCACATCGTCTTCAAAGCGGATAAGTGTCGACTTAAAGCCACACTGCTCGCAGGCGCGCACCTTGTGAGCCACGTATGTCTCGCTTCCCCCGTCATGTCCTACGAGGATTGCGGCGAGATGCGGGCGCTTTTTACCTTCGGTAACCATTTTTTCGACAGTCGCCCCTATTTCTTCTTTAATCTGGTCGGCAACTTTCTTTCCGTCAATAAGTGTCATAATCTGTAATTAAGAAGTTGATATAACCACAAAGAGCGCACCGGCACTTTATGACCGATGCGCTTTTTATGAGTTGGCTGTCTCCGATGTTATTACTTGCGGGCGATTGTATCGCTTACAGTAAGATGAGCGCGACCCTTAGCGCGACGGCGTGCAAGCACTTTACGACCGTCGGGGGTAGACATGCGTTCACGGAATCCATGCTTATTTACTCTTTTTCTGTTAGAGGGCTGAAACGTTCTTTTCATCGTTGTTATAATGTTTTGTTTGTTGTCAAAGCGTATAAAGCGAGTGCAAAATTACATAAAACATTTGATTAATGCAACACCGCGCCGTTTTTTTGTAAAAAATCTGTGTAAAATCTGCATCTGATGAAGCGTGTAGCATGAATAATAGATAGATTCTATGATTATTATATCACAATATGATAAATGTAATACTTTATTTGGATTATTTTTTATAAATTTGAGGAGATGGGATTGGCGGTATCGCCGATGCTTTAATTTGACTGACAATTTAATGCCGATTGATTATGACACGAGGAAAGCAGACTTGTAGGATACTGAAAGAGATTCGCCGGCAGATTGCCGAGGCTAACGATATTGAATTTGTTACATCGGAATGTCGTTACAAGGGTGACTGCCTCGGCACATGCCCCAAATGTGAGGCTGAGGTGCGCTATTTGGAGCAGCAGCTTCGCGCGCGCTCTCTCGCCGGGAAAGCCGTAGCCCTTGCCGGAATATCGGCGGCTTCCATCGCCATGCTCATGCCGATGACTTCCGAGGCTCAAACAGCAACAGATATTAAGATGTTGCCCAGCGACAGCATTGTTACAACTCGTCTCGATTCCGTAAAAGTTAAAGGGAGGGTTAAATGCACAACCGATGTCGACTCAACAGTTACAGAAGAGCTAATTGGTGCGACAGTAGTAAATATCACAAATGGCAAAGGAACAGCAACAGATATTGACGGAAAGTTTGAAGTCGATGCGCAAGTAGGCGACACGATAAAGGTGTCTTATGTTGGCTTCAAATCCAAAATAGTAACCGTAACTGATGTGACCCTGCCAATCACCGTGACGTTGGATACGAAGGTCGTCTTATTGGGAGAAGTTCCGGTTGTAAGGCGAGAGATAAATCATTACCTCGACCTTAAAGTGACTGACGAAAAAGGAAAAGTGATTGATCGTGATAATCTTTATATTGGGCGGGTATGGATTGATGAGGACGAGGAGGAAGATTCCGAACATCTATCTCCGGAATACTTTGACGAGAAGCATCCATGCCGTATTTATTGGGATTATGACTATGGATTGCAAGACGAAAATGACAAGCCGCTTAAAGAAGCGACACTCCGCATAGAGGCCGAGGGTTATGACGTCCCAGTAATAATCAAGGTCAAATATCCCAAACGCAACGCCAATAAAACCATCCAGTTCAAACACATAAAGCAGAAATAGTGATGAAGATATATTTGAAGATATATTTATTGATAATATGGTCAGTCATAATTACCTCATGCACATATCGAAGTGATAATATCTCCGATAAAGGCGAGTGGGTAAGTGTGCCTGTCGATAGTTTTGCAGAAGGTTACAATAATATTGAAGGTCAGATTTAGTGGGGATATATAGTCGGGGATTTCACTGATGAAGATAATGTCGGCGCGGATATTGAAACATTCCGTGTGTGCAAAGGCTCGGAGTACGCCAAAGACAAGCATCATGTATATTATCCGCAAGTAGTGATATGCTATGAGGGTTTTGAAGAAGATAAAGAAACCGGTGAATATGAGGGATTCGGAGGTGAAGTTGCTGAAAAAATAGTGCTTAAAGGTGCAAAACCGTCACAATTCAAATATATTGGTAATGGCTATGCTGTTTCCGGAAACAAGATGTTTCACGACGGTGAAGTGATTGAATGGAATGACAGCATCGCAACAAATTAACCTATGGCAAGAGTATCAAAGTATAGAAAGGGAGCATATATGTTAAGAAGTTTACTATGGAAGATGTTTTAAGATGCATAATGATACTTGTTATTCTCTCTGTCGTAGGCATAGAGATATATAAGTATGTCAGCACACGGGCTTTTAATTATTTGCTTTGGGTAATAGTCGGATTGTTTGGAATAGTGATATTGCTATCAAGAGGCTTTCTTATTGTTTGTAATATGTATGATTTGACTACATGGGTCGTCTGTTTATTGACTATCAGCAGTTTCATCGTGCCAAAACAATCTAAAGCAAGTCGATGGGTGAAGGGTGCAGCATTATTGAGCCTTTCGTTGGCAATTATTAGTTTTATCTCCCTTGATATTATTGCGACACGGAAAGACAGCATTGTGATTGAAACATCGTTAAACGGTTGCTCAACAGCTCGCATTGACGAGATATATTTCAAATATAATGACAAGTCATTTGGTCGCAATTTCAATCTTAAGGATTATTCAGGTGTCGGAGATTTACGAAATGACTATAATGTGGAACTGACTATTATCCCTGTTACTGACAACATAGCTAAGATCAAGTCTTTAGACCTTGTGCCAAAACCTGAATTGATGAAATCGAAAGGAGTCAAGCCATGACTCCGTAGCCGTCAGCTCCATGGCTCCCGCGAAACAACATTCCCCTGAGAGAACAAGTCGAGTTCAATTAATTTTCATTCTCATGATTTTACGATGCTATGGCAATTTGATTTTGTCGCAAAAATATCGTAAATTTGCGACAAAAATATTCCGAAAGTACAATGCAGTCTCTTGAAGAAAGGATAATTACAAGTATATCAAAACGCGGAAGGGGTACGATAGTATCACCTCTCGATTACGCGGGATATGGAGATTCAAAGGCAGTTCAGAAAGCTTTTGAACGGTTGACTGCTTCCGAAAAACTGATAAGAGTGGCTCGTGGCATATATTGTTATCCCAGAATTGACAAGACTTTGGGATTGGGTGTGCTGTATC
>OJLA01002719.1_pt1 | contig 10198 bp, 12 predicted proteins | sample 1596611 | NCBI WGS metagenome assembly OJLA01 (sample SAMEA4350168, study PRJEB24818) | metagenome | biome: human; feature: gut; material: faeces | place: Denmark | collected 2013-09
ATATTTAAGTGAAGAAACTAAAAGTTGTTTTGCAAGCAATAAATATATTGCAAATATAGTAAATGTAACATCTGATAGAGTATCAAAAATTATAAGTTCTCTAAAAGAAAAAGAATATATAAGTGTTAAATTAAAATATAAAACAGATAGTAAAGAAATAGAAGAAAGACAAATTTTACCTATAGTTGAAAATATTAATAGGTATAGTCAAAAATACCTAGAGAGTATAGGTATAAATAACGATTTAGATAGTCAAAAACAACTATACCCTATAGGTGATAATGACAAAGATATAATAAATAATATAAAAAATAAAAATAATTATAATAAAGAAAACACACATAAAAAGAAAAATATTCCATATAGAAGTGACAGAAATTACGATGACTTCAATTGGGATAGCTTATATGCAAATTATAAAGAGATTAGTGCTACTTCAAATGTATAACTAATCTCTTTTAATTTGCCTAAAAAACTATTTATAGTTTTTTAGTACTCAAAATAAAAATTGGCTTTTTTATTTTGAGTGGAAAGGGTGCAGGAACTCCTGCCACACTAACACTTTTTGAAGCGGTAGGCTAAAAAGTGTTGTAGTGTGTTACAAGACAATTAAAAAATAACAGAATTTAAGAAACGAATATGTCTTACTAGCTAGTAGCACAAGAGAGAAACTAGCTGAAGCAAAGGAGGTTATAAATGAGTTATGCAATAATAAGAAATACAAAATACAAAAGAGAAAATCTAAAGGGAATATTTAGACACAACGAAAGAAGAAACAGAAATTATTCAAATAATAATATAGATAAAGAAAAGTCATATTTAAACTATTCACTAAAATCACCACAATATAGTTATGAAAAAGAATTTGATATGGAATGGAAATATAAAAGTAAAATAAGAAGTTTAGAAAAAGAAAATAACCATTTGCACAAAGTAGTAGATAAGTTTTATGAGACAGTAGAAAAATTTATAGATTGGATTTGTCAAAAAATTGGTATTGGAGAATCTAAAGAATTAGTTAGAGAATTTGAAAAAGAAACTAATATGTATATTGATCCAGAGAAACAACTAAAAAAAGAAGAAATAGCAAAAGAATGGGATTTGGAAATATAAGAGCAAACAAATTTATTTGCTCTTATAACTACTATTTCATATGTTTTAATGCAAATTCACAAGCAGATACTACGAAACCATTAAAAGAATATTCTTTTTTATCTAATCCTTCATTAGCTTTGTCAACAATTTCGATGATTTGAGAATTTATTTCAACAGGAAACCTAATACTTTTATAAATGTTGGCTTCGGTAGATTTTTTCATAACAAATTTATCCATAAATATAACCTCTTTTCATATTATTTTTAAATCTATTGAAATTATACTTAAAATATGGTATATAAAAATAACCGAAATACAGTTATAAAAACAAGAAAGGAAGAATTAAAAAAGTTATGGATGGAGTATTACTTTTATTTAAGTAAATTGCCAGAAGAAGAAAGAAGAAATCAAATATTATTACTAATTGGATTTTTTATTGTATTGTTTATAATAGGAGGGATTGGTGAATTTATTAGACATAAATTCAATAAAAAGAAATAGTACAATTTAAATATATATAATTAAATAAATTCAAAGTTTACAAAATTTGCAAAATGCAAGAAAATGTGGTATTATTAACATAATGGCAATAGCCATGTTGAAACCGTTATAAAATTATCACTTAAGGAGGTATAAACTATGAAACGGTATGAAAAATTTGTGCTTGAGGCAGAAAAAGGTATAACCTTTGAAGTCTCAGAGGGAACAAGTGGAGAGTTAATTATCAGAGCTCTGAACATTGCTACAGCTAATGTCTATTCTACAAACTATGTAAATCCTCCAATTCCAGAAGGATATAAGCATGTCTGTGGAGAATGGAACAATGGATTTGTAATTGAAAGATGTTCTGATGGAAGCCAGTTTGTATGGATTCCTGTTGGAAGTCTTGACTCTAATGGAACACTTGATGGAGAACATTTTTCGGAGAAATTCGGCAGACGAAATTACATGAACGATAAATTTTCGGATTATGGATTCAATGAAGCTTTAAATGGTGAACTGCTTGAACAACTTGAAAGTGTCAAAAAATATGGGGGATTTTATATTTCTCGCTATAACATTTCCAAGAGTTCAGCAGGAAAACCGCAGTCGGTAAAAGGAGTTATGCCGTGGGTAAACATCAATTTTGATGATGCCAAGAAGATTGCATCCACTATCGAAGATAATGAAGCAGTTAAGAGTCATCTGACTTTTGGTGCAGAATATGATTCGGTATTGGAATGGTTTATCAAAACGGAAGTTAAAACTCTTACTGAAATTGCAGAGGACTCTACGGAATGGGGTAACCATTGGAATACAGAGAATTCTCCGAAGAAAGTAGTTGAAACAGGAACCAGAGAAGAATGGGGTGCTAATAACATCTACGACTTTGCAGGTAATGTAGATGAATGGACACAAGAACAGAACAAAAGTTCATATCGTGTTATCCGTGGTGGCTGTTGCAACATTAATGGGAACAATTTTCCTGTCGCCTATCGCTATTACGACTGTCCTAATAACTACTATCGCAACACTGGTTTTCGTGCCACGCTTTATATTAAGTAGCACTGACCACTGTAAAACTATCCTAATTTGTTTCAAAACACAGATAGAAGGAGAGAACTTTGAAATTTCAGAGTCTCTTCTTCTTTTTTTGAAAGGGGGATATATGAGATGGAAAAAAACAAAGATAACAGATTGGTAATAATAGTAAAAATAGAAAAGTATATTGAATATATGCTTACAATATTACTTAAACTTCCAAGAACAGAAAAATTTAGTATAGGAACAGAAGTAAAGACAAGTATGTATGAAATGCTAAAAAATATTCTTTTAGCAAGTAAAATAGATAAAAGTAAAAGACTACAAATTTATAATATCGTTGATAGTAATATATATTATCAAAGAATTTGTATAAGAATGATGTATAATCAAAAATGGATAGATGAAAAGAAATACAAACATAGCAACGAGTTACTAGCTGAAATTGGAAAAATTTTAGGAGGACTTATTAAATCTCTAGAGGTGAAGAAATATGCCTAAAACAATTAAAAATATATATGATAATTCAGTATCGTTTGAAAATTTACTAAAAGCACATAAAAAAGCAAGATGTGGAAAAAGAGAAAAGAAAAAAATAATATTGTTTGAGTTAAAACTAGAATAAGAATTATTGGAATTAGAGAAACAATTAAAAAATGGTACATACAAACATGGTGGTTACACAAAATTTAAAATATATGAGCCAAAAGAAAGAATAATTATGGCATCAGAATATAAGGATAGAGTAGTACATCAATGGTATGTCGAAAAATTTATAAAGCCATACTTTGTACCACAATTTATTAGTACATCATATGCTGGAATAGAAGGAAGAGGAATGCATAAAGCATCTAAAGATGTTCAAAAAGCAATGAGAAGTGCAAAATCTAAATGGAAGAATTATTACATATTAAAAATGGATGTTACAAAGTATTTTCAAAATATAGACAAAAGAATACTTTGGAAAATATTAAAAAGAAAAATGAAGGATAAAAAGTTGCTATGGTTAACTAGAGAAATTTTATTATCTACAGAAGGCATGGTAGGACTTCCTTTAGGTAATTATGCATCTCAAATGTTTGCTAATATATATTTAAATGAATTAGATCAGTATGTTAAACACAAATTAAAATGCAAATATTATTATAGATATATGGATGATATGGTTATAATGTGCAAAAATAAAGAAATTGCAAAAGATAGCTTAAATAATATAACTAAATTTTTAAAAGAAAATTTAAAATTAACTTTAAACTCAAAAACAAGAATTTTCAAAGATATACAAGGGGTTAATTTTTGTGGTTATAAAATCAATGAGAAAAGACTAAAAATAAGGCATACAAGTAAATGTAGAATGAAGAGAAAACTAAAAAGATATACAAGACAATTAAAAGAAGGCAAAATAACATTAACTGAAATACAAAGAAGTATTGCAGGTTGGCTAGGCTATGTTAAACATGCAGATTCTTATAAGTTAAGAAAAAGTATGTTTTATATAGAGGGATAGACTTAAAAAAGGTATTCTTATCGTGTTATCCGCGGTGGCAATTACAACAATAATGGAAACAATTACCCTGTCGCCTATCGCAATTACAACAATCCTAATAACAACTATAACAACACTGGTTTTCGTGCCACGCTCTAATATTAAGTCAGATTATATATTTTATGGAATATATACAGTATAGGTATTAGATATTAAAGGAAGTCTATTCCTTCTTAAAAGCAATTTTAAGTAAATATGAATTATAAAAGTATATGTATTAGTAAATTGGAAAATTGAATATATGTATACTTTTCTATTTCCAATACATATATATTCTCTATTATATTCTTTTAAAATTGCACTATTTTGAACTTTTTGCTTTTGCTTATTAAATGCTCCAATTTCTTTACAAGTTTTTCCAGTATCTAAATATAAGTTATTGCAATATTTTTGGTCATTTCTTCCTTTTTGATTTGGATTTTTACTACTGGTTACAGGAATAAATAATTTTCCACAATTTTCACATTTATTGATAGTAAAATTATTTTGAATTACTTTAAATAATTCAAATCTAATTTGTTCTTCAGTATTTTCCAATTCATAGACTTCTTCTACTGCTATATGTTTTTCTTTTATTAATTTAACTACATCATCTACATCTAATCTTCTTTCTTGTAGGGATAACCCTTTATCACATACATATTTTGTTTTAAATTTAGTATCTAAAAAAGTCGCATGTGCTGGATTAGTATTAAGATAGTGTATATCAAATACTCTTTTTGCCTCATATAAATATAATCTTTCTTCTGTACTTAAATTTCTTACAATAGAGTTATTAGAATATTTACTTATCAATTCTAATCGCTTTTTTAAATCAGTCTTTTTTTCCATAAGATTTTCTATTAGTAGGTCTCTTATAGTTTCAAAGTATTTTATATATTCATTATGTTTTTTAGTTGATACTTTTTCAATGTTATAAGTAAATTCATGAAGGATAAGTTCTATTGTATAAGGATTTTCTTGTATTTCCTCATAAAGTTCTTTCGCATAGTATTTTGGATTTTCAATAAAAACGCCAATTTGAGATTTAAATAATAGATCAGTTCTAAATACTTTAGAATTATATGTTTTCACAATTATATCTATTAAGACTTGTGTATAAAAATGAGTATATGGCGAAAATTCTAAACATGCTCTAACTATTTGAAACATTTTAAAGAAGCAATCCAATTTTTAATCCATGGTATTTGATTCTTTGGCAGTACATACAAGTTCTATTAATTGGGTATACATTGTTTTTAATTTATCAAAATCTTCATAACTCATTATTGCAAATTCATATAATTTATCTCCAATATTATATTCAAAATGATGAGTAGCACCAAAAAACTTTCCGATCATTTTTTATTACAATTTTATTATTCTTAAGTGTGAAATTAGTTATCATATTAAGGTTTCCTCCATTTTTAAAAATAGAATATAGCTATTTTGATTTTTAATTTATCTATAGACTTGCAAAAATGTATTTACAACACTTTTTAAGGCTCTTATAATAAAAACTGCAAGTAGAAAATAGCACGTGTGAATAATTATTTTCTATTACAGTATAGCACTTTGAAAATTAAATAGCAAACTACAAGCACAGATAATGAAACTTTCGTCTGGCTAACGTGATGTAAAGGGGCGATTCACTAAAGGTGGAATGAGGGCAAATCTCATATGGGTAATATACCGCTTGTAGTTGTTTTAGCTCTTGGAAGCGAAACAACGTAGATTTCTTAGCCGTGTGAATGGAATGAACTACGGATAAGATATACTGTGTAAATAAATTATGCGAAACGAAGTGTAGCTTTTAGGAATAAGGACAAAAAGTCTATGAATATGAATTAGAGGAAGGTAGGTGAATATTCTGGAAAAGGCAAAGGATAATAAAGATAAAAGGAAAAAAGATAAATTACCATTTGCAGTATTTATTTGTCCAAAAGCAAATGTTGCTGAAATAGAAGATTATAAACAGATATTCACCGATATTATCTCTGATAGAATAAAACAAAAATACAAATAAAAAAATAGAACAAAATTTCGTAAAAGTATTGAAAAAGTTTTAGAAATATGATATAAATAGAAGAAATAAAAGAGATTTTAAGTTGTTCGGAAATTCCGAACAACTTGAGAAAGAGAGGTATAAAATGGACGAAAATAAAATGCATTTAATTAACAAAATTTTTAATAACGAAACAATAAGAACGGTTTGGAACAAGGAAGAAGAAAAATACTATATTAGCATTGTTGATATAGTAGGTGTTTTAGCTGAAAGTAAAAATCCAACAGTATATTGGAGAGTCTTAAAAAAGAGGCTAAAAGAAGAGGGAAATGAAACCGTTACAAATTGTAACGGTTTGAAATTAAAAGCTAAAGATGGAAAATATCGTATAACTGATGTATGTGATATTGAAGGTATGTTTCGTATAATTGAGTCAATACCATCAAAAAATGCAGAACCAATAAAACAATGGTTAGCACATTTAGGAAAAGAAAAAATTGATGAAACTTTTGATCCATCAATAGCATTACAAAGAGCAATTGATTTATATCGAGCAAAAGGATATGACGAAGAATGGATTGCAAAAAGAATGAAATCAATTCAAGAACGAAAAAAATTAACTGATGTATGGAAAGAAAATGGAATTGAAAAAAATATTGAATATGCAATATTAACAAATGAAATATATAGAGAATGGTCTGGAATGACAGCAAAAGAATATAAACAATATAAAGGATTGAGGAAAGAAAATTTAAGAGATAATATGGATAATATAGAACTTATATTAACAGATTTATCAGAAGAAGCAACAAAAAGACTTGCAGCTAAACAGAAGCCAAATGGATTAAAGGAAAATATCAAAGTTGCTAAAATGGGTGGACATGCTGCAAAAGTTGCAAGAGATGATATTGAAAAAAATCTTGGAGAATCAGTTGTAACAAAAACAAATAAATTGAATTATAAATATATTGAGGAAGAAGAAAAACAAGTGGAATTAAAAGAAAATGATAAAAAGAAACTAAAATGATAAATAAAGGATTCAGTTGGTTAATATCGATATTTAACTGGTAACAAATTGTTACCAGTTAAAAGAAAATGAACTGTCAAGAATTTCTTGTGAATTCAATTGGATAGAGATACTAACCAGTTGGTAACAATTTGTTACCAACTGAAAAAAGTTCTAAAATTTCAGTAGAAATCTTGAAATTTTAGAACTTTTTATATATAATAGCAACAATAAAATATCACATAAAATAAAATGTTATTGATACATCATAAAAACGGAGGTATGTTATGAAAAAATCTAACGAAGAAAAACGAGTAGTAATATATTGTAGAGAAAGTAGAGATGACTATGGCGAAAACTATGAGAGAATAGAAACACAAAGAGATTTACTTGTAAAATATTGCAAAAGTCATGGATACACAAATATAGTAGATATCATAATGGATGATGATAAAAGTGGAACAGACTTTAGTAGATTTGATGATATAAGAGAAAGAACCAAAAATAAAGAAATAGATGTAATAGTTTTTAAAAACTCTGCAAGGCTTGGAAGAAATCAAAAAGAGGCGTTAGATTTTGTAGAATACCTAGAAGAGAAAGGTGTAGAAATAATATTTGAAGATGAGCAATACAATGAGGAAATGTTTGGATTATATGCGTGGTTTAATGAAAGAAGAGCAAGAGATGATAGCAAAAATATAAGAAGAAATTTAAGGCATAAAATTGAAGAAGGAGATTTACTTGTTAAAGCAATATATGGATATAACAAAGATGGAAAGAATTTAGTAATTAACGAAGAAACAGCCCCAGTGGTACAAGAAATATTTGAACTATATTCTAAAAGTTGGGGGTATCAAAAGATTGCTACTCATTTAAATAAAAAAGGAATACCAACTCCATCACAATCAAGAGGATTTGCAAATGCAAAACAAACAGCTAATTGGAAAGCACAACATATTGTAAGAATATTAGATGATAGAAGATATATTGGAGATTATGTTGGAGGACATACAGAAAAATTAAGTTTTAAATCAAAGAAAACAAGAGTAAAAGACCAAGCAGAATGGACTATAATAGAAAATCATCACGAGCCAATTATTGATAAAGAGTTATTTGAAAAAGTACAAAAAATCAGAAAGAAAAGAAAAAAAGAAAGTGATAAATATAATAATGGATTTAAGTTTGTAGATGTAGAAAACAATTTATATTCAGGACTTTTATATTGTGGAAGATGTGGAACTCCAATGTATAAAAGAAAAGGAACAAGTGGTACAAGAAAAAGACCAGATAGCTATCTTTGTAAAAAATATAGTAATGAAGGTGCTATAAAAGAAGACATCAGAAAAGATTATGGTTGCAAACCACATAGAATAAGAATAGAATATTTAGATCAAATAGTAAATGCATATATAGATAACTTAATAAGCAATCCAGAGTTTAAAAGTTTTGTAATGGATAATGTGAAAGCAATTAGTACAAATAAGTTAACATTAGAAAAAGACTTAAATAAATCAAAGGAAGCTTTAGAAAAGTTAGAAAAACAATTTAAGCAGGTATATGAGGATAAGCTAAACGATTTAATACCAGAGTTTATATACAAAGATAAAAAACAAGAATTAGAAAAGAAAATAAAAAATGAAGAAGAAAAAATAAAAGAAGCGGAAAGTAAATTTAATAAATTAAATAAGCTAGAAGATAAAGAAGATTTAATATTTAAAGCAATAGATGATATCAAGAAAAATGGATTAAGAAAAGAAGAACTTTCAAGGTTATTTGATAAGATAGTTGTATTTGATAAAAATGAAATAACAAAAGAAGAAAAAGACTTGTACAACTTAAATGATATGATGTATAATGAGTTATATGAAAACGGAGGTTTAGCATTTCATTTAAAATTTATGTATCCACAAACTATCACAAACAGGTGGATGTGAAATTGGCTCAAGACCAATAGATTTACATTTAAAAGGTTTTGAAAAACTTGGAATTAATATAAAAGAGGAATATGGAGAAATAATCTGTGAAGCTGATAGAATTATGGGAACACAAATTCATTTGGATTTTCCAAGTGTTGGAGCAACAGAGAATATTATTTTAGCTTCTTGCTTAGCTGAAGGAGTAACTGTTTTAACAAATGCTGCAAAAGAACCAGAAATAGAGGATTTAGTTAAGTTTTTAAACAAGGCTGGAGCTAAAATTAAGGGGGCAGGAACAGATAGAGTAGAAATAATCGGTGTAAAGAAATTAACAGAAGTAAGCTACAATATTATGCCAGATAGAATAGAAGCTGGAACATATTTAGTTGCTGGTGCAATAACTGGTGGAAATTTAAAAGTAACAAATCTAAATTCTAATCATATAGAACCAATATTAAATAAATTAGAGGAAGCTGGTTGTGTATTAAAGATTGAGAAAAATACTGTTGAAATAAAGGCTTCTAAAAGAATAAAAGCTGTTGATATAAAGACAATGCCTTATCCAGGTTTTCCAACTGATATGCAATCTATTTTTGGAGCTCTATTAACCACGGCTAAAGGTACATCAATAATAACGGAAAATATTTTTGAAAGTAGATATAAATATGTTCAAGAATTGAATAGGATGGGAGCTAAGATAAATGTAGAAGGCAGAACGGCTATTATAAAAGGAACAAAGAGAATTCAAGGAGCAAGTGTTGTGGCATCAGATTTAAGAGGAGGAGCGGCCTTAGTATTAGAAGCTCTTGCTGCTAAAGGTGTTACTCAAGTAGATAATGTTCATTATATTTTAAGAGGGTATGAGAATATTGTTGATAAATTAAAAAATTTAGGTGCAAAAATTTATTTAGAAGATTGATAATTCAAGAATGGTAACTATATTAAAATTTAATAATTATCCCCATTCTAAAAATTCTATCAAAAGTTTTTCAAACTTTTTAGAATTTTTGAACGGTTCCCACAATTCATTATTAAATTTTAATATAGTTACCATTCTTAAGGTTATAATAAATATTTAAAATTTGTAAAAAATTTTAAAAAGTATAGCACAAATACCATAAAATGTGAT
>OJLA01002724.1_pt1 | contig 10186 bp, 6 predicted proteins | sample 1596611 | NCBI WGS metagenome assembly OJLA01 (sample SAMEA4350168, study PRJEB24818) | metagenome | biome: human; feature: gut; material: faeces | place: Denmark | collected 2013-09
ATACATATCATTTATATTTTTTAGTTTTAAAGTTAATATTGGGAAATCACCAGAAATACCAAACTTCCATAAATCTACCCTTTTAAATTTTTCGTTTTTTATCTTGTTTCTATAATACCACCTAACATAATTAGGTTTTATTAATAAAGATATTAATTTTTGATATTCGGCAAGTTCATTTCCTTTTAATTGTAAATATCTTGCCTCTTCTATTGCTTTAGCTTTAGAGATTTCGAATATATTTCTTATCGCCTCTTGATTTTTTATTTTTTCTATATTTGCTACTGCATCTTCCTTTGTTTCTGCAACTGAAATTATAAAATATAGCTCTACAGTTTCATGTGCTGGAATCTTTAACGTTCTTTTTATAGCTACAATTGGCTCTGTAACAAGCCCTATAGAATTAGAAAAACGTTTTCCTTCTTTTATTTGTTTTGGCATATTCATATCATTAAAATCATTAAATTTTTGTGCATCTATCTCGTATTCTAGTTCTCCCATTGTCTCATTTTCTGTATAAAAATTAACCCCTAAAAATATATCCTTGCCTTTCCCATCTCTTTTTCTTCTTTCTATAATTAACGTTTGTTTTTCGCTATTAAAATCATATCTTAAAAATAGATTATTAAATGCTTTATGAGCTATATCAGCATTAATATCAGATATAATTGGCTCAAAACTTCCTGTAACCTCAATTACTTCATCTTCATTTCCTATATTGGTAAATTCTATTTTTCTTACTTCTGTTGGTTCATTTTGACTAACAGTTACATCTACTTTTGTTTCTATATTTCCATCTATTCTTTCTATAGAATTACTATCAGGCTTAAAAATAACTTTATATTTACTTGGTTTTACTATGTCTTTGCAATAGTTTGAAGTCCAAATTTTATTTCCATTTATATTTCTCATAAAGAAATTAATTCCCTGTGAGTTATCATCTGTATATTTATATCTATTTATATATATGCCATTAAATTTACTATATCCATTTCCCTTTTCGTCCATTAAAACAGTATACTCTTGGTTAGAAATTGCATTGCATCTATTTGCTTTTTCTATATCATCTAGTTCAATTCTATAATATGATTCATAATCTTTGTATTTTAATTTTTCTGGCACTTCCTTTTTCTCCTTCGTAATAATAATATCTTCTGGCATTCTTTCTTGTAATAAAATTTCAGTAGCTTCTATTTCTGGGTTTTTAGAAAATCTTTGCTGGATAATATTTTTATGAAAAAAGTTATTTATAGAAATTAAAATTAATGCTTGATGATGTGCCATAAATGTTTTTACGACTTCTTTTTTCTCGTTTTCTTTTAGTCTACTTTTGGTATAATCTATTGCTTCATACATTCCATATTTTCCAAAAACGCCTTCTTTTTCCATTCGCTCTATATTTTCTAATGTCTCTCTTGGATAATCGCAAATGGCTAAAACTGTACCATATGATGAAACTACCATCTCATCTCCTAATCCTCTTTTTAAACCAAGCCACGGTATTCCAAAAGCTTTGTATTGATAATTTGACTTTAAATCTTTTAAGTTAAATGCTGATTCAGATATTCCCCATGGTATATTTAATTTTTCACTATATTTTATCTGGCTCATAATCATAAATTTACATGATTCATCTAATAAACTACCATGATAGCTTTTCATATTTATATTTGGCATTAGGTATTCAAAGGCAGTACCAGACCACGAAATTAACCCTTTATATCCATTCATTGCAGTTAAAGTTCGATTTAAACTGCTCCAATGTTTTACAGGTACATCTTTTTTAGAAATTGCAATAAAACTAGCTTGTCTTGCTTCTGAAGCTAGCAAATCATAATATGAATCTGTAAGTTTATTTTCGTTTACATCAAATCCGATAGAAAACAATCTAGATGAATTGTCATACAATAATGAAAAATCAGTTTGCTCAATAAGTTTATTTATAATCGCTATATAGTCTTCTACATTTTCGTATAGTCTGTTATGCTCTGTTAAGAACTGTTTTACAACATAAAGATATCCTACAAAATTACCACTATCTACTGTTGATACATATCTAGGTTCTAATGGTGCTAATGTCTTTATGTCATACCAGTTATACAAATGACCATTCCACTTTTCTAATTTCGTTACTGTATCTATCATATTTTGTAGTAATTTAACACTAGCATATATATTCTCGAACCCCATATCATATGCAGAAATTACAGCTACCATTGCTAAACCTATATTTGTAGATGATGTTCTATTTACCACCTTATTCTTCCTGTTTTCTTGATAATTATCTGGTGGCAAATAATTATTTTCTTTTATCAAATAGTCTTTAAAATAGTTCCAAGTATTATGAGCAATATCTACTATATAGTTTTGATGCTTTTTGTCTATCTTTTTTAATGGATCTTTTGCTGGAAGCTCTTTACTAAGTTCAAATGCTGCAATAGGTGATAATAGCCATAATATCCCTAGAATTATTGCAAATAAATTAATATTAACTGCATTAATTACAACGGCTAAAATTAAATTTACAAACATATACCCAACATATGAATCTAAATCATTATCTTTAGTTGCCTCTGCCTCTTCTGCTGTTGTCCATTCGAGTAATTTTTTCTTGCTTATATATTTCCTATAAATAGCTTGTATTATCGCTTTTATTTCTACATATGTTTTAGTTGGCAAAAATCCTATATTTAGCACAAATTTAATAAGTGCACCCTTTCCTCCTGTTACTATTGGTGTAAATGTCTTTTTAAATTTTTCGCCATCCTTTCTAGCTATAATTTTATTTACTACTTCTAAAATTATAGTTATACATATAGCTAATATTGCAATTAACACTATACTAATTTTATGCGTATAAATTCCTATTGCTAATAAAATTAGTTCAAATAAACTTATCAGACTTCTTCTTAAATTATCAAATATTTTGTATTTTGAAAGTTTATTTATCGGGTTTCTTATTCTTTCATTTTTTTCATTTCGAATATTTTTGCAAAGCCAATTACATATTTGCCAATCTCCGCGAATCCATCTGTTTTGTCTTGTTGTAAATGACATAAACTTGCTTGGGTATCCATCCATTAATAATACATCTGTAGCTAAGCCGCATCTTAAATATGAACCTTCTAATAAGTCATGACTTAAAACTGTATATTCTGGTATTGCGTTTTTCATTACATTATAAAAAGTATTAAGTTCATATATTCCCTTTCCTGTAAATATTCCCTCTCCAAAATTATCTTGGTAAAAGTCTGAAATAGCATTTGTATATAAATCTGTTCCTGCAGAACCTGCAAAAATCCTACTAAACCATGATTTCTCTGCTTCTTTTAAATCTATTCCTACTTTTGGTTGGATTATTCCATGTCCTTCTATTACTACTCCACCTTTTAAAATAGGTTTATTTAATATATGTTCCATCGTACCAATTAGTTCAAATGCAGAATTTAAAATAAGGTTTGTATCAGAATCCAATGTTATAATATATTTTATCTTTGGTATTTCTTTCATATTGTTTATAGTGTTCGCTACAAAATCTTCTTCAGTTCTATTTATTAGGAAAGAATTAAATTGCATAAGTAATCCTCTTTTTCTTTCCCAGCCTAAATATTCATTTTCTCCTTCGTACCATCTTCTTTTTCTATATAAAAAATTGAAAATTTCTTTATTATATTTTTTATTTAATTCATTTGCACAGTGTATTCCAGCAAGTACAATTTCTTTATCACCTTTTCTTTTCTCTATTTTAGATGGCTTGCAATCTCCAAGTAAAGTAAAATATAAATTATCGCTTTTATTTGCTAAATAATATACTTCTAGCTTTTTAAACATCTCTTCTACTTTTTTGTTAGAGTCTATAATAGTTGGTATTACTACCATTGTAGCTTGCTCTTTTGTAATTTTATTTTGCAAATCTATTTTAGGAAGTAATTTAGGTTTTACTATTTTACTTAGTACGTACTGTATTACTTGATTTATTATTTCTTGTATTGGTAGTAAGAAAATCAAACTTAATAAATAATTCTTGTATACTTTTCCTAAAGATATTGAAACTGCTATAGCAAGTCCCCATACAATTCCTACTATTAAATTTAATTTTGTATCATTTTTTAAGTTAAGTGGTTTATACTCTAGCTCTCTATATAGTTCTACTTTTCCTTCGTCAATTAAATAATAACCAATATGACTTTTTTTGCCTTGTTTTCCTGTTCCTAACTCTACAATTTTCTTTGCAATATACACTTCTGATATTTTTGTTTTCTTTGATAATTCTTTTATTTTGCCTCTATAATACGCTTTTGTTTTATAATCCATTTTGTCATAAACTTCTGCAGGATCAAGTTTTAATATTTCTTCTACTCCATTTATTTTTTCAAAAATTTCTTGAAAGTCTATTCTAGATATATTTTTTAAAGTTGTTATACAATTCCCCATAAGTACTTTTTTTATTGCTATATCAAAATGTTCTTTTTTTATAACATCATTAATATTTGTTCCCATCTTTTCTACAGACTCTTCTAGTGCCTCTATATAGTCATAACTGTCTTTATCTGTTTTCTTTAACTTATATGACATATATTCTATAAATGGATATTTCATTTCTCCATACCCAAATTTATAGCTTTTATATGGCTTTTTATTAAATACTTGATTTTCCTTTGTTTTTAGCTCTACCAATCTTTCTATTATATTTTCTGCTCTATACTTTTGCATTTGACTAGCATAAATTTTCTCACAAATGTCTTTTATATTTTCTATAATAGCAATTTTTATAAATAGCTCTATATTCCATATTTCGTCCATGTTTAGCGTTTTTCTTTTTTGGTATGAAGTTAGCATAAATTCCAAATTCTCTTTATTTATATTACTATCTGTATATGCACACATTTCTTTGGCTAAAATATATATTCTCGCGAAACCGGCATAGGGGCCATTATCTAGTCCTAAAAATTTTTTATATTTATTTAAATCCAACTCATCTTTTATCTGCTTTACTCTTTCTTCTATAATATAGTAATTATCTAATAACCATTCCCCTGCCGGATGAATATCTATTCCCAATTTTATATGTTCATTTAGTAAATTATATACCATAGTAATATATTCAAAATCTTTTGTTAAATTTGGTATCGGATATGTTCTTTCATCAGCTTCCGATTTTAGATTATGGTCAGATGCTAATTTTTCCATATATTTTTCAAGTTGTTTTTTATCTAATAAAACACCAAACATGTTATTATCACTCCTAAAACAGTATTAGGCTTATTTTTTCCATGTTTGGTAATTTTATTCATCAGGAATGAACTTTAGGGACGGAGCTTAAAGTTCAAATTTTATGTTAAGCAAATGAACTTTTAACCCCGTCCCTAAAGTTCACTAAAGTTCATAAAAATAATCGTTTATTCCATTATATATTCCCCATGCCAATCTATTTTGATATTCGTCTTCTTGTAGTTTCTTTTCTTCTTCCTCGTTTGATAAAAATCCACATTCTACTATTGTTAGTGGTATTTCTACGTTCTTTACTATATATACATTATCTAGTTTCATTGGTAGTCTGTTGTTTTCTTTTCCCACAGCCTCTTTTAAACTTTCTTGTATTGCTGTCGCCAACTTTTCTCCTTGCTCATTATCTTTTTTAAAGAATGTCTGCCATCCAGAATATTGTTCTTGTGGTATTTTATTTAAATGTATTGATACAAATATGTCTGCTGATGATGAATTTCCTATCTTTACCCTATTTCGTATATCAGATACTTTTTTCTGTTTTAATGTAGTTTTATCTACATCATAGATTCCATTTTCATCTGATCTTGTTAATATTACTGTTGCTCCACTTTGTTCTAATAAATTCTGCAATTTTAATGCTATTGTTAAATTGATTTCAGCTTCTGATATTCCATCATCGCTAACAGCTCCGTCCATCTGGATCCCCGTGCCCTGCGTCTATTACTATTACTTTATTACTAACAGGAATTGCTACTGTTTCTGTCGTTTCCGGCTCTATAAATATCTGCGATATTCCTATCGCTAGCACTGCCAACAAAAAAATTCCAAGCACCATTATTCTTTTTTTACTTAAGAAAAACATTTTACACCTCAAAAAATCTCATATAGTTTTATTATAACTATATGAGATTTTTAATTTTTTATGTATTTATTTTTTATTCCTTTTATGCATAAGAGCATTTTCTTCATTCTACTTACTTAGCAACACCATCAAAAGAATTGCAAACTTTTACATTTGCAATTCTTTAATTTATAATTTATTTTTCCAGTCTGTTGCACTATACAAAATTCTCTCTACATTTACTATTTTTTCATCTTCGTTTATTCTATAAAAAGCAATATAATTTTTAATAATTAGCTTTCTAAATTTATATTTTTTTAGCAAGTCATAATCAATAATAGCAAATTTTTGTGGATTATATTTCAAAATATTAAATTCATCCTTTATTAATTCAGCATATATTTCTGCTATGTTAGGTTCTAATAATTTGTTTTTTATATAGCTAATAATTCTTTTATAATCTTCTTTTGCTTGAATAGATAATACTACCTTATATTCTTTCAATGGTAACCCTCCAGCTTAATCTGCTAAAATTTCTTTAACTTCTTCATATGCCTCTTCAACAGAACATACCTTTCCATTAGCTGTATCTTCCATCCCTTTTTTTAATTTTTTTAACAAATCTTTATCATCCTTTATAATCAAATCCTCTGGAGCTTTTGTCATATACGAAAATTTAAGATATTCTATATAATCTATAACTTTAGTTGATAATTCTTCTGGCAAACTTTCAATCACATCATATAATTCTTTTTGCTTCGTAGTCATAATCATTCATCTCCTTTTGGGAATTTATATTAATATTATACCACATTTTTAGTAAATTTTGTTTAATCCTTTATTATAACGTATGAGATTTTTAATTTTTTATGTATTTATTTTTCTAAATCTAATTTTATATGTACATCTTTTAATTGTTGCTTAGACACAACAGATGGTGCTCTCATCAATAAATCTCTTGCTCTTTTATTTTTAGGGAATGCTATTACTTCTCTAATATTTTGTGAATCTGCAATTAACATTACCATTCTATCAATTCCTGGTGCAGCACCTGCATGTGGTGGTGTACCATATTGGAATGCATTATATAATGCACCAAATCTATTTTTTACATCTTCTTCTGTATATCCTGCAATTTCAAATGCTTTAACCATAATTTCTGGATCATGGTTTCTAACAGCTCCTGATGCCATTTCATAACCATTACATACTAAATCATATTGATATGCATATACATCTAGTGGATCTTTTGTATTTAATGCTTCTAATCCACCTTGTGGCATAGAAAATGGATTATGACTAAAATCTATTGTTCCTTCATCAGATAATTCGTACATTGGGAAATCTACTATAAAGCAGAAACGATATACATCTTTTTCTAATAAATCTAATCTTTTTCCTAATTCTATTCTAACTAAACCTGCTATTTTTTGTGCTTTTTCAAATTCATCTGCTATAAAGAACATTGCTGAATTATTTTCTACGCCATATTTAGTTTGTAAAGCTTCTTTTATTTCTGGTGTTATAAATTTAGCAATTCCACCTGCAACTTCTCCATTTTCATCTATCTTTGTCCATGCTAATCCTTTTGCACCCACATCATTTGATGTCGCAAATTCTCCCATTTTGTCAAAGAATTTTCTACCTTGGTTATTGCCATCTGGAACTACTATTATTTTAACTGTTTTTCCTTTGAACGCATTAAACTCTGAATTTTTAAAACATTCTGTAACATCTTGTATAATTAAAGGATTTCTTAAATCTGGTTTATCTATACCGTATTTTTCCATTGCCTCTTTATATGGAATACGTACAAATGGTCCTTTATCCACTTTCCAAGTTGTAAATTTTCCGAAAGTATATGGTACCACTTCTTCTATTACTTTAAATACATCTTCTTGTGTTGCAAAGCTCATCTCGAAGTCTAATTGATAAAATTCGCCTGGCGCTCTATCTGCTCTAGGGTCTTCATCTCTAAAACATGGAGCTATTTGATAATATTTATTAAATCCAGATACCATTAATAATTGTTTAAATTGTTGTGGTGCTTGTGGTAAAGCATAAAATTCTCCTGGGTTTAATCTACTTGGTACTAGATAATCCCTTGCACCTTCTGGAGAAGAATTTGCTAAAATTGGAGTTTGGATTTCTGTAAAATCTAATTCGTCCATTTTATCTCTTATTGTTTTTAATATTTTAGAACGAAGTAATATATTATTATGTAATTTCTCATTTCTTAGGTCTAAAAATCTATATTCTAGTCTTAAATCTTCTCTTACTTCTTGGTCAGTATTTACTTCAAATGGTAATACATTTTTGCATTTACCCAAAACTTCTATTTTGCTTGCTTTAACTTCTATTTCACCTGTTGACATATTAGGATTTTTGCTTGCTCTTTCCACAACTTGTCCTTCTATATGTATACAACTTTCTGTAGTTAAAGCTTTTGCTTTTTCTTCTAGTTCTTTATTTTCGTTACTTATTAAAATTTGTGTTATTCCAAATTCATCTCTTAAATCTATAAATATCATTCCACCTAGGTCCCTTATTTTTTGAACCCAACCTGATAATTTTATTTCTTCTCCCACATTATTTATATTTAGCTCTCCACATGTGTGTGTTCTGTATATATTTTTTACAACTTCCATACTCATCCTCTTCCTTTTTCTCCTAATAGTCTTTGTCTATTATACTCTATATTACAGTAAATAACAAGATTTTACACGTTTTTTATATTGCAAGTACAATTTTATTATTATAAAATCACAAAAAGTTTTATTGGAGGAATTTATATGGTTAATGTAGCAATTGGAATTGTAAAAAAAGAAGAACAGATAAAGCAATATTCAGAAATTTGGAAATATTACAACATTCTCTTGACTAACTAAATAGAATTTGATAAAATATATATGCTTTTGAAAAAGCATATGCGAAAGTAGCTCAGTTGGTAGAGTGCAACCTTGCCAAGGTTGATGTCGCGAGTTCGAGCCTCGTCTTTCGCTCCAACTATAAGTCATTCGTTAATGATGATTACGAATGACTTATATAATTATAAAAAATTAGTAATATTTTTAATATGTTTTCATATTATATATTAACTATTTAATGGCGATATAGCCAAGTGGTAAGGCACGAGTCTGCAAAACTCTGATCCCCGGTTCGAATCCGGGTGTCGCCTCCAAAACCCTAGTATAAAAATACTAGGGTTTATTTTTTATTATTTGAAACGAGTACTTGTACCGAGCATTTGTATCTTTGATTACAATCTGTAAAAATTTTATAAACGTACTTGACCATCTGTTTATTATTTGATATTCTTCAAACAATAAACGCTAATTAGGAGTAATATATGAAAATATTAATTTTATCTTGTAGCACAGGTGGAGGTCACAATGCATGTGGCCGTTATATAGAAAAAGAATTTGCAGAATATAATATAAATTGCCACTTTGTTGATTATTTTGATATCTTAGGACCTAATGCTAAGAAACATTCGGAGAAAATATATTTAAACACTACAAAAGGTAATGGCAGTCTATTCAAAATAGCATATAAGTTAGGCGAAGCATATTCAAAAACAGGAATCACAAGTCCTGTTTATGGTTTAAATAAGTTAGCTAAGAATAAGCTTTATTCTTACATACAAAAATATAATTATGACTTGATTATATCCCCTCATCTATTTCCTGCAATGGCAATAACTACATTAAAAAACGATGGTAAAGATATAAAACTTATTAATGTAGCAACAGATTATCATGCTGTTCCATTTTGGGAAGAAACAAAACCTGATTATTTTGTTATCCCACATAGCTCTCTAAAACGAGAATTTATTGAAAAAGGTTTTAAAGAAGAAATATTATTAGATCTTGGAATATCTGTTTCTAGCTCATTTTCTAAAGTCAAAAATAATCTTAACTTACACTGTCGCTAATACACATCTCCGAGCCCACGAGACCGTACTAGATATCGTATGCCGTCTTCTGCTTGAAAAAAAAAAAAAATACCATATTGAACACCGACTGCAGATTCATGGACCTATCAAACCAATCCCGTCAGTGGCATACACATGTTTTTAATAGTCATCTAATCCTGTTTCTGAGTTTTGCGGTCCGT
>OJLA01002726.1_pt1 | contig 10185 bp, 8 predicted proteins | sample 1596611 | NCBI WGS metagenome assembly OJLA01 (sample SAMEA4350168, study PRJEB24818) | metagenome | biome: human; feature: gut; material: faeces | place: Denmark | collected 2013-09
CCCTCGGTCTGTACGGCAATGTTCTGCCGCATCTCTTGCCGTGCTTCCTGTCTTTCGCCCTTGATGCCGTTGTAGCGTTCCAAGTCCAGCCGTACCGACAGGTCTTCCGACAGCATTTTATACAAATCCATCGCAATACCTTCCACACCGCCGCTATGCGTGTATATCATGGCGGGCTTGCCGTAGGGGTCGGTATCCTTTTTCGCTTCGGTATGGATGATGCGTTCCGGGTGGTCAAGGAAATATTCATTGGTAACGACTCCGGTATGGTTGCTTCTGACTGTCCGGGTAAACCGCATGTCCTCTTCGGACAAATCCATTTTGTTGATGTTCTTTTGCAGGATTATCAGGTCACAACCCACTTCCGTGTTGGCGTTTTCCGTGAACAGGTTGTTCGGCAGACGTATGGCGGACAACAGGTCCGCCTGCTTCATCATCAGGTAGCGCGTGCCTCCGTTGCCTTCCGTATTCAGTACGCTCTGCGAGGTGATGAATGCCACGACACCGCCGTCGCGCACCGCGTCCAGTCCTTTCAGGAAGAAATACGTATGCACTTTCTTCGCCGCTATCCGGTACATGACCGACTTTTTCTCGTATTCCGCGTCAAACACGGCGATGTCCCCGAAGGGTATGTTGGAGATGGCAAGGTCAAAACGGTTCAGGAAAGGCTTCTCTATCTTCTCGAAGCCCTCCGTGCGTATCTTCTGCTGCGGGTACAGGTGTCCGAGCATCTTGCCCGTCAGCAGGTCTTTCTCGAATGCCATCACCTCCGCCTGCAGGTTGTTCGACAGCACCGGGCTGATGAACGCGCCCATGCCTGCCGACGGCTCCAGTACCAGCCTTGGGCGCACCTTGTGGTCGTGCAGTACCTCCGCTATGGTGTCCGTTATGGTTTGCGGGGTGTAGAACGCCGTCAGCACCGAGGCTTTCAGCGAATCCGTATAGCGCTTGTACTCCATGTCGTCCCGGCTGTTTTCCCGGATGATACGGTGCAGCTCCACCGTAGGGGCGAACAGTTCGAGGTCGGATTTCGCCCAGTGTACGGCATCCGTCAGCTCCCGTGCCGGGTTCAGTATGCACTTCAGTCCCCCGAAGCCGCAGTACCGCCCCAGCAGCACGCGCTCCCTTCCGGTGGGCGTGCGCCCTTCCCGGTCGAGCGTGAATGCCGTCCGTATCGCCTCGATGTTGTCCCTCAGCTTCTGTTGCCTATTTAATGCAATAAGACTCCAGATACGACAAGACAGTTCAGGTAAGCTCCGTGTAGAGCAGGTCGTGGTCGGGCGACATGGCGAAGGTGTCGTCCGACGTGTCGTAACCGCCGAGCAGGTTTTTCAGATAGGGGAAGAGTTTCCGGCAGAACGCCTCGCGGTCGGATGCCGCCACCTCGTCGGCGAACTCGTTCTCCACCACCTCGTACAGCATGGCGTAGGAGGAGAAGTGGAGTCCTTCGAGCAGGACGCGCATGGCTTCCTCCTGTGCAGCTTCCATGGAGCTTCCCTCCAGCCTTGCCTTCTCGAAGGTTTCGGCGGCGGCTTCCTCCCTTCCGGTTATAAATTCGGTATCAATTACTTTGTCGGGATGGTACTTTCTCAGGTAGTCCAGCAGGTACAGTCCGTAGTAGGACAGTTCCGCCGGAGCGGTTCTCTTGTTCTGTTTCATTTTCTGATGGATTTAGTGGATGAATGATTTTGGAAAGGAAATAAAAAGGCACCCGGTATCCCTCCGGGTGCCGCCACTAAATCCATGTGAATAAAGAGTATCAACGGATTGAAACAGATTATGACATGGTTCAGTGGCAAAAGTAATGCATTATTTTCGTTTTCCTTTCATGTTCGTGCCTTTTCTTGCGCCTTTGGCTTCGGGAAAGATGAAGTTCGTGTTGAAGTCAGCGTCGAAGGCGACCGCCGCGCTGAACGGCTTGCCCTGCCTGCTCTTGAAGCCGCTGAGGACTTCCGTCTTTCCTTTTGCCAGCAAATCGGTCATCTCCCCGTCGGTAAGTGTCTTGCCGGCTATCTGGCGGAATACGGGCAGGGCGCAGTCCGGATTGTCGCAGCGCACTACCTTGCCGTAGAACTGCATCATGCCCTTGCCGCACTTGGGGCAGGCGCATCCCGACGCCTTGTGCCCGAAAATACGGTCACACGCAAGCAAGTCCGTGGTAATCTTTCGGGTATAGCTTTCTATATCCCTCATGAAAGCCTCATGCGGTGTCTTTCCTTTCTCAATCTCAGCCAGCTCAGCTTCCCACTGTCCGGTCATTTCCACATCGGCGATGTCCATGTCTTTTACAATGGAATACAGGGCGAGCCCTTTCTCCGTCGGTACCAGCGACTTCTTCACGCGCACCATGTATTCCCTTCTGAGCAGCGTTTCGATGATGGCGGCACGGGTGGCGGGTGTGCCGATGCCGCAGTCCTTCAGGGCTTGGCGTGCCTCCTCATCCTCCACATCATCACGCCCGGCGGTTTCCATCGCCGCCAGCAGCGAACTTTCCGTATGCAGCGGTTTCGGCCGGGTCATGCCCGAACTCATGGTGCAGCCCGCCATCACCAGTGTGTCACCTTCCGTCCAGTCCGGCAATGCCGTATTCCCGTTGTCCTCACCATACTCTCCGTACACACCGCGCCAGCCTGCCTTGCGCACGATGCAGCCTTTCGCCTCAAACGTCAGGCCCTCGCATCTTTCGCCTGCGTCCGGCACCACCTCCGCTACTACGGTAGCCGTATCCTTCACACATTCCTCCGAAAATGCCTCTACCATGCGTCCGGCAATCATGTCGTAGATAATCTGCTCGTTCTTATAGAGGGCAAGCGGTCGGTTCGGCGTTACCAGCAGGGCATAGTGGTCGGTTACTTTCGAGGCATCCACGCTCCGGCGGTTCAGTCCGTCCAAGTTCACGATTTTATCCGAAAGTGTGGAGTGGCTTGCCAGCCGCTCAAGCAGCAGGGGCACTTCGGCAAACACATCTTCCGGAATATGGCGGCTCGATGTTCTCGGATAGGTGACGAGCTTCGCCTCATAGAGTTTCTGCACCAGTTCCAGCGTCTGTTCTGCCGTAAAGCCGTGCTTCGTGTTCGCTTCCTTTTGCAGTGTGGTCAGGTCGTACAGCAGCGGAGGGTTCTCCACCTTCTGCTTCTTTTCGATCTTGGTCACGGTGGCGCACATCTTCGCCTTTACCTTATTATATAGTATAGCTGCCTCGTTCTTGTCCTGCCATTTCTTCACGGAAGCGAATTTCACCACCGTACCCGCATTTGCCGATGGCACGGAGAAATGCAGCTGGTGTACCGGCTCCGGCGTGAAGCGTCTGTTTTCCCGGTACCGCTTGCAGACCATTGCCAGCGTGGGTGTCTGTACGCGTCCCACGGAATACGTTCCCCGCCCGGCGGCGACGGTCAGCGCCTGCGTGCCGTTGATGCCCACCAGCCAGTCCGCCTCGCTGCGTGCCTTTGCCGCCAGATACAGGTCGTCATATTCATGCCCGTCCTTCAGTTCCTTCAATCCCTTGCGGATGGCAGTGTCCGTAAGCGAGCTTATCCACAGCCGGCGGCAGGGCAGCGTACAGCCCGTATAGGCATACAGGTATCTGAATATCAGTTCCCCTTCGCGTGCGCAGTCCGTTGCCACGATGATGCCCTCGCTTTCCTGCCACAGCTTCGTTATCACCTTTATCTGCTTCACCGCTGCCGCGTCCGCCTTGTAGCCCTTGTCCGTCTTTACCTGTCGGGGAATCAGCATGAACTCTTCCGGTATCACGGGCAGGCTGTCCCTGCGGAAGCCCTTGAAGCCGTACCCGTCAGGCAGGGCGGGTTGCACCAGATGCCCCAATGCCCATGTCACATGGTAGCCGTTTCCCGTATAATATCCTTCCTCTTTTCTTGTCGCTCCGGTGATGCGTGCTATCTCACGCGCCACGCTCGGTTTTTCTGCCAGTATGGTAATCATATATTTCCTGTTTTAGTCGTTGATACTATTGTTTCTTGTGGAATGGAACGGGGTACGCCGGTGTCCGTGGGATATGCAGGGCATGGCGCATGAAGCCCCGTTTCATTCCGTTGTTTATTCTCTTTTAATTTTTTATGGATTCAGTGGCGGCACTCAGGAAACCTTCATGCCTTTGGATTTCTTCGTCTGCTGCTTCTGCTGGGCGTCGTCCTTAGGGGCGGTCTGTCCCTGCGTAAGCGGCTCCTTCAGGTGCTTGGTCGCCTCGTTGGTCTTGCCCTCGTTGTTCACGGCGAGCTGCGTACGGCTCTCATTCGACGGGGCGACGGTCTGCGCGAGGTCGGGGTTTTCCGAATAGGTCAGCGGTCTGCCTTTCTCGCGGTTGAACTTCAGATATTTCGTGCAGGGCTGTCCTTGGTCGTCCTTCGCATTGGCGAGCACCACGGTCTTGCCCGACACATAGTCTGCCTTCTGCTGTTCGGTAAATATGTCGTCCTTCCATTTCCCTATCGGGCGGATGCTGCCGTCCTCGTTCGTCCACGAGCGGTTGCGTCGTTGTCCGTTCTCCTGACTCCCGGCTTCCTTCTGCTGCTGTCCGGGAGCATCCGGGGCTTCCGGGCTCTGCTGTTTCTTCTCCTGTCCGTTTCCACGTCTCTGCGATTGCCCCTGCCACAGATATTCCGGCACAAACTCCACGTCGCGTTTCTCCGCACTCACTTGCAACACGGCTTCAAACTTGCGCCCGTTCTTCAACGTCACCTCCTTGGGCAGTGCCAGCCCTGCACGCAGGATGTCCTGTTCCGGTTTTAACAGTTCCGTCAGTCCGATTCTGTCCGGGATGCGTACCTTGCTTGCCGGAATGTCCACGATTTCATTCGTCAGGCGGTCGATGCTGATGTACGACGGACGCATCTCCCCGGTTTTCGTATCCGCCACATCCACCAGCCTGCCCAGATTGCCTGTCTGCTTCAGTTTCTTCTTGTCTTCATCTGTGAAGGTATAGCCGTTATGGGGAATGTCAAGCCTCGGCTCGTGGCGAACGAAGTGGGGAGTGAGCTTCAATGCCCCGTCTTCCGTCTTCTGGAACGAGAGGCGGGCTTGCAGCTCGTAGCTATCACCGCCAAAGGTCGGGTTCACCGTCACCAGATTCGTCTTGCCGTAATTCATCAGGGCTTTCATGTCCTTTTCAGACAGGTTTTCTCTTTTCACCCCGAACCGTTCCAGTTCCTTCCAGTCCACATCACCGTCCGCTATCAGGTTCGGTCTTTGCGTCTTCGCCTGCGGTTGCCCGTCCTGTGCCGGTTCCTGTCCCTGTACCGCCTGCGTTTCCGTTGCCTGCGGTTGCTGTTCCTGATTTTCCTGTTTCATTTCTTCCATTTTCTCATTTGTTTGTTGTTCCACATTGTCTTCTTCCGTATTTTCTCTTTTTGCTTCCTCCGCAGCCTGTTGTTCCTCAGCCTCCGTCTCGGCATTTTCCTTTTTCGCCTCCTCCGCAGCCTGCTGTTCCACAGCCTCCGTCTCGGCATTTTCTTTTTTCGCCTCTTCCGTAGCCTGCTGTTCCTCAGTCTCCGTCTCGGCATTTTCCTTTTTCACCTCTTCCGCAGCCTGTTGTTCCTCAGTCTCCGTTTCGGCATTTTCTTTTTTCGCCTCTTCCGTAGCCTGCTGTTCTTCAGCTTGCTGGTACGCCGATGTATCCACCTTGTGCGGAGCGAGCAGTTCTGCGTTTGCCGCAGGGTCTCTCAGCAGGTCCTTGATAACCGGAAGCAGTGCTTCCACCATGTCCGCTGCCACCCTGTAGAAACCGAAGCGCGTCGGTTCCTTGCACTGGCGGTAGAAGTTCCTGAAGAAATTGTCTATCGCATCTCCGTGGCGGTCAAAGCGCAAAAACTCCTGCGAGTGTTCCGCTTTCGGCGGTATCCTCTTGGGATAACCTTTGCCGTCAAGTCCGGCAACCACGCTGATTTCACCCGTCTTCTCGTCGCGGACAACCAGCACGTCCTCTTCCTTTTTCTTTTTCTGTTCCATTGATTGATTTTTTATTGGTTATTGAACAAGCCTGACGGCAACCACACCCATACAGGCATTTTTTCTTTTCGTCTTGAAAATTCCCTATCATAAGCGACTTGCCGTGCGCCTGCCTCCTTTCTTCTCTTTAGTCTTGCCCGGTGATTTCTTCCCTGTGCCTTCCTTTATCTTCAGCACTTTCCCACCATCCAGTACCACTTCTTCCATGTTCCGGCTGATGAACTCCAACACGTCCGACTCCTTGTAGTAGCTCTTACGGCTGATGCGCCGGCTTTTGAGTCCGTACTCGCTGCGGAAGCGTTGGAGCGACCGCTTGCTGGTACGCAGCATCTCGCACAGGTCTTGGTTGTCATACATCCGTTCCCCGTCCAAGTACTTCACCCCGGAAGCATCCTTGTTTATCAGTACCGATATGATACCGTCCAACCGGTCAATCCGTCCCATGAGGCACTGCATCCATTCCTCGAACAAGTCCTTACCAACCGCTTCCATCGTCTGCCTCCTTTCTTGTCATCAGGTAGTTATGCTTGAACTCCTCCAGTGTCTTCGGATTGCAGCGGACAATTTTCCGTCTCACGCATTCCTCCAGATCCGCCAGCCTGTACCGGCATTTGCTTCTTGCCATCATGTAGGGAATAGTCTTGTCCTTCCGCATCCGTTGCAGTGTCCTCGTGCTGATTTTCAGCAGGTCCGCCGCCTCCTCGCTCGTCAGCAGGATTTCCGCTTCTTCCTTCGGCACGTTGTCTTTCTTGAAAACATAGTCCGCTATCCGGTCTATTTTCTCCATCATCGTTTTCACGACCTCGTTGTCCATTGTTACTATTTCCATATTATTCCGTATTGGTTACGCTGCAAAGGTGCGCAACTCCGCGCAGGCACAATCCATAGTATTTCCATAGTAGGGAATGATTTTCCCGAAATTTCCTGTAATTCTTTCCACAAGTGCCCTGTTTCTTCACATACGGGCACAAAAAAAGGCGGCTCCGCCCGGCATGAAGCACGGATGAAGCCGCCTAATCGGTCAGTCATTAAATATGTAATAGAATCAAGCTACACTGTTTTCCCCAGAAACACTCCGATAACCGACAACGCCCCCAGTTGTTTCATCTTTCGTTGCAGTTGTCTGAAGCTCTCCCCGGTCGTGAGTACATCATCCAGCAGGACAACATTCTTTCCTCTGATATACCGCCGTGTGAATTGCAGGTTCCGCAGTATGTCCTTATCCTTTCCCTTTCCTTTCAGCTGCTTGCGGTCTTCCTCTATCCAGATAGCCTTGAAACCGTCCGTAATGCCCAGCCATTCCGACAGGTAATAGCACACTACCGGAAAGCGTTTCCGCTGTCTTTCCCTCGTCGATGCGGGTATAGGTATCAGTACCGTGTCTTCCTTCGTGCCGTTGAACCCCGCATGTTTCAGACACAGTACCAGTATCCGTGCGACCAGCTCGCCGCAGTGTCCTCCTTCCTTGAAACGGAAAATCAGGTTGCTTACCCGTTTTTGGTGTTCGTCCGTCTTTTCAATTTTCGTTGGGTAATAGTCATGCAGGTAGTGGCACCTGCATCCGTCTATAAGAACTTCTCCCTTGAACATCGTTTCGTACGGATAGAAGTCCATTTTCTTCTCCCTTTCAAACGTAAAGTTCAGCACATCCCTCATCATGGCATTCCATTCCTTCGACCTGCCCAGCGAGTACCATTCCGCATGTTTCCCGGCTTCCATCAGGCACATGCCGATTTCCATCGCCTCGCTGAACCGCTGGTGCGAGACGATGTACCATCCGTGTTTCCGGCACAGACCGGCAAACTCCTTCATGTCAGTAGTCAGGAAGTACATCATGCCTTCCTCTTTGATGACTACCGTCAGTTCCGACTTCGGTTTCTCCCGGCAAAACAAGCTTTCGCTGTATTCCACTCCGTGCCATACTGACTCCGTGCATTCCTCATCGCAGAACTGCACTTCCACCTCTTCAAGCAGGTCAAATTCCTCCACCATACCGTTTCTATCTTTAATTACAGGTTTAAGATGGAGATAAGTTACACATTATTATCGGTTTACAGATAAGTACGTTTTACGGTTTCACATTTTTTAGCTTATATAAACACGTGTCGGGACAGTCTCCTGCAAAAAAGACTGCCCCGACACGCATATCCGTCATATCCGGCAGTTTCAGTTCAAACCCTTTCTCTTTTCACCGGTCATACAGAGAATGACCATATTCTTTTTTGCCTCAAATGACTCCGTCAGCCTCCGTGCCGCCCATTTTCTGAATGCCTCGCACTTCAGTCCTTTCATGCGGAATCCCAGTGCGACGATAGTCTTCAATCCGTAAAGGTCAGTGCTGCAATTTTTTCCGTTATAGATGAAATGTGCCACTCGTACATCCGTGTATTCGTCAAAATCCCCTGTTTTTGCCAGAGATTTCAGTCCGGCATTCACTGACTGTACGAACACATCGTATGCCCGTGCGATGTCACATTTCGAAAGCCATACTTCTCCGTTCTTGTCCGTTTCTATTTTCACGGCAACCCTTTCCGGAGTCTTGCGGTCATATTCGATTTCAAAATTTCCAATCTTTACCATAAGCAGGCATGTTTATGTAAGTACCATAAAATCAGATTGCAGTTTCCAGCTTTTCAGCAAGAGCCTCCATATCCTTCCTTATCTTCTCATTTGTTATGCGGGCATATATTTGCGTTGTTTCTATGTTCGTATGCCCCAGCATTTTCGATACCGTTTCAATCGGCACACCCTTTGCCAGCGTGGTCGTCGTGGCAAACGTGTGTCGGGCAAGGTGAAAGGTAATGTTTTTATTTATGCCGCACAAATCTGCAATCTCTTTTAAATAAGAATTAAGTTTTTGGTTGCTTAATACGGGCAGAAGCTGTCCTTTCGGAAGCTGTCCTTCATACTTCTGGAGAAGCATCTGCGGAATTTTCAACAGCGGCACGTTTACCGGAGTGTCCGTCTTGTGTCGGTGTATCATAATCCAGGGCTTTCCGTCAAACGAGATTTTGATGTCACTTGCTTTCAGTTCTTTCACGTCCACATACGACAATCCCGTATAGCATGAGAACAGGAACACGTCTTTTACCTGTTCGAGCCTCTTGGTCGGGAACTTCTTCTTCATTATCTTTTGCAGTTCCGCATCCGTCAGATACCCCCTGTCCACCCGCTTCAGTCTGATTTTGTAGTTCGAGAACGGGTCGGTATAAATCCAGCCGTTGTTCTTGGCGATGATTACAATCATCTTGAATGTCTGCATGAATTTAGCAGTGGTATTCTCATTGCATTTGCTTTCCGTTCTCAGATAGTTCTCAAAGTCCGTGATGAACATGTGATTGATTTCTTTCAGCGAAATATCCGAAATATTATATTTCGCTTTCATAAACTCTTCCAGCCTGCGGTAGCAACGGTCATACTTCGCAAGGGTGGCAGGAGTCTTGCTGATACCGACCAGTTTCCTTGCGTCATCGTTGTGTTTTTTGAACAGTTCCAGCAGCGTCCTCTGTTTCGCCGTTATCCCAAGAAAAGCATTGCGTACTTTCTCCACCGTAACAAATGACTCGTGAACCTCAATGTCCCGATAATGGTTTTTCAATGAGGTGCGGATGTCTTCCAGCGTTTCATTCAGCTGACGTGCTTTCAGGGTATTACCTTTCGCCTTACATAAAACCGTGTCCCAAGCATCCGGTTTGATGTTCAATTTAGAACTGAACTGTGAGATTTCACCGTTCAAAGACAGACGAATCATGATGCAAACCGTTCCGTCTTTGTTTACCTGATTCTTTCTAAGATAGAACAGAATCTTAAATGTACTTTTACTCATATCCTATTTTAATTTTTAGTTCCGATACAATGGGGGTAATGACTTCCCGTTGCAAAGGAAAAACAAATAATTTGGTTACGAGCAGACATTTGAATGTCAATGAGCGACAAATCAGATACTTACATCGAAAATCGTTACTATTTTCATAGGCTGATTTTTAGTAACGATTTAGTAACGGAACCTTGTCAGAAGTAGGCTTTTCAATGTCTTTCGGTTGTCCACCGACTAAATAGAAAAAGTCCCGTAAAACATTGATTTTACGGGACTTGTCTTAATTTGACTACCTAATGTCTTAGGTTTCAGCGGAGAGACAGGGATTCGAACCCCGGGTGCCTCGCAGCACAACGGTTTTCAAGACCGCCGCAATCGACCACTCTGCCACCTCTCCAAAA
>OJLA01002728.1_pt1 | contig 10174 bp, 10 predicted proteins | sample 1596611 | NCBI WGS metagenome assembly OJLA01 (sample SAMEA4350168, study PRJEB24818) | metagenome | biome: human; feature: gut; material: faeces | place: Denmark | collected 2013-09
CTCTCTTCTTTTTCGATTATTTATTATTTTTTATTTAATTGGTTCTTTGCTTGGAAGGCCAGCTTTTCTTGGATATTTATTTGGTGTTGACTTTTCTTTTTTAATCTCTATTATTGTTCTTCCAATATCACTTTGAGGTAAACAAAATTCATCAACTTTAGAAATTGCTCCACACAAAACTGATATAGCTTTTTTAGCTTGATCAATTTCTTCTGTCGCATTTGCAGCCTTCATACAAATGCATTTTCCTCCAACTTTAACAAGTGGAATTAAATATTCTGACAATGTTGATAAATTTGCTACTGCTCTTGAAGTTGCAACATCAAATTTTTCTCTATATTTTCTATTTTGTCCAAAGTCCTCTGCTCTAGCATGTACTAGTTCTACATTTTTCAATCCTAATTGATTAATAACCTCTTGTAGAAACACTAATCTCTTATTTAATGAATCAACTAATGTTATTTTTAATGTAGGATTCATTATACTTAATGGAATTCCTGGAAAACCAGCCCCTGTTCCAACATCAACTACAGTTTTATTGTTTTCTATCCTATTTAATATAGTTAAAGAATCAATAAAATGTTTTTGTATAATTTCTTCTGGTTCAATTATTGCTGTTAAATTCATTTTTTCATTCCATTCAATTAATAAATTCATATATTTATAAAATTGCTCCATCTGCTCCACAGAAAAATGAACACCTATAATATTAGATTTTTCTAGTAGCTCCTCGTTAAATACACTATTATTCATATCATAATTCTCCTATCTCTTTGTTTGTAAAAATACAAGTAATACAGAAATGTCTGCAGGAGACACTCCAGAAATTCTAGAAGCTTGTCCTATTGAATGTGGCTTATGTTTGTTTAATTTTTGTCTAGCTTCTAAACTAATTCCTTTTACTGTATTGTAATCTAAGTCCTCTGGTAATAATTTTTTCTCCATTTTTTTGAATTTTTCTACTTGAGCCTCTTGCATTTTTATATATCCATCATATTTTACTTGAATTTCTACTTCTTCTTTTACCTGTTCTCCTAATTCTGGTCTATCTTTATCAATTGTTGCAAGTGAAGCATAAGAAATTTCTGCTCTTTTTAATAATTCTGATAATTTTGAACCTGTTGTAAGTTCAGAAGTTCCTTGATTTCTTAAAAATTCGTTTACTTCTTCTGTTGGTCTTACTATAGTTTCCTCTAACCTCTTCTTTTCTGCTTCAATTTTTTGCTTTTTATCCAAAAATTTATTATATCTTTCATCAGAAATTAATCCAATTTCATGTCCTTTTTCAGTTAAACGTAAATCTGCATTGTCTTGTCTTAATAAAAGTCTGTATTCCGCTCTAGAAGTCATCATTCTGTATGGTTCATTTGTTCCTTTTGTTACAATATCATCAATTAAAACACCTATATAAGCCTCTGTTCTATCTAATATTAAAGGCTCTTTTCCTTTTATCTTTTGTGAAGCATTTATTCCTGCAATTAGTCCTTGACATGCTGCTTCTTCATATCCAGAAGTTCCATTTGTTTGTCCAGCAAAAAATAATCCATCAATTTTCTTATATTCTAGTGATAATTTTAAATCTGCAGGATCTATACAATCATATTCTATTGCATATGCAGGTCTTGTAAATTCACAATGTTCTAGTCCTGGAAGTGTCCTATACATCGCTATTTGCACATCTTCTGGTAATGATGAACTCATTCCTTGAATATACATTTCATCTGTATCTATACCAATTGGCTCCACGAAAACTTGATGTCTTTCTTTATCTGCAAATCTTACAACTTTATCTTCTATAGATGGACAATATCTTGGACCTGTTCCCTCTATAACTCCTGCATATAATGGTGATCTGTATAAATTATCTCTAATAATTTTATGTGTTTCTGCATTTGTATATGTTAAATAACAATCTACTTGGTCAAATTGTTTCATTTTATCTTCAAAAGAAAATGGTATTATGTCTACATCTCCTTTTTGAACTTCCATCTTTGAAAAATCTATACTTTTTTTATTAATTCTTGCTGGTGTTCCAGTTTTAAATCTAACTAAATTAACACCTAATCCTTTTAAACATTCAGATAGCTTATTAGCTGGAAATACGCCATCTGGGCCACTTTCCTTTGAATAATCTCCTATAAATATTTTCCCTTTTAAATATGTACCTGTTGCAACTATAATTGATTTTACATTATATATTGCTCCTACATCTGTTTGAATAGATTTTACTTTATTATTTTTTAGTTTTATGTCTACTATTTCTGCTTGTTTTAAATCTAAATTTTCTTGTTTTTCCAAAGTATGTTTCATTTCCATTTGATATCTTTTTCTATCTGCTTGTGCCCTCAAAGAGTGCACAGCCGGCCCTTTTGAGGTATTTAACATTTTTATTTGTATCATTGTTTTATCAATATTTTTGCCCATTTCTCCACCAAGTGCATCTATTTCTCTTACAAGATGTCCTTTTGAACTTCCACCTATATGTGGATTACATGGCATATTTGCAACAGCCTCTAAGCTAATTGAAAATATTGCTGTTTTCATTCCAAGTCTTGCTGCAGCTAGTGCAGCTTCGCATCCAGCATGTCCTGCTCCAATTACTACTATATCATATTCACCTGCATAGTAACTCATTTTCTTTTCTCTCCTTTTTTACATTTAATATTATATTCATATATCATTTTATTTATTTTTATTTTCTTCATATTTTAATTTTAAACCATTTTATATGAAATTATATCTATTTAAAATTTAATTGTCTTATTTTTGATTTTAAGAGTTTATTTTCCAAGACAGAATTTAGAAAAAATTTCATTTATTATATCTTCAGTTACAACTTCACCTGTAATTTCTCCTAAATCCTCTAGAACCTCTTTTATATAAATAGTTATAATATCAATAGGCATATTCATATTTAATGTCTCATTCGCCTTTTTAACGTTTTCTAAAGACTTTGAAATTATATTTTTGTGTCTAACATTCGTAATCAATATATCATTATCTAAATTAATTTCATTTAAATTAAATAATTCAGAAATTTTTTCATATAATTCATCTATTCCTGTTTTATTTAATGCAGAAATCTTTAATATATTTTTACTTGCCTTTTTTAATTTTTCATCATTTTCTGAAATTACTGGATTCAAATCATTTTTATTTAATAAAATTATAGATTTTTTATTTTCTATTAATTTTAAAATTTCAATGTCTTCCTCTGTTAATTGCTTAGAACTATCAAAAATAGCTATTACTAGATCTGCTTCTTCTGCTAATTTAATTGATTTTTCTACTCCTATTTTTTCTACCTTATCAGAAGCTTCCCTAATACCTGCTGTATCTATTAATTTTAAAGGTATTCCATTAATTGTTACAAATTCCTCAATTGTATCTCTTGTAGTCCCTGCAATATCTGTTACAATTGCTCTATCTTCTTTTAAGATTGCATTTAAAAGAGATGATTTTCCTGCATTTGGCTTACCTATAATTGCAGTTTTAATACCTTCTTTTATGATTTTACCATTATCAAAAGATTTTTCTAACTTAATTAGTCTTTGCCCTACGCTTTGTAGCATTCTACTTAATTCTTCTTGTTGTACTTCTGGTGTATCATATTCTGGATAATCAATTGTAACTTCTATATTTACAAGTACATCCATAATTTCTTGTTTAATTTCTTTAATTTCTTTTGATAAAAAGCCTTCCAGCTGCTTTATTCCGCTTTTTGCCTCTTTATCAGATTTTGCATTAATTACATCAATTACAGATTCTGCTTGTGCTAAATCTATTCTACCATTTAAAAATGCTCTTTTTGTAAATTCCCCTGGTTCCGCAAGCTCAGCCCCATTTTTTAAGCACAATTCTAGTATTTTTCTTACTATTACTGTTCCACCATGTGAATTAATTTCACACATATTCTCAGTTGTATAACTTCTTGGAGCTTTAAAATATGAAACCAAAACTTCATCTATAATGTGACCATCTTCCACTATATTTCCGTATTTGATGGTATATCCTTTTATTTCATCAATATTTTGCTTATTTTTTGCAACAAATATTTTGTCTAAAACTTCAAATGATTTTTCTCCACTCATTCGAATTATTCCAATCCCGCCGATTCCTGGTGCCGTAGAGATTGATGCTATTGTACTCATTTTATTCCTCCATTCTAAAAAAATAAGAAGTCAAAGTCTTTTAATCTTTTGCATGATTAAAATCTGAACTTTGACTTCCGATTTTTATTAATCTATTTTTGAAATTACTATTCTTCTTCTTGGTTCTTGACCAATACTTCTTGTTTCTACTTTTGGATTATCTTGTAAAAAACTATGAATAACTTTTCTTTCATAAGCTTGCATTGGCTCTAATGTTATCATCTTTCCTGTTTTTTCAACTATTTTTGCTTTTTTTGTTGCTAATTCTTGAAGTGTTTTTATTCTTTTTTCTTTATAATTTTCTATGTCTAATCTAACGATTACTCTATTTTCTGATTTTTTGTTAGCTAAAGCTTTTAAGATATTTTCTAAAGCATATAATGCTTCTCCCCTATATCCTATAAGGTTTCCAACATTTTCTCCCTGTAGTGAAACATATAAACATTTATCTTTAATCTCAATTGTGTATGTTGTTTCATTAGCAAGTTTTTCTATAAATTCTTTTAAAAATTTATCAATTTCTTGTTTTGCTTCTTCAAGTTCTTGTTCTGTTGTTTCAATTTCAAATTCTTCTGGCTTTTTAGCTTCTTTTTCTTTTAATTCTACCTTTACAATCTTTGGTGCTAATATATCAAAAAAGCTTTTTTTATTTTCTTCTAATACTTTAATTTCAACTAACTCTTTTGGTAATCCAATTTCTTTTAAACCTTTTTCAATAGCTTCTGCTGTTGTCTTTCCTTCTGAAATAATAGTTTTTGCCATTTTCTATTCCTCCTCGTCTTTTAATAGTTTATTTAAAATTAATCTTTCAATTATCATTAATAAACTATTCATTAACCAATATAATGCTAGTCCTAATGGTGCTATTAAGGCTACTGCTAAATACATTACAGGAAACATCATATTCATATTTTTATTCATTTGAGCCATAGGATCAAATTCATCTTCTGGATTAGATAATGCCTTTTCATCTTTATTCTCTTTTGTTGCTTTTTTATTAGTATTTGTTGGATTAGTAATTCTCATTGAAATTATAGCTACAATTACATATAAAACTGGTATTATATATGCTTTCCAATCTGAACTTCTTGTTGGAACTTGTGCTAAATTAAGTCCTAAAAAGTCCATATTGATATATAAAGAATCTATTTCATCATTATTTATTTCTGCTAAATCTTTTTTATTCTCTTCTGTTGTTTGTTCTTCGTTATTGGTGTTTTCCGTATTTTTCAAATTTTTAATATTGTCTAATTCCCTAATGATTTCTATTTCTGGATATGCACTATTTGTACTTAAATTATTTTCTTTTACTATTTTAGAATATTTATTTATCATGTCAGGATTAACTTTTTCCATATAAGTTAATGGTGATCTAACTAAATAAAATACTGCAAATAATAATATAATTTGTACAATCGCACTTAAACACCCACTAAATGGACTCATATTTTCTGATTTGTATACTTCCATTGTTGCTTGGTTTAACATTTCTGGATTATTTTTATATTTGAATTGTATTTCTTTTAATTTCTTTTGAATTTTAGTAGATTTCTTCATTGTTTTCTGCTGTTTTATTGATAAAGGTATCATTAAAACTTTTATTAATATTGAAAAAATAATGATCGCTAATCCATAATTCTTAACTATTTCGTATATAAAATTTAACACATATCCAAATATATTTGCAAAAAATGCTATCATACTATTGCCCCTTTCTATTTTAATGGATCATATCCTCCCTTAGAAAAAGGATTGCATTTTAAAATCCTTTTTGCTCCTAATAAACAACCTTTAATAACTCCATATTTTTCTATGGCTTGTTTTGTATATTCTGAACAACTCGGATAATATTTGCATCTTATATTTCTATTTTCCAAAAAACTTGATATATTTTTTTGATACCATTCAATTAAATATATACATATTTTTTTCATATTTCTTCTTCTTTTTTTAATATTTTTGCCTTTTCAAATATGTTTTTCATCTCTTCATAAACATCAATGAATTTCATATCATCAATACAAAAATTTTTATTTATTATAATTACTATACTATTTCCTTCAACTAACTTATTTTTTAGCTTTGTATATCATTAAATTATAATTCTATTTGCTCTATATCTTTGGAAAGCTTTTCCATTTTTTGTACCTACTTCAATTCCTAATAAATCCATTCTTTGATTATTTTTTAATAACAATATTTCTATTTCTTTTCCTATGAAAAATTTTCCTTTTGATAATACTGTTTTAAATTCATAATTCTTTTTTAGCATTTCTGTTTTTTTCATTTTTCTACTCCCTAAATAAAAAGAGCATTTATTAGGAATAATAAAACAACTAAAGGCCTAGACCTTTAGTTTTCTTTCTAAGCACAGATTTTTTTTCTTCCTTTTGCTCTTCTTGCTTTTAATACATTTCTTCCTGATTTTGTTGACATTCTTTTCATAAATCCATGTTCTTTCTTTTCTTGTCTATTTTTTGGTTGGAATGTTCTTTTCATTTAATTGCACCTCCTAATTTTTTGTTATATATTAATTCCTTATTGGAAATTTGTTACAAAATAACAAGTACATCGATTATACACCAAGATTCTAAGGCTTGTCAATAGTTTTTAATAAATTTTAACTTTTTTTGCTTTTTGTTTTTTCTCTATTGCTTTTTGCTAAAAAATATTGTAATATTTTTGTCATAAAAAGATAGTTTTCCACAATTTTTTTTATATTATCCACATTTTCTAAAAAATTATCCACAACCATCTTGACTTATATTATAAAATTTTGATATTATACAGAAAAAGATTAATAGGGGATTTATATTGTTTTTTACTCAAAAAACTTGTTCGTGGAAAATTCACTATTTATTACACTAATATTACAAAGTTATCCACATCTGTGGAAAACTTTGTGGATAACTTTATATTTTTTTTATTTGAAAGGATGTTTTAATATGCAAATTGACAAAGACGAACTATTAAATCAAGCAAAAGAATTACTAAAAGATGAAGTAACTCAAATTGCATTTCAAACTTGGTTTAGTTCAATGGAAATCACTGAAATGACTGAAAATAACATCGTCTTAAAAGCTAGCTCACAATATGGTAAAGAAATGTTAGAAACACGCTATGCTGATCTAGTTCTTAATACTTTCAAATTCATTACTAATAAAGATTGGACATTTTCTGTAATTTGTGATGAAAATGGCAAAAAGGTAGAAGGTGGGGAAGTTAGTTCTTCTAACACATCAATCGATTCTCAAGATGGAGATATTGAAATTTCGAACAAAACTTTAAACCCAAAATACACATTTGAAACCTTCGTTGTTGGGAACAATAACCGATTTGCCCATGCAGCAGCAATTGCAGTAGGTGACAAACCTGGTGAATCTTACAATCCATTATTCTTATATGGTGGTGTAGGTTTAGGAAAAACTCACTTAATGCAAGCTATAGGTAATAGAATTTTACAAAATAATAGGTCTGCAAAGATTTTATATGTAACTTCTGAAAAATTCACAAATCAGCTAATAAATGCAATCAAAGACAACAAGAATGAAGTATTTAGAAATAAATATAGAACAATTGATGTTCTATTAATAGACGATATTCAGTTTATTGCAGGAAAAGAACGAGTTCAAGAAGAATTCTTCCATACATTTAATGCTTTATATGAAGACAAAAAGCAAATAATCATTTCCAGTGATAAACCTCCAAGAGAAATTCAATTTCTTGAAGATCGACTAAAATCAAGGTTCGAATGGGGCTTATTAGCAGACATTTCTTGTCCAGACTATGAAACACGTTTAGCTATTTTAAGAAAAAAAGCCCAAGAAGAAAAAATTGTTGTTGATGACAATATTTTAGCTAATATAGCTAATAAAATTGATTCTAATATTAGAGAATTAGAAGGAGTATTTAATAAAATCATTGCTACAGCCTCACTTACACATACTCCAATAACAATAGAATTGGCAGAAAATACAATTAATGAATTTAAAGCAGCAAGTGAAAAAGTTCTTTCATCAGATTTTGTAAAAGAAACTGTTGCAAAATACTTTAATATAAATAAAGATGATTTAGCAAGCAATAAGCGTTCAAATGAAATTGCTTTTCCAAGACAAATTGCAATGTATCTTTGTAGAGAAGTTGCAAATATGTCTTATCCTAAGATAGGAGAGGATTTCGGCAATAGAGATCATTCAACAGTAATGCATGCTTGTAAGAAAATTGAAAAAGAAGTAAAAGACAAAAATAACACAAGGTTAATTGTGGAAAGTGTGAAAAACATAATTATAAATGGTGAACAATAGAAAAATAAATAGTTTAGTTGCTATTTTGGAATATTTGTTCATATGGACAATTGTTTGGTTACAAATTAGTTATCTTTACTTACGGAATAACTAGCTAAGATATCCACACCTTATTGTTGAAAGTGTGTTGATAAACTGTTAATAACTAAAGTATCCACATCATCAAAAAAACAATGTGGAAAATTTAAACAGTTATCCACTAAGTTATACACACAATTTTTCCTTAGGGATTTATAGTTTCCACATAGTTTTCCACATTATCCACAGCACCTAATACTATTACTACTAATAATATTTATATTAATATTAATAATTATATAAAGGAGAGATCAAAATGAAAATCGTTTGTTATAAGGAAAATATCCTTAAAGCATTAAATTCCGTAGTAAAAGGTGTTGCTTCAAAAACAACAATGCCTATATTAGAAGGAATACTTATACAAACTAATGATAAAGAAATAAAATTAACTACTTATGACTTAGAAATCGGTATAGAATATGTAATGGAATGTGAAGTTAAAGAACAAGGAAGTACAGTTGTAAATGCTATAATGTTTAGTGAAATAATAAGAAAACTACCAGATACTGAAATTTATATAACATTAAATGAAAATAATTTACTAGAAATTGAGTGTGAAGGAGCTTTATATAAATTAACAACAATGAATCCTGCTGAATTTCCTGAATTACCAAAAATAGAAGTTGAAAATTCAATTGATTTAGAACAGAATATGCTAAAAAATATGATAAGAAGAACAATATTTGCAGTTAGTAACGAAGAAAACAGACCGATATTCACAGGTTGTTTATTCGAAGTGGAAAACAATAAGCTAAATGTTGTTGCAGTTGACGGATTTAGATTAGCTTTAAGAAGTATTTATTTACAAACAAAGGTAAATGATTTTAAGGCTGTTATACCTGGAAGAACATTAAATGAAATAAATAAAATTTTATTAGATTCTTTTGACCATGTAAGAATAGGAGTAGCAAAGAATCAAGCACTTTTCGAAATGGAAAATTGTAAAGTTGTTACTAGAATATTAGATGGAGAATTTTTAAATTATAAATCTGTTATACCAAATAATTGGGAAACAAGAATTAGAGTTAATAAGAATAGCTTACAAAATAGCTTTGAAAGAATCAGCTTAATATCAGCATCTTCAATAGAAAAAGAGAAAAAATATCCTGTTAAAGTTTCTATTGATATTGGAAAAATGACAATATCTTGTACAAATCAGACAGGAGAGGCAAAAGAGGAATTATTTGTTTCAACAGAAGGAAAGAATATTGAAGCTGGATTTAATCCAAAATATTTCTTAGATAGTTTAAAAGCTATAGATGATGAGGAAGTTTTTGTTGAATTTGGAACAAGTATATCCCCATGTTTAGTAAAATCTGTGGAAAACAATGACTATGTATACATGATTTTACCAATCAGATTAAAAGAATAGAGGTTTGGTCAGATGTTTTCCTCTGACCAATTTTTATTTAAATCAAAAAAACAAGTAAACATAAATACAAGAAAGAAATAAAAAATAATTTAACTATAAATATGTAAAAAATAGAATAAATTAGAATAAAATAGAATAAATTAGTAAAAAAGAGAAAATAAAGTATTTTTAAAATAGTTTATTTGGCTACATAAAAATAAATTGAAGAAAAATAAATAAATTAATTAAAATAAAAAATAATAAATAGAAAATAATTAAATTAATTTAAT
>OJLA01002735.1_pt1 | contig 10160 bp, 10 predicted proteins | sample 1596611 | NCBI WGS metagenome assembly OJLA01 (sample SAMEA4350168, study PRJEB24818) | metagenome | biome: human; feature: gut; material: faeces | place: Denmark | collected 2013-09
AAAGTTTTTTGCAGGGTCACTCAATGCGCCCTAATGATTAATATAAACATTCCTTCATTACTATTATACTATAATATTTGAAATACTAAAACTAAGAGATTAACTCCTAGTTTTAGTATACGAAAAAAGCTGATTAAAATCTAAAATAAAATCAAATGGATATTTAATAAGCTTAATAAAAAAATTTCTTATTCTTCCACCATCAATTATTTTTTTGCCCTCAATATAAATAAATTCATGAGTCAGCTCACGCATTAAGCTGGCACACCTTGAAGCATTTTGTCCTACCTGATAATAGGAAAAATCCTCGCCAAATAAATGTCTATTATATGCGAAGGCATCTCTTACACCAGATTTTAAAAGCTCTGAATTAACACTTTTATCAAGATTATTATAAAATGAATCGACCTCAGACTCTAGAATGATCATATTTTCAGTTAGTCCAAAAATAACTTTTTCTCTTGATATTTGAGTGCCAAGCTGTGTTTGTTTTTTTGAAACGTCATGAATCAATTTAAAATAATCAAGACTAAACTGCTTGCACATCAGATGCTCTTTCATATCCTCAATTGTTGGTTGATTAGTCATGATAAAATGCTTATCAATATTTAATCTAAAATAAATATTTACATATTCACTAAGAAGATCTAAAACATGTGATGAGCTAATCATCTCATCAAATATATATTTACTCTTATAAAAGCGTGGTGCTTTTTTAAAGCTAGAATAATCTTGACTCAGTTCTCTAGCATTATACCTTGATTTATACTTTTGTTTTATTAGCTGTTCATTAGCTAAGAAATCCTTAGCTACAATTCTAACCATTTTATCTAGATATAATTCTGCATATTTAGACTTGCTATAATCATCAACACTTTTTACATCATTTTCTATAAGTTCATTTAAAGCATCAAAGCTTACCCAATAAACAGTTTTTTGAATATATTTAGATCTACTCTTAAGCTTTTTAATTAAAGCATTTCTTTTAGCAGTACCAACATATCTCATGAAGGTATCTTTACCAGCTCCTGTAGCTCCGCTTATTTTAGCAATCTTAGCCATCTTTTCATTTACAAATCTATCAGATAACTCACGTTCTCTAGCTAATAATAATTGATAACCAAATAAATAATGAATAGCAAAAAATAAGCCCTTAGCTGCGACAAATAAAATCAAGGCTTTTAATACATCCTTACACCAAAGCCAAAAGGAAGTACCAGCAACAAGATTTTTAATACCTGTAAATATTGAATACACAATAAATATAATAAAGCTAATCATAAGGATCAAAAATTATCACTTGCTAAAGCATTTGAAAATTTCATTGATTTTTCAAAAGCTAATTGTAGGCCTCAAACCATAATTTATTACCAAAGAGAATGGAATTATGCCTTAACTTTTTTTGATTCGATTAACATTCAATTCCTAGATGATATTGATTTAAATATCATGATTCAAATGCAGCTTCATTTTAAACGTCAAAAGTATTCGAATAACACAATCAATAAATTTACTGAAATGGTTAAAATGGTTTACCAATTTAATGCTGTAAATAATTTTATTGATGGAAATCCTATTCGTGACTTGAAGAAATTAAAGAAAGAAATTGTCGAAACAATTATCATACCAAGAAAAATTAAACTTGAGATTTTTAATTGGCTTAATAAACTTAGTAATGATAATGTCTTTAATCTACGAGATAAGATTATTATCTACCTTTTAAATGAAACCGGTATAAGGCTTAATGAGCTTGTGAATCTAAAAACTAAAAATATAGATTTAGAAACAAATACCATTCATTTAGATTTCACCAAAACAGGTGTACCTCGTGATGTTTATTTTACAAATGAAACTAAAAAATACATTGAGTTATATCTAAGCAAAGTTGAACCAAACGCATTTTTCTTTCAGAATCTAGTTGATCGTAAGCCAATGCAAAAGGTAACAGTAAATAAGCTGCTTGCTAGGATTCAAAGAGAACTTGGAATTGAGCAATCTATATCCGCTCATAAATGGCGTCACTCTTTAGCTACTGAGCTAATGAATAGTAGTATACCACTTAAAGAAATACAAAATGTATTAGGCCATACGGAGTTAAACACGACTCAGAAGTATTTGCATAGCAATCAAGAAAAAACAAAAAAGGACATTCTAAATGTCCTATCATTGCAAGAGATGTGAGTGTTTCTCTCATATCCTCAATCTATAAAAAATAGCTTAGCTATCTTGTTTTTATGGAGCAGGTGATGAGAATCGAACACATAAAAAACTATTTTTTGAAAACAAATTCTAGTTCATTTATGTAGTTTTCATTAAACAAACCTTGTCAAAAACTGACAAATTTCGTTTACTTACGACTTTATATTACGTCAGTAATTATTATTTGTCAATATAAAATCTAAAAAAAGGAGCAAAAACTATCATGGAAAATCATTTCAAAGAAAATTTAGATTATCTAACACACGAAGAAAAATTTAATTGCAATGTAGCCGAACTTGCTAAAAAATTAAATATCACAAGACAATCAATTAGATATTATACAATTGGCAAAGCTAAGCCATCATTTGATAATTTAATTAAAATATGTGAAATATATGATATTACACCAACACAACTTATCGCTTGGAATTTACAAGAAAGTTTTAAAAATCATTGATATTTTTTAAAAAAATACAATCAATATCTTGTTTTTTTAAATGCATGATGCTAAAATATTGATGCTAGGAGAAATCCTGGCCAACTCAACATCATTAATGAAAATGACTGATTTTCTTGCTTTACAATTTTGTAAAGTTTTTGAAAAAATCGGTCATTTTTTATTTGTCTTTTGACGGGGTAATGGATACAAGACTTTAACTAATTATTAAAAATAAAAAATGGCTTAAGTAAGATATAATATTATACTTTTTGTATCTATTAGGGGGCTGTTAGTGCAGCCCCCTCTGACCGAGGTCAGACTTTTTTTGCCCGTTGGGCAAATTGTAAAGTTTTCATTAAGAATTGCTAGTTTTTTTTATTCTTAATCAATCCTGATTGAAAGGATAAAATCAACATTAAAGGATCATCTATTGTTTTTTTCTTTAATAGCCCTAAGGCCCTGGTCTTTTTTCTCCATGATATCCCCTCCTTTTTAGGATAGCATAAAGAATTTCTAAGTAAATAACAAGCTACTTTTCAAGCAGTGCCATAAATGGCATTATTGACTTATAAATCCTTCATGCTTTTTTATTGAAGCTGGAGGTGATACCATGAAGAAAAAAGAAAAAAAGACTCAAGCACTCGCAATGCTTAAGTCAGCTTTAATAATCCTTGAGATTGTAAAAGAGATTCTAGAAATCATAAAAAGTATCTTTCTCAAGTGACTATATTATAACAAAGTACTTGCAGCATTGCAAGTACTTTCCTCTTTTTTGGACCTTCACCCGCAGTCCCCAGCATTCTCAATACAAATTGAAAATGCTGCCTTCTTTCGTAAGCTTACGATGTTCTTGTTGTTTCTTTAAAACACCATTCATCTTAGCTTCAAGCTTCTCGCTTGCTTGTTCGATAGGATAGAAGCATTTTACTTCTACCATCTTATCATTAACTGGAGTCTCTTTTTCAAAAAGATCACCTTGACTATAATATAATATTCGATAAATCCTTTGATACTCGTCCGTAAATGATACTTGATAGTAAAGCATATCTAATAGATAAAGATCATCACCTACTAGTTCTTTACATAGCAACTCGTTTTTTATACTTCCATCTTCTTTTCTTGAATATCTTATTTCTAAAACTCTAAGCTTTAATACCTTAGATTCTAATCTTAGATAAATATTCCTTCTGAAGATATATTTTATTTTATCGTTTACACTTTCAATATCATCATTTATTGCATTCATTTTTACACCTCAACACTAAAATGGAAAAGTAAATTTATCAGTTAAGAACTGAACACGCTTCTTCATTTCATCCATCTTTTTATACACATCATCAAGAGACAGTAATGTCATAGTGTGATTAAATCTATATTGATTTATTAATGCTAAATCATTTGCGTCTAAAGGTCTTTCTTCAAAATAATGGATCATCATTTCCATCTCATGAACAGCCCTGGCAATAGTTGGGTCCATCCAATCATTACCATGTTCATCACGACAATAAGCATCAGCTAAATCAAAGATTAAATTCATTCTAGTCATGGAATAATCTCTCCAGCTCATCTTACGTTCAACATTACTAAAACGTTTAGGACTTACTGAGAATTTTGTCTTCTTTACGTTATTTAAAAATAACAACCAAGTTGCATCAGATTCCCATCTTGATTTATTAGTGTCTTTTTTAGAAGGCTTTTTTAAATCAATCATTCCTCTTAATAATTCACATGCATAAGCACCAATTTCATCAAGTTCATTATCAAGAATAAAATAAGAAAGTTCTGCAGCCTTTTGCTTAAAAAATCTCATTTCAAATCTTATCCAGTAATCACCTTCAAAATTCTCATGACGAACAATACGCTCAGCTTTTTTATCATAAACACATAAAATACGATCAGAAGAATCACTACCTAAATAAACTGTAGTACCTTCTGAAATTTCAAAACGAGGAGTAGCTCCTTTTCCTTTCCATATTGAAGTAAATTCTAAAGCTCTTATTTTCTTAAGGAAATAAGATTGTGTTAATGTATCTCCACTTTTATCATCAATAGCTATATCGCAACGTGTGGCACGTCCTTTTAAATCTAAAAGGATATATCTAAATAATGCAATATAATCATTAAATCCATGAGATTCTATTTCCCTACAGCCTGAGCCTTTTAGTTCAAGCTGAGCTGAATAATAAACAACTTCCTTTTCATTTCCCTTAGCATCAACCTCAACAACCTTCATCTTAGTAGCTTCACCACCATACCTAAATCTAACATTTACACCCATTATAAATTCTTGATTGTAATTATTAAAAGTATAGTCCTGGTGATGTAATTCATTTTCAAAATCAAAGTTAAATAATTGACATAGTTCATACATAACTTGATTAGCTTTATTTATATAATCTTTTCCAAGTGGAAAAGTAAATGATAAATAGTCAAAATGTATTTCTAAATTAGAATCCATACAAATCAAAATCACCACCATTTGTTGATGAAGAATCATCTTTATTAAATTGTGCATTAATCAATTTATCATTAAAATGTTGATGCACATTTTTACTATAAAATTCAAACCCAGGAGAAAGACTAGGCCATGAAGGAATATTTTCAAGATTTAAGGATTGCTGCTCCTTCTTACTTTTAATTTCTTGGAAGAAATTATAATACTGGCAAGACTCATAAAGCTTAAAACCTCTATGAGAAAGCTCACAAATGTTTATAGACCATTTTAATAAATCACCATGGTCAAAGTTATCATCATAAGTAAAAACACCTGTAAACTTAATATATTGGAAATTATCAAAATATGAATATAACTTATCAAATAAATTTGCAGTACCTTTAATAATTAAATACATAACATTAACATCATTACGTTTAATCATCATTGGCTTATACCTCATAGAATGCTTTTCTACGGGCTTTTTACTACTTCTGTAATCTCTAATCAATTTATGACAAAAGTTATCTACAAACACAACAGGACGTCGTAATAAGCTAATCCAAAAAGGATACTTATATTGCTTATTATCAATCCTAATAATTATTTCAGATACATCTCTTATACGTTTAATTAATTGGTCCTTAGATTGATAATCACCAAACACCTTTACATGTCTTTTACAAATATGTGACAACATTGCAAAGAACGCTGATGTTCCATCATCACTTACCTCACCTCTTGAATCATGTGAATTAAATTCTTTATCCATTTCATACATGGTTAAGACTTCATAAGGCTCATGATAAAGCTTCATATCCTTCTGATACCATCTTAAAGAATCATAATCTAAAGCGTGTGAATAAGTTATTTCATCATTTACTTCATAATAAGGTTCTACAATACCTGAAGATGATGAAATCATACATCCACGCACAAACAAGCGATAAAATGTATCTATAAATCCATCATCACTTAAAAATAAAGGTTCGAGCTTATTGTATAGATCATCACATTCCTTAATTATTCCTGGATATGATTTTACAATATCATCCATTTCTTCTTTAGAAACTAAATTAAATATCATACGACATTTTAAATGAAATAAAGATGCATTGAATCCAGGATAATCAGCTTCAACTTGTAGCAAAGCTTCTTCAAGCTCTTGGATAAATAATTCTTCAGCATCTAATGAGAATGTAGTTATTGATAAAGACTTACCTGCAGAAGGCTTACCAGTCACAAGATTAAGAACACCTGTTTCACACGCAACAAGAGCCAATCTATGATTTTTATTTTTTCTAAGCTTCTTCTTAGATAGAGAAATTGCAACAAAATAAAATACAATAAGACCAATAATTATATTTTCAAAAATCGAATTAGATTTAATAAATTTAATTACAAGAACTACAACAAGCTTAATTAGGCTAAACAAGAATTTATGTGATGTAAAAGTCACAAGTGAAATTACATATTTAACAATATAAACACCTGCCTCAAAAATAATGATAGAACCATATCCACTTGTAAGAAATAAAGTAATTAAAAGGATTATAATTTCTTTTTTATACTCATTCCAGAAACTCTTAATAAATTGTTTAAAATTAATTGCAAAAGCCCTTAAGCGATTACACAAGCCAATAATCTTCCTAGCCATAAAAGATGTTTTATAGCTAGGATTTTGACCATTAAAATACATTGCAAGTAATATCCACAAAATAGCAACAAATTGAATAACAAACACTGCATAAAGTAAGAAATTTGATATAAATTTAAAGATAGCTTTAAATACATTACAAATACCGCTCCATAAATTACTCCAGGATGTAAAAGCATGTCCTAATGATTTAAAAAAATTACCTAATCCTGATGTAAATGATTTCCACATTTCTAAAAATGTTTTAGAAGCTTCCACAGGATCTTTTACTGAACCTGAAGAAATCATCCCTTTTACACGATCATAAATATAAGTAAAGTTTGGAGTAAATATATATACCAAACACAAAGATATTACAAGCAATACCAATATAAACAAAATCTTTCTTTTCATATTCCACCTCAACACCAGGTATCTAAAATAGATACCAATTTAAAGCAAAGTATCTAAAATAGATACTACTTTTTCTTAGCTAGCTGAATCTTTTCACCTAGTTTATAGCCAAGATATGCTGCGTATAAAATAAGTATTACAGCACCAGCAATAGTTAATAAAATCTTAACCAAATTATTCACCTCTAAAAGTCCTAATTACTTTTATAATTTGTCTAACAACAAAGCATACAAAAAATACAATAATAGCTATACTTCCAAGCGACATTATCATTTTAATAAATGAATTAAAATCAGTAGGTAATATACTTAACATTTTAACCACGCTTTCTAAATACATTGGCAACAACAGATACAATTTGAATTACTAAGATTAAAATACCAACACCAACTGTAACTGAAAAGAAAACATTTAAAAAATCTAAAAGCTTATCAAATAAATTCTCATCATATTTAGTAGGTGGGTTTTCCGTTCCTATTTCATCTTTTAAGTCACCATTTTTATCTTTTCCGTAAATTAATCCATCATCTTTTGTACCATAATCTTTATCACGATTATTACCATTCATATCAAAGACATGATCAACACCATCAATATTTTCAATATGAAGACCGTTTTTATAACATGATCCAGTAACTATTTCATCTTTTACTTGATAAGTAATTGTTAAAATATCAAATGTTTCAGCAGGTATTTTAATACCAAATCCCCACTTATAAAGATTATCTGCATTAGCTGATTTTTTTAAAACACCATTCTTATTTGAACCATTAAACATAATTGAAAATGCATTTTCAAATGAATTACCAATAGTAGCATCTTTTACAGCAAGTGTTGGAGCATAAACTTTATTTTTATAAGTATATCTACAATGTACTGAAGTTGCATTAGTGATAGCTTTACCAGATTTCTTTTCTTTTAAATAAAACTCAACAATTGAATAATTTCCTCCAATTGGTGCCCAGTGATGTGACATTGTTTTATCAGCTTCAACTTCAACACTAGTTAAATTTGATACATATCTAAATACTACATCTTCTTTTGAAGTGTCATAAAATTTAGATCCTACATAATATCCATTAATCTTATAAGTCATTGTTCCACGAGCTTTTAATCCAAATGCATTAGTTTTAAATATAGAAATATTTTCAACATTATCGTGCTCAACAAATTCAAGTGGTACAGTTTCTTTATTAAGTTTTATTTGTGATAACTTAGTATTAAATCCACAATTAACATATGAAAAATAAATCTCATTTTCATTTGCATCATATCCTTTCCAAGCTTCTTGATACAAAGGTAAATCAATATTAGAATTATCTTTTCTATCATCATCAGTATAAACACTATTATAAGTTTGTGAATAAGTTAAACTTATAGTATTAAGCTTTGTACCAGTATGATTACTATCTCTATAAGAAAGATATGATATACTATCAACTTTATATGTTCTAGATTCATCCAAATTTAAAACATTAGCATCTAATCTTAACTTAAAGATATTATGATAAGTATCTTTATTTGGACCAATATTTAAACTATCTGACCATGTCATTATCATTTCACGAGTTTGCCAAGTATCACCAATTTTTTCATCAGGGCCTCTAGTATAATCATCAATAACAGCATCAAACATATCTTGACCATTAAGTTGCATTTTTAAATCAAAACAACAAATAGTATTATCTAAGCATTTATTATACAAATAAAAATAATTAACTATATATCCATTACTTTCTGTATAATTTTCAGCTATATAAACAACTTGCCATTCATCCTTACCATCATCATTAGATTGATAATCATAAATACTCATTCCAAATGCTTTAAAATCATCTTCTATTGAAGTATCATTATTGACTTCATATGAAGGCAAATTATATGCATTTACTGTTGAATTAAATAATATTGTAAGCATTATCAATATTCCTATCATCAAGCTAGTCAATATTATTTTCATACGAAAACTAAACTTAGAATTCTTTTCTTCCATTATTTTTAACCTCCTAAAATAATTAAAAGTGAACAGATTACTCTATTCACTTTTAACCCCTATAAAATTTATCGTCTATAACGATAATATCCCTTACGCTTACATTGTAGTTTTTTAATTATCATCACAACAATTAATAATACAAGCAACGCACAAATACAAGATATTGCAATAGCAAATCCTTTTGAATGAGTATTTACAAATCCTTTTGTAGAATCCCAAATGTTTTTAAGTTCAGTACCTAAACTTGAACCTTCATCTGGATTTACTCCTTCACCAATTGCTGGTGCATCTGTTCCACTTTCTACAACATCTAATACTAATCCCATAATATTTTTCATAATTCGTTGTAACCTCCATTTTTATATTATTAGATTACAACTCAACACCATTTTCTTATTGACAAATTTTAAAAACACAATATAATATTATCGTAATAAACATTTGACGGATATTTATATATCCGCACACGACCACTTAGACATAAAGTCTATCAGAGTACGATTTGTTTATTACTTTTTTTTTGCCTTTTTATTAATACCAATTTTAATTGCTATAGCTTCGGATTCCTTATCAATATGAAAATTAGCAATTTCTTTTTTATATCGTTTTTTATAATCAAAATCAGCATTTCTTTTCAAACGAGCAATTTTACCATTTGATTCATGAACTTTATGAAGATCCTGATTCCGTTTAATTCCAGGCTTATCCGATGTTAATCCAACCGAAATATACTTATTATCAATTTCATCAACAATAACATGATAATGACCACCAACTAAATATTTTCGTACAGGTAAATTACCATATTCAATATGATCTACATGCTTTTGAATAATTCTAGATTTGGCATTTTTCTTTTTATTATCTTTTATATTTTTACTTTGCCTATTTGAGTTAAAACTCTTAATAATACCACCTCGTATAATATATTTGTATTAATTATTTAATGATGTTAATACACAAACATCTATTTAATATTCAATTCTTATTGAATACATGTTAATATATTTTTGATAACACTGTAGACTATTGTTTTTCCTCC
>OJLA01002736.1_pt1 | contig 10160 bp, 5 predicted proteins | sample 1596611 | NCBI WGS metagenome assembly OJLA01 (sample SAMEA4350168, study PRJEB24818) | metagenome | biome: human; feature: gut; material: faeces | place: Denmark | collected 2013-09
TTGTCTAATTATGTAAATATCCGATATTATTTTTGCTATTTTTTCTTATTCTTTATTGTATAAGTGTTCTATTATTGACAGAGGTTTTAGAAATTTATACAATTGAATTACCAAAGTTCATAAAATATGTAAACAAATGTAAATCAAAAAACCTTGAATCTTTGGGTAAAATTTATTAGCCATTTTGGTTCATATAAATCGCATATGCACCTTCAATAGTTGTTCCATTTGGCAAATTTTCAGATTGAATAGCATAAGCATTCAAATCGATCTGGTAAGAGCCAAGTTCAGCTTGTCCTTCAACTAGATTTGCAAATGTTACTGTATTAAATAGTGCTGTTGTTGTTTCATTTACTCCTAATGCTTTATCATAATAGTACACATATGTATAAGATTCAACTTCATTTGAACTATTCAAATTTTCTTTTCTAGCTGATACAATTTCTTTCCAATCATTATTTATGTTGTATGTAAATAATTGTGTATTAGTTGGATTTCCTTCATTTAGTAAAGTCCCGTCATTATTTGTTACTACTACATTTTTAACTGGCACAGTTACTTTTAAATATACATATGCACTATTGTTTCCTATATTTTTTATTTGTGGATCTTTTTGTATTGTATCATTTGGAACAACATTTTCTGCATAATCTGGAATTCCATTACCATCTGAATCTGTAGCTGATTCCCAGCTTGGTTCTTTTAATTCAATTTTAACTTGTCCAACTACAAACTGGTTTGTAGCTGTATCTGTATCTGTTAAATATGCTGATATCCCCCAAATACCTAATATGCTAATTATAGCTATTATGCACACTATTAAAATGATTTTGTTTGTTTTCTTATTGTCATTTTTCACTTTTAGTACCTCCTTTTACTTTTTTATTTCAAGGGTAAGGGGAATAGCCTTACCCTTTGATTACTTATTCTATATAGTTTACTGTAGCATTTTTGAAGTAATCGTTATCTGAGCTTATTTTAATTTCTTTAAACTGTTCTTCTGTTCCGTGGTAATTTATTGTGGTTAATTTGCTACATCTACTAAATGCACTATTTCCTATACTAGTTACACTACTTGGTATTTCTATACTTGTTAAATTGCTACAATATGCAAATGCATAGTTTCCTATACTCGTTACTCCTTCTGGTATGTTTATACTTGTTAAACTGCTGCAACCACTAAATGCAAACCTTTCTATACTTGTTACACTACTTGGGATTTCTATACTTGTTAATCTGCTACAATCACCGAATGCACTAACTCCTATACTCGTTACTCCTTCTGGTATGTTTATACTTGTTAAATTGCTACAGCTATAAAATGCTTGACTTCCTATACTAGTTACACTACTTGGGATGTCTATACTTGTTAAACTGCTACATTCCTCAAATGAACTATTTCCTATACTAGTTACACTACTTGGTATTACATATTGTTTATCTGCTTTTTTACTTAGATATTGTATTAACTCTGTCTTATCTTTATTGAACAATATTCCATCTTCACTGCAATAATTTTGGTTATCTTCTTCTACATTTATACTTTTTAAACTTTTACATACAACAAATACACCACTTCCTATACTCGTTACACTACTTGGGATGTCTATACTTGTTAATTTGCTACAGCCACGAAATGCATAGTTTCCTATACTCGTTACTCCTTCTGGTATTTCTATACTTGTTAAATTGCTACAACTCCAAAATGCACTAGCTCCTATACTAGTTACTCCATCTGGTATGTTTATACTTGTTAAACTGCTACAATCATAAAATACAGAATCTCCTATACTCGTTACACTACTTGGGATTTCTATACTTGTTAATTTGCTACATCCTTCAAATGCACTATCTCCTATACTAGTTACACTACTTGGGATTTCTATACTTGTTAATTTGCTACAGCCATAAAATGCACAATTCCCTATACTCGTTACTCCTTCTGGTATTTCTATGCTCGTTAAACTACTACAACTTATAAATGCATAGTTTCCTATACTTATTACACTACTTGGGATGTCTATACTTGTTAATTTGCTACAGCCACTAAATGCATCGTTTCCTATACTAGTTATTCCACTTGGGATTTCTATACTTGTTAAACTGCTACAACCAGAAAATAATTCATAACCTCCTATACTAGTTACTCCATCTGGTATGTTTATACTTGTTAAACTGCTACATCTCCTAAATGCACCATTTCCTATACTTGTTACACTACTTGGGATTTCTATACTTGTTAATTTGCTACAGCCAGAAAATGCATAACCTCCTATACTTGTTACACTACTTGGGATTTCTATACTTGTTAATCTGCTACAATCACCGAATGCACTATCTCCTATACTCGTTACTCCTTCTGGTATGTTTATACTTGTTAAATTGCTACAGTCTCTAAATGCTTCACTTCCTATACTAGTTACACTACTTGGGATTTCTATATTTGTTAAACTGCTGCAATCACCGAATGCACTATCTCCTATACTCGTTACACTACTTGGGATTTCTATACTTGTTAAACTACTACAATAATAAAATGCTCTATTTCCTATACTTGTTACACCACTTGGGATTTCTATACTTGTTAATCTGCTACAGTGCATAAATACTTCAGATCCTATACTTGTTACACTACTTGGGATTTCTATTCTTGTTAAACTGATACAACCACGAAATGCATAGTCTCCTATACTCGTTACACTACTTGGGATTTCTATGCTTGTTAATTTGCTACAGCCAGAAAATGCACTTTCTCCTATACTTGTTACACTACTTGGGATTTCTATACTTGTTAAACTGCTACAGCCCCTAAATGCATAGTTTCCTATACTCGTTACTCCATTTTCAATTACAACACCTTTTACATTTTTTATATTGGACATTGATGAGTTGTAGCCATATCCTTTTATCTCTTTTACCTTATATCCATTATATTCACTTGGTATATATAGCACACTTGGAGATTCATATTTTGAGTTTATTCCTTTTATTGCTATTGTTTTTTCATTAGCATCTATTACACCATATGTAAAATAATCACTTGACATTATCCATTTTGTTGTAACTTCCGTTTCGAAAATTTTACCATTTAGTGTATATTCCAGTTTTGTAATGTAGCTTCCAACTAAATCTTCTTTATAGCTACTTTCTCCATTAAATGTTATTCCTTCTGTTAACTCTGCTGTTTGTTCGTCTCCATTTGAATAATATAATGTGTATGTAAAATCACTTCCTGTTAATTTTGTTCCTATTTCATAGCTTTCTTTTTTAGCCTTCGCACTTATGCCTATCAAGTAGAAACTTGATTGTGGTGAATTTGTTATTAACTGTGCATGTGTTAATAAACTATTATTATCTTTTGTATTTTTAAATGTTACTTCACCTATATTTTCTACTCCTGTTAAATTTATTATTGCTTTGTTTCCTTCTTTGCTTGCATTTGTTATTGGTATTATTTCATCTAAAGAATATCTATAGTTATCTTCTTCTGTAATTTCATATTTATATGCTTCTACATCTGAAATTACTATTGATTTTGTTAAATCGCCATTTAAATCTGCATTTTGTTTTTCTTTATCTGAAAATGTTACAGTTCTATATAATGTTACTTTTTCTCCTCCACTTTCATCTTTTCCAACTATTTTAAACATAAATGTTGCATTTCCATGTACTGCTTCTAAACTATTTGCCTTTATTGTTTTATTTATTGTTATTTTTCCTGTCTCTAGTTTGTTATAAGCTTTTAGCTCTTGTGTAAATTCAACACTTTTACTATTTACTACAAATGCTATTTTTTTATCTGAAACACTATATCCTTCTGGTGCTTCTTTTTCTTGGAAATAATAACTGTCCCAATCCAAATTTCCTACTACTATTTGTCCATTTCCATCAGTTGTATATTCCCCTACAAGTTCTCCATTTGATTTATATAATTCAAATTTTGCTCCTTCTAATGTATTTTCTGTTTCTTCTCCTGATGCATTACAACTATATTTTGTTAATATTACTTTTCCTTGTTTTCTTTCGTTTTTTATTATTGAAATTTGCTCTTTTGTATCACTATTTTGTACACTTGAAATTACCTTGTTTCCATCTAAAAATGTTTCTCTATTTACGGTAAATTCAAATTTCGTATCTATTTTTTTATAACCTGATAATGGTTCTTTTTCTTTAATATAATAATTACCCCATTCTATATTTTCTATCCTTAGGCTACCATTTTCATCTGTTAAATATGGAATCTCTGTTATTTTTTTATATGCAATTTTTACATTTTTAACATATGCTCTATCTAATCCTGTATGCCCTGATGAGTCTTTTCTATATGTAAAAGATATTTTATATGTTCCTGCATCTAATTTCTGTTCTACACTATTAAATTTTAATGAATTATAATCTGTTCCATAACTAGTTCCTCCAATTTTAGTATTTATACCTCCAATTGTTTCACCAGTTTTTACATTTGTTATTGTGTAGTATGCATAATCACAACTTAATGACTCTGAAGATACAGACCAATCAAATGTTAAGGTACCATTTTGCATTGTAAATTCATCTGATTCCATTGTAGTAGTTGAACTATTTACATTATAATTTCCACTTTGCCATGTTCCATCTTCATTTTGTTTCCATGCATATGTTCCAGTAGATTTAAAAGTAAGCTGACTTTCACCAGAATCTATCTCTTGTCTTACTTTTTTATTTCCGTTTTCATCAAATAACTCAAATTCTACTCCTTGCAAAAGTTTTCCTTTATCATCTACTTTTAGAAGTTCTAAATTTGCTTTGCTTCTTACTTCTTTTGCTGTTTTTTGTATTACATTTTCCACATTTTCGCTATCAACTGTGAATAAAAGCTTTTCTTCTGATAATTCATAACCATATACAGTTTCAATTTCTTTTATATAATATTCTCCCCAAGTTAATCTTTCAAAAGTAACTTGTCCATTTTCGTTTGTTGTTTTTTCACTTATTAACTGATCTCTTTGATATTCTACTTCACCTTTTTTATTGTAAATATCTTCTTTTGCATATAATCCATATTTTGCTCCCTGTATTTTTTCAGTTGTTTTTTCATCTTCTTTTGTTAATGTTACAGTTCCTGTTTTTCTCACATTTTCTACAATTACTACTTTATCTTTATTAAGCTTGCTTAAATATGTATTTTTTTCTGCTAATTCATATCCTTGAAGTGCTTGTTTTTCTTTTAATATGTATGTCTTTCCCCACTCTAGCCCTTCAAATACTATATTCCCACTTTCGTTAGTTGTTCCTGTTGCAATTACATTTTGATTTGTATCTAATAAATTAAACTCTACCCCTTGTAGTGGAATCTCCTGTTTATTCGTATCTAAATACTCATCTATTTTATATACTGTTATACTTCCCTTTGCTCTTTTGTTTTCTATTGTTATTTTTATCGTTGGAATATTTCCTTCTAACTCTATTTCACCTTGTGCTTTTATTTCTTCTGCTTGTTTTAATGTATAATTTCCATTTTCTATAATTAATGTATAATCTTCTGCTTTATCATATCCTAGTGGTACAATTTCTTCTTTTATTGTATAAGTTCCTTCTTTTAAATTCTTTATTGTTGCTATTCCTAATAGCCCTGTTAAACTTGTTTTTAACTTTTTACCTTGCTCATCATATATTCCAAATTGTACTCCTGATAATTTATTTTTTGTTACTTCATCTACTTTTAATATTTCTACATTATACTCTTTTTTAGTTAATCTTACTTCTGTTACATTACTTGGCATGTCTTTTAAATATGCTGCTTTTAATCCTGTATATAGATCTATTGCTTCGCTGTTTATTGTATACGTATTATATGCATATTTATCTTCTAAGCTTTCATCATTTGGTGCTACCATATTTACATCTATATTTACAATTGAGTTTTCCTGAATTTCTCCTTCAATCTTTACTTTTATAGCTTTTGCTTCATTTTCTGTTTGCCATATTCCATTTGTATAACTTTCCATCAAAACCCAGTCATTTTCTTGTGGAGATATAGTATTTGCATAATACACCTTTACAGTTAAGCCTTTTGATTCTATATATGTTGTATCTACATTTTTTAATTTTCCATACCATTCGGATTTACTATATGGATATTCTTCATCAACTTTTGTTAATTCGGCATGTTCTAGAACATCTATAAATTCTGTATCTACTAATGTATTGTAACCATTTCTTAATTTCAATCTATATGTATATTCAGTATTTAATGGCACTACTGCTCCACTTTCTACAAATTCACCTTTTGTATATTCAGTTCTTATTTCTTTAATTAATTGTTGATGTGATGCAAGTGCTAGTAATATATTCTCTGTATCTGAACTTGATGCCATTGTTTTTCCTTTATAACTTGATGTAAGCTGTGGCACAAATTTAGAACCTTCTATAAATGCGTATGTAACTACTGTATATGTTGGATCTGTTGTGTCATAATAATCTTCATAACTTAAGTTTGACTCTACATTATATCCAATATTAAAGTCTGTCGAAACTATTGGATTATCTGCAAAATTAAATGTTACACATATTTCCTTTCCGTTCTTTTCTATAGTCGCTCTTTCCCTTAAATAGTCTTGCATATCAACATCTTCTGATAGCTCATTTTTAAATTTTAGTCCACTATATGTAAATCTTAATGTTTCTATTAGTGTATCTAATTCTGCTTTTTGATTTACTCCATATATCTGTATCTTGCTAATTTCCTTCTTCTCAGCATTCTGTACTTTTATTGAATGTGTTTGTTTTGTTACAAAGTTTTCTATTTGTTTATCTACTTCAAATGGTGACATCTGTGTATTTGAATAATAGTACCCTGGTTGTTCTGGCTTCTCTGGCTTTTCTATTATTCTTATTACATCAGTAGACCTTAATAGTCCTTTCCCATAAATCTGTTTATCTAATTCATATATTCTTGTTTCTGCATAATTTTCTTCTGTAACATCTGTTATTAAAGATTTTCCGTCTTTATCTATTAAATCTGTAAAGTCATAATTTTTAATATATGTTGGATTTTCATATTCCGAATTACTTATATTTATTTTTCCTTTAACATTTATATAAAAACCTTTTATACTTTCTGTTAAACCACTTACTTCAACTCTTACTGCTACTGCATTTTCTAAATCTTTAGATATTTCTTTATCTTCCCATTTTCCTTCATATACTGTTGTATACTCTGAAATTCCTCTTGTATTTACATTATTTTTATATAATGCTTTTATTTTTACTGTATAATTTCCATCTGATAGTACATATCCATTTGAGTTGTAAAAATTATTTTTACCTGGCACTGTTACTTTTGTAAATTCATATTCATTATCTTGTAATCTGTAATATTTATCTGTATATATTTCCAATAAATCATCTGTTAAAGCTACTGTATATTCGCTTTGGTTTATTGGTGCTACTGTTGTTGTGGTTGATAGCTTTGCACTAAAGTTTATATCACTTGCTAAATTTTCTTTGTAAACATAGTCTGGGCTCATATTTTTCCCTGGAGCTATTATATAACCTCCTTGGTGTGATTCATCACTTATTTTCCTTAACTCTACCTCAACTTCACTTGTTGCAAGGTTTGTTTCTTCTTTTTCATCCAAATAAATTCCCATTAAATTTACTGTGTTCCTTACTTTTTTTCCAGCATATGATTCTGGATATCCTACAATTATAGAATATTCTTTTACACTATTTTCTGAAACTGAAGTTTCTTCTACTTTATAGCTTACTGTTCCATCTTCATTTTTTACAACATTTGAACTTTTTGCAATTACACACCCTTTTGGTAATGTATCTATAAAGTATCTACTTTGTAATCCTCTTGAATTTGACTCTTTAGTATTATATCTAAATGTATATTGTACCCATGCATAATCAGATACTGTCTTTCCTGCATCAACAAAATTCTTTAAACCATCTGCACTTGTTACTGCTTTGGCTGTTTTTTGTATGTAATATGTATCTTGCTTTGATGTGAATTTGATCTTCAATTCAGAAGATGAAGCATTTTTCTCTCCATCTTTTAATACTGCTTGTATACTCTGAGAATAATCATTTACACATTTTCTAGAACTAAACTCCCATAATAACTCAAATGACCCATTAAAAGTTGCACCCTTTTCTATCTCTTTATTATTATAAAATGTATATGTATCTGTCTTTGAGTCATATTTATATGACCAATCCCTTTTTAAATCTTTAGCCCCATATTCATCTGCTGCAATATCTGTTGTCTTTTTTGTTGCATTTCTATTTAACTTACCTATTCCTGGAATTGTTACTTGCAAATCTCCTGGTAGATATTTTTTCTTTGAAACCTCATTTTGATAGTAAAATGTTAACTTTATTACTCTATTCTCACTCTTTGTTGCATTCCATGTATATGTATTGCCTGATACTCCGTCCCCATTTTAAAGCTATCTTAAAATCCTCTTGTGTGCTATTAACATTTGCTTGCTCAGCCACATTAGATTCCTTATTATTACTTACTTCGTTTACTTCATTTGCATTGTTATTTAAGCTTTCAGCATTGGGTTTAGCTTCGTTTTCCTGAACAGTATTTTCTACTACTTCATCACTTTTTTCTGTTTTGTCTATATTATTCTTTACCATTTCACTTTGTTCGTTACTCTGACTCACCACATTTTCTGTAGCATATATTAACGTACTAGAAGTACTCATCAAAATAACTACAGTTAAAACACACGAAATAAAACTTATAAACTGCTTTTTAAATTTATTCATACGATTAAACCTCTCCTTTATATTAAAGATTAAAATCATCTTTTATCTATACCTGTATAGTTAAATACTAACATTTTATAACAAATAAAAAAAGATAGCCTAAAACGCAACTATTCTCTTACAGTTACGGAAGCTACAATTCCACCATTTATTAAAATTACATTACAATTTTGTAATACAAATGTTACACACTCTAAATCACAATGAGCCTAAGTAATAAATAAGAAAAATAAGTTCGACCATTACACAATCGCTAGTATCTCTATTTAGAGTGTGTTCAATAAAATATGAAATAAGCACAAACCCAAGCGCCTTAGAGAACTTATTTTTCTTATTTATTACTTAGGCGTCAGCCGCTTCCTTACGGATACAAAACCTTAAGCATTTTTTCAAAGAACCAATAAAAAAGTATAGCAAAACATATATCTTTTGCTATACTTTAAACTAAAAATCTAAAACTATTTATATTAAGCATTTTGATTTATATACACAGCATATGCACCTTCAATCGTTGTATCTTTTGGTAAGTTATCAGACTGAATAGCATAAGCCTCTAAATCAATTTTATAAGAATGTAGTTGTTCTTGTTCTCCAACTAAATTTGCAAATGTAACGGTATCAAACAAAGTTCCGAGTTACCTCATTTGTTTTTAACTCTTTATTATAATAATACACATATGTATAAGACTCAATTTCATTAGAGCCATTCAAATTATCTTTTCTAGCTGATACAATCTCCTTCCAATCATTATTTACATTATATGTAAACAACTGTGTATCTGTTGGACTTCCTTCATTTTTAACTTTTCCATTACTATCTGCTACTACTACTTTCTTAGCTGGTACTTTCACCTTTATATATACATAAGCATTATTGTTACCTGTATTTTTTATTTGTGGATCTTTAGCTATAGTAGCATTTGGAACAATATTTTCTGCATAGTCTGGAATGCCATTATTATTTGAATCTGTAGCAGACTTCCATTTTGGTTCTTGTAAGTCAATTTTAACTTCTCCAACCATAAAAGTATTCGATACCGCTTCAGCATCTGTTAAATATGAAAAAATCCCAGGCACTGATACAATGGCAATTATCGCAATTGCAAATATAATAACTCTCACATTCTTACTCTTCATTTTTCTTTTTCCCCCTTATAGCAATAATAACATTTATAATTATTATTCCAGATAATATTATAATTACATAATAAATATAATCTCCTGTTTTTATACTACCTTGATTAGAACTTGCATTACTTTTATTTGGGTTATCTTTATTTGAGTCACTTTGATTTGAGTTGTTTGGATTTTGATTATCATGAGTTTGTTTGTCATCATCTGTATTATCCTGACTTGGTTCATCTTGTGGTTTATTGCCCTCTTTTTCTACTGCAAAC
>OJLA01002737.1_pt1 | contig 10159 bp, 3 predicted proteins | sample 1596611 | NCBI WGS metagenome assembly OJLA01 (sample SAMEA4350168, study PRJEB24818) | metagenome | biome: human; feature: gut; material: faeces | place: Denmark | collected 2013-09
TCGTGATATATACCGTCAATGGATTTTGGAATTGTCGGTGTTACAAAATATCGAAAGAGAAACTATTGATCGTTTAATACGACAAAAGACAAACGAACTTTATAAAATTATGAATTCTCAAATGGATGATATCTTTGAATGTTTGCCAAAACATTTTCTTGATGAGGATACTGCTATAAATCAAATAGAAAATTTTGAAAGAAATACTTTTATAGACCCAATTAGAGGACGCAGAATAGAATTCGATACAATTCATGGAGTTAAGGGAGAAACGCATGATGCAACTCTTTACCTGGAAACGGATAGACAGGGGGCATCAGATTTAAGTAGAATTCTTCCGTATTATGGGGTGGGGAAAATAGGAAAATCTAATTTGTTTGATTATAGTCGTAAACTTGCCTATGTTGGGATGAGCAGACCTAAAAAATTGTTATGTGTAGCTATGCAAGCAAAAACATATGAAAAAAGCAAGGGTGTGTTTGATACAGATTGGGAGATTATTGATCTGAGAAAATAAAAAAGTATGATTAAATAGTAACATGACATTGGAGCGTACAAGAAAATTCTATACGCTTATTGTCTAAAAAAATGATCGAGATAAATTCAATAATAAACGGTAATGAAAAGCAGCCTTTAGGGGGCTGCTTTTCTGCTATCTGAAATCAGAGAAAGGAGATTTTTGCGTGAGAAAATATGATTTTATATCCGCTCTGGCACAGGAAACAGCCAAAGAGGTTGTGAAAAACCGCGACGAGTGGACGAAGTATCTGACCACAGCGGCAAGGCTGTATAAGTACCCATTCCGGGAACAGCTTTTAATCTATTCACAAAGACCGGATGCAACAGCGTGTGCCTCCATTGAGATATGGAATGAGCGTATGCACTGCTGGGTAAACAAAGGTGCAAAAGGTATCGCACTTTTGGACGAGGATGATGCACATGGCAAGCGTCTGAAATATGTATTTGATGTTTCAGATGTCCATGCGGCAAGGAGAATCGGACGGTATCCGGAACTCTGGGAATTACATGAGGAACATAAGGAAGATGTAATTAAGCGTCTGGAGCAGACTTATGGTGCTACCGATGATAAGAAGCTGTTTGAAGAAAGACTTATGGAGATAGCTGAGAGGATTGCGGCAGATTATTATGAGGAATTGCTGCCGGATCTGCAGTACATGATCGAGGACAGTTTCTTAGAGGGACTGGATGAACAGAATGTCGGTATCCGCTTGATGGAGACATTATCGGACAGCATTTCCTTTACACTTTTATCTGCCTGCGGTGCAGATATGCAGGAGTATGGTTCGGAGTTTGCTTTTGATTTTATTCACGAATTTAATTCCATGGATACCCTTGCAGTACTTGGTGATGCAGCCAATGAGCTTGCAAAACCGGTACTTTTAGAGATTGGAAGAACCATAAGGGCATATAACAGGAGTCACGAACAGGAACAATCGCAAAATTTAACGCAGAAAGGACTTGCAAATACTTCTGAAATAGACTACAATGCGTTAAAACGTGAAAGCGAGAGCGGACATGAAGAATATATTGACAACAATCAAAACAGCGTAGAAAGGGGCAATAGCGATGAATCTGACATACGAAAAGAACGGGGATTATCTGATCCCGACATTACAGGCGGACATTCAGCCGGAGGGAACGGTAACGAAGTACGGAATGATGAGGGAGACTTATCTGAAGGAGAACCACAGGGGCGTGTACTCAGCGTTTCTTCTGAAAGGGACATTGAAAGAACACCTGCTGACGATCCAGAAGCAGGCAGAGGAGAGAGTGGAGAAGCTGACGAGCCAGATGGCGGCAACCGAGGGAGTGACCGAACAACTCAAGGAAGCCGATCAGATGCTCTGGGTAGCGAAGATGAACAGCATTCGAAACCGAGCAGAGGAAGTGGTTCTGGGAGAACTGGTTTACAGTCTGTAACAGATACACCGCTCCGGGGAGACACACCGGAACCCACATTTACACAACTTAGCCTGTTTCCTTCTTTTGAGGAGCAGGTCGGAACAGTCGCAGCAGCGGAAGCAAGTATGAAATATACCATGCCCGCTGCTTTTTCTTTGCCGCAGAATGAGCTTGAAACCATTCTTCGCAGTGGCGGAGGAAAACAGCACAGCAGAAAGCGAATTTTTGCAAAGTATACCGAGGGCAGAAATGCCGAGCAGATGGTAGATTTTCTGAAAAATGAGTACGGACAGACCGGAAAAGGCTTTGAAATCAATGGAAATCCGGTGTCGGTGTGGTTTGATGAGCATGGTATGAGTGTCGGCTATGGAACACAGGCAAAGGAAACACCAATCGTTACCATGAACTGGGAAGATGTGGAGAGCCATATCCGTTCCATGATCGAAAACGGAACATATATGAGTGACAGTGAAGCATTTCTTGTAGATACACAGGAGAGAAATCGTGTTGCCAATCAGATCTATTTCTTCCTGCGAGATGGAATGGATGAAATGCCGGAGGAGCTTGGCTTAAAAGCAGGAAATTATCCGGAAAGTGAAGCTAAACTCATGGAGCTTCTTTCCACCCATGAGGGCAGGGAACAGCTTAAAAATGTCTTGGAGGATGCGGCAGAGCGACTTGCATCTGGAGAATCAGAACTTAAATGGCGGTATGTGAAGTCACCTGAATATCTGTTATCGGAGATAGCAGACCTTGACAGAGAAAGGCTGGAGTTTCCATTACCGGATACTGTGGAAGTAGCACAGGAAGATTTTATTACACAGGATGAGATTGACTATGCACTAGGCAGGGGAAGCGGCTATGAGCATGGAGCTTTCCGCATCTATGAGTATTTCATGGAAGGGCATGATCAGAAGGAGACGGTTGATTTTCTGAAAAAGGAATATGGCATCGGTGGTGGTTCCGGTGGACTGCCGGGCAATGATGATTCCCATAATGAACATGACGGAAAAGGTATCCGGCTGGAAAAGGGAAGTTATGGCAATCCGTATGCAAAAGTGCTACTGAACTGGAATGTTGTGGAGAAAAGGCTGCGTGAGCTGATCAAAGAGGATAAATATTTATCTCCACAGGGGAAAGAGAATTATAAGGCATACAAAGAGGAACAGGCAGAGAAAGCAAGACAGCGAGAACTTTCCCGTCTGGAGCATGGACAACGGCTTGAATGTAAGAAGGACATCGAAGCCCTGATTGCTGAGAAATTCAATGGTTTTGTTCTTCCGAGGAATACAGCAGATGGGATCATAGATAAATATGGCATTGACTGTGTGGAATTTGTCCTTGCAAATACGGTTACGCATTTTGATTATGACGGTCGTTTTTCGCAGAACAATAAGGACTGGGCAAAGGGCATTGTTGCGGAAAATGAGTGGCAGAACAATGATCTGATTCTAAGCTCACATCCGGCAGTGCTGGACGGATTTACCAATCAGGCGAGAAGATATATCAATGTGCTTCGAGAAAAAGAAAAGGAAGCACAGCAAAAGATCACGATTGATGGATATGAGAGTGTTCTGGTTGATGAGTGGGGCAGTGAAAAAGAGAAATATCTGCTTGGAAATGACATTGAGGACAGCAGTTTTTATTATGCACAGGTCAATGGGAAAACCTTTGAATACGACCATAAGCCGGAGCGGGGCGAAGTAGAGGACGATTATATCAATGCCATTGCAGAGGAAGATATTGACAGGCACGAAGCAGAAGTGTTTTCACGCTTTGACGGGACGGATGGTATCGCTGAGCCGGATGAAACTGAGCCACAACAAGAATTTTCACAAGAGGAATCGCAGAAATTATCCTGGCATGTGGTACATGATGCTGATGATGAATATGGGAATCCGACACAGTGGAGTGCCACCTTATCAGAGGGAGTATTTCTTTGGATTGATAAGGAAGCGGACAGATATGCTATTTATGATACGGCAGACACCACCCGTCCGGCATTGGAGACATTTTCGACTTTGCAGGAAGCAATGGACTGGGGCAATGAGCTTGCAGAAAGTGGCAGGGAAGCAGAGAGGGAGTTCTCTGATGAAAGGAAACAGACCGAAGATAAACTGGACAACATAGACACGAAGGTTGCCCGTGAGCGTCTGGAGAATGGAGAAGCAGACCGGCAGACAGAGGAAATGCTGTCACAGGTGCTTACCGGAGACTGGGAGCCGCTTACACCTTCGGCAGAGGAGAATAAGATTGTACAGGAAAGATCTGTGGCTGCACCGGATAAAAGCAACGCTGTCAATTTCCATATCAGCGATGATCGTTTGGGTGAAGGCTCTCCAAAAGAAAAATTCCAGACAAATATTGCAGCAATCAAGCTGTTGGAGCAGATTGAGGGCGAAAACAGATATGCTACACCGGAAGTACAGCAGATTTTATCCCAGTATGTCGGCTGGGGCGGTCTTGCCGATGCGTTTGACGAGAGCAAATCAAACTGGTCAGCAGAATATCACCAGTTAAAGGAACTGCTATCGCCGGAGGAGTACCGCATGGCAAGGGAGAGTACCTTGAATGCCCATTATACAAGTCCGGTCATTATCCGCCAGATGTACGAAACATTGGAGAAAATGGGATTTTCCAAAGGAAATATACTGGAGCCTTCCATGGACATCGGCAACTTTTTTGGTATGATGCCGGATTCCATGAAAGAGAGCAGGCTTTACGGAGTAGAGCTGGACAGCATTACCGGACGCATTGCAAGGCAGCTTTATCCGCAGGCAGATATGCAGATCAAAGGCTTTGAAAAGACTGATTATCCGAATGATTTCTTTGATGTGGCAATCGGAAATGTGCCTTTTGGTCAGTATAAGGTGGCAGATAAGCAGTATGATAAAAATAATTTCCTGATACACGATTATTTCTTTGCAAAGACGTTGGATAAAGTGCGTCCCGGTGGTGTGGTTGCTTTTATCACAAGCAAGGGAACCATGGACAAGGCAAGTCCGGAAGTCAGAAGATATCTTGCACAAAGAGCAGACCTGCTTGGTGCAGTCAGACTTCCGAACACCGCATTTAAGGCAAATGCAGGAACCGAGGTCACTTCGGATATTTTATTTTTCCAGAAGCGTGACCGCATGGTGGAGCGTGAGCCGGACTGGGTACATCTGGGAGAGGATGCAGATGGCATTGCAATGAACGCTTACTTTGCAGAGCGCCCGGAGCAGATCGTAGGAAAGATGGAAATGGTATCCGGTCCTTATGGCATGGAAAGCACCTGCAGGGCAGATGACAGCAGACCTTTTGCGGAGCAGTTAGCAAAAGCACTTGAAAATATTACAGGACAGATTGATACGATTGATCTGGATGAGGAGCTTGCGGATGACATGAGCAGGCAGAGTATTCCGGCTGATCCGTCCGTTAAGAATTTCAGCTATACCGTAGTCGATAACGAGGTATATTACCGTGAAAACTCTGTGATGAAGCCTGTGGAAGTATCGGACACCGCAAAAGAGCGTATCAAGGGCATGGTGGCAATCCGTAACTGTACACAGGAGCTGATTGATATGCAGCTTGAGGAATATTCAGATGCGGCAATCAAGGAAAAGCAGGCAGAGCTTAACAGCCTGTATGATAATTTTTCTAAGAAATATGGTCTGATCAATTCACAGACGAATAAGAGAGCCTTTAATCAGGACAGCAGTTATTGCCTGTTGTGTTCTTTGGAAAAACTTGATGATGAGGGCAATTTCAAAGGCAAGGCGGATATGTTCACGAAGCGTACCATTAAAAGGGCAGAGGTTGTCACAAGTGTGGATACCGCAAGTGAAGCGCTGGCAGTATCTTTAGCAGAGAAAGCCAAAATCGACCTTGATTATATGGGAGAGCTTACCGGAAAAGATAAAGATACACTTACTGAGGAGCTTCGTGGTGTCATTTTTCAGAACCCGCTTACCGATGTCTGGGAGACAGCAGACCAGTATCTAAGTGGCAATGTGCGTGAGAAACTTGCCATAGCAGCCACTTATGCGGAAAATCATCCGGAATATGCCACAAATGTACAGGCTCTTACGCAGATACAGCCGAGGGAGCTGGACGCATCGGAGATTGAGGTGCATATCGGTGCCACATGGATTGATCCAAAGTATATCAATGATTTTATGCGTGATATTTTCAAGACACCGGAACATTTATTCCGCAGGGATACGATAGGTGTGCAGTTTTCGGGTGTAACCGGAGAGTGGAATGTAAAGGGTAAAAATGCGGACTATGGCAATACGCTTGTCAACATGACATACGGTACAAGCCGGGTAAATGCCTATAAGATACTGGAAGATTCCCTGAACCTCAAAGATACGAGAGTATATGACACGATTGAGGAGGATGGAAAGGAAAAGAGAGTCCTCAATAAAAAGGAAACCATGATTGCAAGCCAGAAGCAGGAAGCAATAAGGGAGGCATTTAAGGACTGGGTATTCCGTGATCCGGAACGCAGGCAGACACTTGTGGCAAAATATAATGAGCTTTTCAATTCCACCAGACCAAGAGAATATGACGGTTCGCATCTGAAATTTCCAGGCATGACACCGGATATTGAATTAAAGCCGCATCAGAAAAATGCGGTTGCCCATGTACTGTATGGAGATAATACCCTGCTTGCGCACTGCGTCGGTGCCGGAAAAACCTTTGAAATGACAGCGGCGGCAATGGAAAGCAAGCGTCTGGGACTATGCCAGAAGTCATTATTTGTAGTGCCGAACCACCTGACTGAACAATGGGCAAGTGATTTCCTTCGGTTATATCCCGGAGCAAATATCCTTGCGGCAACGAAAAAGGATTTTGAACCTGCCAACCGTAAGAAATTCTGTTCCCGTATTGCCACAGGCGATTATGATGCCGTTATCATCGGGCACAGTCAGTTTGAAAAAATCCCGTTATCACAGGAAAGACAGGCAGCTACAATCGAAAAACAGATTAATGAGATTGAGCTTGCTATTGATCAGGCAAAAAGAGACAACGGGGAGCGTTATACCATTAAGCAGATGGAAAAATCGAGGAAAGCATTGCAGGTGCGGCTTGACAAGTTAAATGACCAGAGCCGTAAGGATAATGTCGTGACTTTTGAGCAGTTGGGTGTAGACAGGCTGTTTGTGGATGAGAGCCACAATTACAAGAACCTGTTCCTTTATACGAAAATGAGGAATGTAGCTGGTATTGCACAGACAGAAGCGCAGAAGTCCTCCGATATGTTTGCCAAGTGCCAGTATCTTGATGAGATTACAGGCGGCAAGGGTGTGACCTTTGCGACTGGAACACCGATTTCCAACAGCATGACGGAGCTTTATACGAATATGCGTTATCTTCAGTATGGAACGCTCCAAAAGCTGGGACTGGGACATTTTGACGCATGGGCGGCTTCTTTTGGAGAAACACAGACAGCCATAGAGCTTGCACCGGAGGGCTATACTTTAATAGGACGATAAAATTAACTGTCCTAAATTGAAAATACATAAGGAAGGAGGTTAAGAGAATGTCAAGGACTTCAAAGATTACAGCACTTTATGAGAGATTATCAAGAGATGATGACCTGAATGGCGAGAGTAATTCCATTACCAATCAGAAAAAATACCTCGAAGATTATGCCCGTAGAAATGGCTTTGAGAACATCCGCCATTTTACTGACGATGGTTTTTCGGGTGTAAATTTCAATCGCCCAGGCTTTCAGTCTTTGATAAAAGAAGTTGAAGCAGGCAATGTCGGAACATTGATTGTTAAGGATATGAGCCGATTAGGGCGAAACTATCTGCAAGTCGGATTTTATACGGAAATTCTGTTTCCGCAGAAAGATGTCCGTTTTCTTGCAATCAACAACAGCATTGACAGCAACAATGCTTCGGATAATGATTTTGCTCCGTTTTTGAATATTATGAACGAATTTTATGCCAAAGACACGAGCAATAAAATCAAGGCTGTATTTGATGCCCGAATGAAAGACGGAAAGCGTTGTAGCGGTTCAATCCCTTATGGATATAACCGATTGCCGAGCGATAAGCAGACGCTTGTTGTTGACCCTGTGGCTTCTGAGGTGGTAAAGCGTATCTTTCTGCTTGCCAATGAGGGCAAAAGTCCACGAGCCATAGCGGAAATACTGACCGAAGAAAAGGCTTTAATTCCTGCCGCATATGCAAAGGAATATCACCCCGAACAGTACAACGGGATTAAGTTTGCAGACCCTTATATTTGGGGCATATCTGCCATTAGAACGATTTTAAGCAGGCAAGAATACCTTGGGCATACTGTTTTGAGAAAGTCGGTCAGCACTAATTTCAAACTGCATAAGAGAAAGACTACCGATGAAGATGAGCAGTATGTGTTTTATAACACCCACGAGCCTATCATATCGCAGGAACTTTGGGACTGCGTTCAGAAGCGAAAGAAACGAGTGAACAGAGCTGCGGCAAGAGGTACACATACAAACCGATTAAGCGGCTATCTATATTGTGCCGACTGTGGCAGGAGAATGACTTTGCAAACGCATTACAGCAAGAAAGACGGTTCTGTTCAGTATTCTTACCGTTGCGGCGGGTATGCAAGCAGGGTTAATTCCTGTACTTCCCATACGATTAGTGCTGATAATGTTGAAGCCTTGATATTATCGGCGGTCAAACGCTTTTCAAAATTCGTTCTGAATGACGAAAAAGCCTTTGCTTTGGAACTACAATCTTTATGGAAAGGCAAGCAAGAGGAAAAGCCGAAGCACAATCAATCGGAGTTGAAACGCTGTCAGAAACGCTATGACGAACTCTCTACGCTCATTCGTGGCTTGTATGAAAATCTTATATCGGGATTACTGCCCGAAAGACAATACAAGCAACTGATGAAGCAGTATGACGATGAACAGGCTGAATTGGAAGCGAAAATGGAAACGATGAAAAAGGAACTTTCTGAAGAAAAAGACAGCACTATGGATATTCAGCATTTTGTTTCGCTGATACGAAAGTATAAAAATCCTACGGAAGTTTCCGATTTGATGTTTGCCGAACTCATTGATAAGATTGTGGTGTATGAATCCGAAGGTGTAGGTAAAGCAAGAACGCAAAAGGTTGACATTTATTTCAATTATGTCGGACAAGTCGATATTGCCTACACCGAGGAAGAACTTGCTGAGATAAAAGAGCAAGAAGAACAAGCAGAAAAGAAGCGATTGGAGAAACAGTGTCAGCGTGAAAAAGCTTATCGAGAGAAGCAAAAGGCGAAAAAACTTGCTGAAAACGGTGGCGAAATCGTCAAAACAAAAGTGTGTCCGCATTGTCAGAAAGAATTTATCCCTACAAGCAACCGACAGATTTTCTGCTCAAAGGATTGTTGCTATCAGGCAAGGCAGGATAAGACGAAAGCCGACAGAGAAGCGGAAAAAGGCAATCATTATTATCGTCAGCGTGTATGTGCTGTGTGTGGCAGTACCTACTGGCCTACACACAGTCAGCAGAAATTCTGTTCAGCGGAATGTAAAAAGGTAAACCACAATAAGAAAACCTTGGAGTTTTACTACAAGAAGCAAAAGGAGAAAGAACTATGCAAAGATTTATTACAGACGAAAGAACAGGTATCCGATACGAACTCATCGGAGATTACTATTATCCCTGCCTGATAGTAGAGGAAAGTTCTCCCCTTTCAAAATACGGGCGGTTAAGGAAACGCTATTTGAGAGAACACAAGCGAGTTTTATATTACACTCTGCTGACAAGCGGAAAGTTATATGAACACCTTGCTGAAATTGATACGTCGGCTCGTGATATGGCAGAGTATCTGATAAAGGAAATGGCAAGAAAGCAAGGTGTAACAGAAGAACTGAAAGCAAGGGATATGCTCCGCTGGGTTGGAAAGATGAATAACATTCGAGCCTGTGCAGACGAGATTGTATTGAATGACATTGTGTATTCCTAACGGAGTACCAACCGAAAGAAAACTGCTGTCAGTCGATGGCAGTTTTTCTTTTTCGGCAAGTATTCAAGAAGTCATTAAGTTGTGAGTATAGTCGAAGTGGTAGAAAAATTCGTAAAGATGTGGTATAATGCTTTTGCTTGTGAGCGACAAATCTGAAGTTGTGGAGGTGCTTTATGAACGAGAGAGAAAAAATTATCCGATTATGGTTTGATATGTGGATTAAGAAAGCAGATTTAGGAATTGACAATATTTTTACAGATGATGTTGTATATCTGTCTCTTTTACATTTCGT
>OJLA01002750.1_pt1 | contig 10117 bp, 8 predicted proteins | sample 1596611 | NCBI WGS metagenome assembly OJLA01 (sample SAMEA4350168, study PRJEB24818) | metagenome | biome: human; feature: gut; material: faeces | place: Denmark | collected 2013-09
AACAGGGCGCCGACCGACATATACCCTAGATCGCTCGTCGGCAGCGTCAGATGTGGTATAAGATACAGATGTCATGGTTCCACTGGATCAATTAGTTGCTGGTATTCCTCTTTAATACTGTTAACAGTAACCGTAGTAGTTCCCTGTTTTATCATATTCTTTATACGATCAGCAACTGCCTTCATTAACTTATTAAACTCAGCTCTCTCCACACTCACAATCTCGTCCTCTTCTCTTCTATCTAAAATTCCCTGTAACAAGTGCCGCAACTTTATTGCTTGATTCTTATCGCCACTTGCATCGTAAAAGCGCAAAAGCGGAGAAAGAGATACGATGTAATTTTTTGAATAATTAATGCCGGAAAAATAGACCGAGGAATTTTGAACCAAAGGTTGCCGCAAACAGTCCAACAAATATTTCTGCTCATAATTCTTCCGAATCACAGCTAAGTTATCATAAGGTTTTGTAGAATATCGAAATACTAGTCCTTCCGAGTAAAGGCTGTCTTTCAGTTCTTTCAAATACGAAGTTGAGGTAAACTGCGGATAATATACCGGACGGTTTTTCTTAACAGTCAGATACCATGCGCCCGGATTATTTCTTCCTTTCCACTTAGGAGAAGTTTCCGAATCCCATGAACATGATTTAGATTTTCCACCTGCCATTGTTTTCCAATCAGGAAGTTCTTCCGAATCCATTCCTATCTCTCTCCAAAATTCACTTTCTGAAGAAGGATGATTAAAATCGTCCGCATCTACAATCTGAACATTCTTAAAAAGTCCTGCCCCATATTGAAGCAGATAATGATAACATAAAGTAGCATAAGCACCAGAAACAAATATTGCATTTTCCTGCAATCCGACAAGTTCATTATAACAGTAAGACAAAAGATCATGAGAATATAAACCGCTAGAGTACCACTCTTTACATATTTCCTTTATTTTATCTGTCTGACCTGCACGCTGACAACGTATAATATCATTCACATAATCGAGTTCACTTGTACGCTTCAAAGAAAAAAGCTTTTGCAGAAGAACCTCTTCCTTCTTTTTATCCTTTGCTTGATCCAGCAAACGCTGGTAACAAAATCGGGTATCGGGCACACACTTCTGCATTTTTCTGAAAGCTTTGTGGCGTTCTTTATCCAGCTTCTGCTTCTGTAGTGAATCCGTTTCTTCCCAATATTCGGCATCACATGCAGACAAATAGTTTTCCCATGCCCGCACATCTTTCTTATCCTTCATCACTTCTGCTTTCCAACCTTCTTTTTGAGCTTGATACCAGTCTTTTCCTAACGGGAAAGGCATTTTTTCGAGCAAACGAACTTCTAATAGCTCTGTCTCAACAGACTGAGCAAACCAAGCCTGCCCAATACTTACCAACAGGAATAATATATAAATGCATTGTTTCACACTCTTTTTAATGGGGAGAGTTTAGAAATTAATACTTTTCAGATAACGCTCACGCACTTCATCACTATAATAATCTGCTTTCTTAACGATAGATTCCAGCAAAGAATAAAGCTTATCATAATGAGTCACATCACCAGACTCCTTATAAAACTGAAGAAGAGATTTGAAAGCCGGTACATAATAGATGCTAAGCATTTTTACTCCTTTAAGATCAAGACAAACATCTGTCAGTGTCTCCGGATAAAACGTTTCATATAAGTAATCCAATAAATAGGTATTCTCGAAATTACGACGCATGACAGCCAGATTATCATAAGGTTTGGAAGAATATCTCATTAATAGCCCTTCACCATATAAATGGTCTTTCAATAAATTCTTCACAGCTTCGTTGGTTGAAACAGAGATATAAATGGGACGTTTGGTATATTTGGCAATATGTTCTATGCGTTTTTTCATTTCATTGGCAAATGTCATTGTTGGAGTTTTACTTTTATAAAACTCCGGATCAGCATCTTTGAATTCCGGTATGCCCAGTTCCTCTGTCAGCTCATTCATTGAGAACGGAGTAAGCATCAAAGCAGAGAAGATCACTTTCTTATCGTTAAACAATCCCTTTCCATATTGAAGCAGATAACTTGCAAACAACGTCCAATTAGCATCAGTAAATATTAACGCATCTTTTTCTGCAGAAATCAATTCATTATAGGTATAATTCAAAGACTGGAGAGGGTACGTACCTGATTGATACCATCGGATAGAAACATCCTTCAACCTATTCTTATTATGAAAGGACAGAGCCATATAAGTAGGATAATGCATAACAGCATCAGGCCACTTATCCATGATTTCATCGAAACTCATATCACTTTTACTAAAAGGCAAAATCATATTTTGTATCAAAGCATAAGTAGCAGTATTAGGTATGTATTTCTTCACTTTGACCATCATTTCATTGATTTCCTTTTCGATGCTATCGCCGGGAGTAAGCGATTTGAGTGTTTGGATCGTTCGTACATAGCGCATCCATGCTTTCTCATCTTTTGGATTTTCATCGGTGTGCTGTTTCCACTCGCGGGCCTGATTCTGAATCACAGAAATTTGAGACGCAATAGAGTCTGGCACCCAGACCGCTTTTTTTTGAGAATAAATCTGTTCGCCGTAAAAACACAGCATAATAAGTAACAGATATTTGATAGCTTTCATTGTTTACTCTTTTATTTAATTCAACATTGCTTAATTAGAACCGTTCTGACAAAGCATACACGCCAATAAAGCAAACGTTCAAATAAAAGAGCATTATTTTAAGCAGGTATTCACTTTTTCTATCAACAGCCTTTTTCATTCACCGGAATTAACGCCCGATAATGACCTCGCAAACCTTATCCTGAAAAGCCCTTGCCTTAGCTGCCGAAAGCACATTCTGATTCATAATAGCAAAAGCCACTTCATGTCCGTTCTTCATCTTCAGATATCCGGCAAGCGCGTTGATAGCAGTAAATGAGCCGGTCTTTGCATGGACATTTCTGAATGCGGAAGTATTCTTCATTCTGTTTTTCAACGTTCCATCTATCCCGGCAACAGGAAGAGACTTATACAGTTTCTGAAAAACATCTGTTTGCGAATAAGCATATTTCAAGAAATCGACCAACAGGGCGGGAGAGAGGTAATTATAATTAGACAGTCCGCAACCGTCCGCAATCTTATAGTCCTTCGGATCGTGTCCAAGTTTACGGATCAGCTTCATAATTTCGACAATACCATCTTCCGCCGTCACATGTTTCTTTCCGGTGGCTTGTGACGCAATACGGCAAAGCATCGCTTCCGCATTCAGATTATCACTTTCCTTCATCAACTGGTTCAGCACTTTCTGTACCGGAGTCTCCCAACGAGCCATTTGTTCAACTCCATCCGCCGGTAATTCAGTAAAACCATACGATTCGGGGACTACGATTCCTTTCGCACGGAGACGTTCCAGAAAGGCATGCATAAAGAAACTTCCTGAATCATAGACGTTTACCAGATCCTTCCTAAACGTAGAAACATTCCCTGTTACGGTCAGATTATTCCCGTTAGTCAGCCAATCTCTCGATAACGAATACTTTCCGGCAGAAGGAGTACGTGTCTTGGTCCGATTCGTCATTGTATAATAAGAAGATGCCGGCTTGCAGGATATACTCGCCGTATCTCCTTGCTGGGAACCGGGAACTACCGTCACCTCTACAGCACCCTTACAGAACATCAATGGAGATAAATAAGGCTGATAAGCCTCCGGAGTATCATCCCATGCCCATCCATGTCCCCAATAAAGAGAGTCTTTCATCGAAACATCACCATATACCTGTCCGCTGATGACCGAAAAAGGGAAGGTGATTACTTCTTCTATCAATGAATCCATCATCAGACTATCAAATTCCGGATCGAATCCGCCGACAACGTACAGGTTGCCCTGCAACGTGTCATGTTCTATCACGCCATCATACCATACTTCCGTACAGAAAGGATTGTCCGCGTCGGAACGGGAGAGCGCCGTAACAGCAGTCAGCAACTTCATGGTAGAAGCCGGACGGGAAAGTTTCGTATCATGATAGGTATAGAGGGATTTCTTTGCCGTCAGGTCATATACGGATATGCCGACTTCGGACGCTTCGGGAAGCATTTTCCGAACCAGAGAATCTATTTGGGAAAGATTTGCCTGTCCCCACAAGGGAAGAAGGCATACTGACAAAACAGCTAATAAAAGACTTTTCTTCATGCTAAACAATTTATGGCAATAAAGGTGGTCCTTTTCCATAACCACCCCTATATGCCCTGGCTTTTGCCGTCAGGAGCTATCAGCACATAATGAAGAATCCCCCCGTGCCTGATAACTTGCGGCAAAACCGATGCAACCATTATAACGCTTCCCTGAAAATCTCCCCTACCGTAGGATGAGGGAAAACGATCTTTTTCCATGCGGCAGCAGTCAGCCCAAGCTCGATAGCTGTTCCGGCAAGTGTGATAATCTCCGAAGCAGGATTACCCAGTACGTGTGCACCAATCACCCGTTCCTGTTCGTCCAGCAGTACCTTGCAAACCCCGTTCACTCCTTCATTCTCTGCAACGAAACGACCGGAATAAGCCATCGGAAGTTTCACTACCTGATAAGTAATGCCTTTTGATGAGGCCGATTCTTCCGTCTCACCGACTCCGGCAATTTCCGGATTTGTATAGACCACTCCCGGAATAGCGCGATAACTCATAGCGTCTTCTTTACCCAGAATAGTATGCACAGCCACTTCCGCTTCACGAACAGCTGTATGAGCCAGCAAAGAGAACCCTGTCAGATCACCGCAAACATAGACACCGGGCAATGAAGTCTGCATCTTCTCATTGACCCTGATAGCACCACGCCCGGTTTTATCCGGATTCAGATTTTCAAGTCCGAAACCTTTTGTCACGGGACGACGTCCGACGCTCATCAATAGTTTCTCTGCCGTAACACTACCATTTCCTTCCGAATTCTCATACGAAACCACCGCACCTTCTTCCGTCTGTGATAAAGCGACAACTTTAGTGCTGAGCAAAAACTTAACACCCCGCTTCGCATAATCGGCACGGAGCAGGCCGGACAGTTCTTTATCCATTCCCCCCAGAATCTCATCCATCATCTCTACCACCGTCACTTGCACACCCAGGCTATTAAAGAATGACGCAAATTCCATACCGATTACTCCACCACCGACAATAACCAGAGAAGCAGGCAGTTCCTTACTATCCAGCGCATCCCGATGTGTCCAGTAATTCACCGTTTCCACACCGGGAACAGGAGGGATAAAAGTTTCGGAACCCGTACACAGTATCAGATTTTCCGTTTCATAGGTTTCTTCACCGCAGCGAACAGTGTTCTTATCTATGATCTGTGCCTCTCCCGTCACCATCGTTACATTATTGGAAGTCAGCTTCGCTTTGACACCCAATACCAACTTGCGCACTACTTTGCTTTTACGGGCAATGATTTTAGGCAAATCGAAGGAAACTTCGGAAACATTCACCGCATATTTCGAGGCATGCCGCGCACTGTCATAAGTCTTGGCCGAATACAACAATGTTTTTGTCGGGATACATCCTTCATTCAGGCAGACACCGCCCAGACTGTTTTTCTCGATCAGCAATACGCTCAAACCGGCTTTACCGGCAGTTTCGGCAGCTGTATATCCTGCGGGACCGCCACCGATGATAATAACTTGGTATTTCATAGATATAGAATTTATTGTTCCATTTTCTTTTTAATCAACTCCACAAATTCATGTTCCTTGACAGGCATTACCGAGGCAAACTTCCCGTTTCCATACTCTATCAACACATAGTTCGTCACCGAAAACTTTCCGAACTTCATGGAATGATACTTCCTGATAGCGGTAATTTCGGCAATGGGGATTACTTTTTTACGGATAAACCGTCCCATAGATATCTCCAGATTGCCATCGGCAGACACGGTATAAACCGTATGAATAATCTGTTCGATCACTACAATAAGCAGAAGCATCAACAGCACTGCCGGCAAGATATATTTACACCACAAAGCGCCGACGGCATTTACAGTAAGCACCAGCAACAGAAAATAGTGGTACCAGGCAATGCGGGCATGAAAAATTCGATTCATTTTGTCAATTTTTTGCCTGCAAGGTAGCAATTTTATGAATTAGTGACAACGAAAAGAACAACGAAGTAACTTATTTTGTAGCTTTGCGGTGAGAAATAACAAAACTATGGTAAGAAAATTCGATTTCCTCGTTATCGGCTCCGGAATTGCCGGTATGAGTTTTGCGCTCAAAGTAGCGCACAAAGGTAAAGTTGCTCTTATCTGTAAAAGCGGGCTGGAAGAAGCCAATACGTACTTCGCCCAAGGAGGGGTGGCGTCTGTCACCAACCTTCTGGTAGATAATTTCGACAAACACATTGAAGACACGATGATTGCAGGAGACTGGATCAGTGACCGTGAAGCAGTAGAAAAAGTAGTGCGCGAAGCGCCTGCGCAAATTGAAGAACTTATCAAGTGGGGGGTAGACTTCGACAAAAACGAGAAAGGCGAATTTGACTTGCACCGCGAAGGAGGGCATTCCGAATTCCGCATTCTTCACCATAAAGATAATACGGGAGCAGAAATTCAGGACAGCCTGATCAAAGCCGTACAGCGGCATCCGAACATCGAAGTGATTGAGAACCAGTTTGCCGTTGAAATCCTGACACAGCATCACTTGGGAGTGACCGTTACCCGCCAGACACCGGACATCAAATGTTACGGTGCTTACATCCTCGACCCGAAAACCGGAAAAGTAGATACATACCTCGCCAAAGTGACTTTAATGGCCACCGGTGGAGTAGGGGCCGTTTATAAAACAACCACCAACCCGCTGGTCGCTACCGGAGACGGTATCGCCATGGTCTATCGCGCCAAAGGCACGGTAAAGGACATGGAGTTCGTACAATTTCACCCTACCGCCCTCTATCATCCGGGCGACCGCCCTTCTTTCCTGATTACGGAAGCAATGCGCGGCTACGGTGGTGTACTCCGTACAATGGACGGCAAAGAATTCATGCAGAAATATGATCCACGTCTTTCACTTGCCCCGCGTGATATCGTCGCCCGTGCCATCGACAACGAAATGAAAAACCGGGGAGACGACCACGTCTATCTGGACGTTACCCACAAAGACCCGGAAGAAACAAAGAAACATTTCCCCAATATCTACGAGAAATGCCTCAGCCTGGGTATCGACATCACCAAGGACTATATCCCGGTAGCTCCGGCTGCCCATTATCTTTGCGGCGGTATCCTCGTAGACCTGAACGGGCAATCTTCCATCGAACGTCTTTATGCCGTGGGAGAATGCTCTTGCACCGGACTTCACGGCGGCAACCGTCTGGCTTCCAACTCACTGATCGAAGCTGTCGTATATGCCGATGCCGCCGCCAAACATAGCCTGGAAGTGGTAGACCAGTATGCTTACAACGAAGCTATCCCCGAATGGAACGATGAGGGAACACGCTCACCGGAAGAAATGGTCCTGATCACACAAAGCATGAAAGAAGTCAACCAGATTATGAGTACCTACGTAGGTATTGTCCGCAGTGATCTTCGTCTGAAGCGTGCCTGGGACCGACTGGATATTATCTACGAAGAGACTGAAAGTTTGTTCAAACGCAGCGTAGCTTCCAGAGAGATCTGCGAATTGCGTAATATGGTCAATGTTGGCTATCTGATTATGCGCCAGGCAATGGAACGCAAAGAAAGCCGCGGATTACATTATACGATTGATTATCCACATGCAAAAAAGTAATCGTGAAAACACTAACTAAACTATTTATTCTTTTAATCATTATGGCAGGGATATCTTCCTGCTATCCTCCCAGTATTCCTTTGAAACAAGGAAAAGCGGAAAATAATGAAACTTACAAAATCAGTTATCTGTTCGAGCATGACGGAGTCAAAGTCTAGCGCTTTACGGATAGGGGAAACGATGTATACTTTACGACAAAAGGCGATGTGACCAGCATCAAAAACGATTCTACGGCTGAAAGGACTGTAACGTTCCACAAAGAAGATACTGTCAGATAAAAGACAAGTTTCTAACCATAAAAAAAATGCCGCTTGCAGAATTTCCGCAAGTGGCATTTTTTTATCTAATAAACGCTTCTATTAATAGTTTTCTTTCTTCACTTCGAAATATGCTTGCGGATGCAGACATGCCGGGCAAACTTCAGGAGCTTCCTTACCGATTTCGATATAACCGCAGTTACGGCACTGCCATACTACTTCGCCTTCTTTAGCGAATACAGTCATATTTTCGATGTTGTTCACGAAAGCCAGATATCTTTCTTCATGACCTTTCTCAGCGATTGAGATATTACGATACATAGCAGCAATCATCGGGAAACCTTCCTGTTCTGCTACATCTGCGAAGTGAGGGTAATCCAGTGACCATTCTTCGTGTTCGCCGGCAGCGGCAGCGCGAAGATTTTCGAGTGTATTGCCGATCACACCAGCCGGATAGCTGGCAGTAATTTCAACCATGCCACCTTCCAGGAACTTGAACATACGTTTTGCGTGTTCCTTTTCCTGATCAGCTGTTTCTGTGAAGATTGCTGAAATTTGTTCGTAACCTTCCTTCTTTGCAACACTTGCAAAATAAGTGTAACGCATTCTTGCCTGTGATTCTCCCGCGAATGAAGTCAACAGATTTTTCTCTGTCTGGGTTCCTTTGATACTCTTAGTCATAATTCTATTATATTTTAAAATTGGTTATTACCAAACGTAACTTGTCGTACTACTTATAACGCAAATATAAGAGATTTGTTCGTAATAAGTCTCCTTTTCTTAATGAATAAAAACTATCAACTCATAGACAAAACCTATCAACAATCAAATAGCATGTTGCTAAACATACTTATCTCGATTATTTTATGTAATTTTGCAACCTCTACTTTACAAAATAGCAAAAGCACATGTAACAATTCACAGAAATGAAGTTATTTGAATTTAAACCCAAACTGGTTTCTTGTCTAAAGAATTATTCGAAAGAAACGTTTATGGCAGACCTGATGGCAGGTGTCATCGTCGGTATCGTGGCACTTCCGTTAGCTATTGCCTTCGGTATTGCTTCGGGAGTATCGCCCGAAAAAGGTATTATCACCGCTATCATTGCCGGATTCATCATCTCTCTGATGGGAGGAAGCAAGGTCCAGATCGGCGGACCGACAGGAGCTTTTATCGTTATCATCTACGGCATCATCCAGCAATATGGTGAAGCCGGACTGATTGTAGCTACACTTATGGCAGGTATCATCCTGATACTGTTAGGTGTATTCAAACTCGGAGCGGTCATCAAGTTTATTCCGTATCCCATCATTGTCGGTTTCACCAGTGGTATCGCCGTTACTATTTTCACTACGCAGATCGCCGATATCTTCGGATTGTCCTTCGGAGGTGAAAAGGTACCGGGGGATTTTATCGGGAAATGGATGATTTATTTCCACCATTTCGACACAATAAACTGGTGGAATACAATTGTCAGCATTGTCAGTATCATTATTATAGCGATTACTCCCCGGTTCTCCAAAAAAATTCCCGGTTCGCTGATCGCCATTGTAGTGGTGACACTTGCCGTTTATCTGATGAAGACCTATGGCGGAATCGACTGCATCCAGACTATCGGTGACCGGTTTACTATCAAGTCGGAGTTGCCCGATGCTGTAGTGCCTGCCCTCAACTGGGAAGCTATCAGAGAATTGTTTCCGGTAGCTATTACCATCGCTGTGCTGGGAGCTATCGAATCTTTGTTATCCGCCACCGTAGCGGACGGTGTGATCGGCGACCGCCACGACTCTAACACGGAACTTATCGCACAGGGAGCCGCCAACATCGTAGCTCCTTTGTTCGGAGGTATTCCCGCTACCGGAGCGATTGCCCGCACAATGACCAACATCAACAACGGAGGTAAAACTCCCATTGCCGGAATTATCCATGCAGTAGTACTGTTGCTGATTCTTCTGTTCCTGATGCCGCTGGCTCAATACATTCCGATGGCATGCTTGGCCGGAGTACTGGTGATTGTATCTTATAATATGAGCGGATGGAGAGTCTTCAAGGCATTACTGAAAAATCCAAAATCGGACGTTACCGTATTGCTGATCACTTTCTTCCTTACCGTTATCTTCGATTTGAC
>OJLA01002780.1_pt1 | contig 10041 bp, 14 predicted proteins | sample 1596611 | NCBI WGS metagenome assembly OJLA01 (sample SAMEA4350168, study PRJEB24818) | metagenome | biome: human; feature: gut; material: faeces | place: Denmark | collected 2013-09
TTTCCATACATTATTCTTTTTCATTTTTTCTCCTTTTTCTAATTTTTCAATTATTTCATTATAATAATTTTTGGGATTAATATCCTCTTCAATTGCACCTTTTAATTTATCTTTATTAGTCATTATTTTTACCCCCATTCCCAAAATTATCTTGTAATTCTTTCAATGTCCTATAAATTAAATGCTTTACATATGATTCACTTACATTTAACTCTTTAGAGATCTCTTTAATAGTTAATTCTAGCTTATAGTGTAAATAAAAAACTTTAGGAATATTTTGATTTTTCTTATTCTTGATGTATTTCCAAATCGTATTCCAATTATCTTCTTTAATAACTATTTCATTTAAATCAATGTTATCTTCTATAGTATCTATTAACTCTATATTTTTATCATTTGTTTCAAATAATGAAATGGTCTTTATTTTTTGTAATAAAGTGTAATGTTTCTTAATTTTGTTATTTGAAATACCTATAAGAAAGCTTTTAATATTAATATCTGATAAATCTCTTTTATTTAAAATGTTCCATAATTCTAAATATGTTTCTTGTATGATATCTTTTGTATCATTAACATTATGACATTTAATTATCACATATTTAAGTAAATCTAAATGTGTTTTATCATATATCTCATTAAACTTATATAGGCTTAACTGACTAGTCATATATATCACCTACAATATAATAATCCCTCTTTTACTTAAAAAAGTTCCAAAAAAAGAAACAAATTATATAAATCTGTTTCACAATTCAAAATCAATAATTTTTATGGTAACCAAAACAATAAATCTAAAGCACATAATAATGTATTTTTTAATTTATCATTCATCTTACATAACTTAATTAAACTACCAACAAACAAATACAAACTTATTACAATTATAACTGGTGCAATAAACTTAGTATCTCCTAAAAAGGTCATAGAAATAATAAATAATATTAGAGATAAAATTATTAAACCAACATATAAATATATTTTCTTTTTCATAAAAATGCTCCTAAAATTTAATTATCTTCTTCCAATATATCGAAAAACTTTCTTTTTATAAGATATATATTCTTCTTTAAAAGTTTTTTCCAAGTACATTTCTTCTTGAAGTATTTGAAAATGTAACATAATAATAGCGAACAATGAAAAAACAATTGTTAAGTAATTAAAATATAATAAGCAAACACCAATATACATTAAATCAAAACCTAAAAATGCTGGATTTCTACTTATTTTATAAATACCATTAGAAATAAACTGTGTATGGTCTTCACTTGGAATACCTGCTCTCCAACTGTCTTTCATTGTAATTACAGAAATTAAAAATATTATATTTCCAAACATTCCAACACAAAAGCCAATATATCTTAAGGTATCATTTAAAATACTTAAATCAAATATTATGGAAACAAGTTGTACTGGAACAATAATAAATGTTGCAAAAGAAAGTAATATTTCTACTACCCTAATTCTCTTATTTTTACTTTTTCCAAGTTGTCTTGTTGTAATACCTTTTCTTTTTTGAATAAACATTTTAATAAAATAAATTCCATAAAACAAAACGATTACAGATACTGCTAATAATTTAAATATCATTATTTCCTCACCATCATTAATAATTACACTTAATAATCATACACTTCATCAAATCCATCATCCTCATAATCTTTGCATTTTAAAAACACCTTATAAGTTACTTCACAGTTATGCTGTTGATCATTAATATCTTCAAAATGAGTATGAATATAACCCAATACATCACAATATGATTTATTATCTACATCAAGTAAATCACTTTTTTTGATATAGCCTTGTCTTATTAAAAATGAAGAATCAAGTGGTGATGCAGTAGAAACTTCTTCAACCTGTTTTGTTATTGTGCACCCTGGGTATGCTGCTCTAAGGTGCCATTCAACTCCCTTTTTTATACTTTCTTTTATTTCAGCATATCTTTCCTCATTATTGTCTTGATTATTAAAAAATGTAAAAACAAATACTAAAGCAATAACACCTACTAAAAAAATCGATAATACTATTATTTTTTTCTTTTTCATAACAACCTATCCTCTAATAAAAATTATAACATCATAAAGTAACATTTTCTATTAAAATTGCTAAACGTTACAAATTATATTTTATTATTTTTTTAACCACATATACATTCCATCTTCTGCTACTTCTTTTTTAACTTTAAAGCCAAATTTAGAATAAAATGCTTGTTTTCCTGGAGCAGATAATAATTGAATCATCATTTCCTCGTTATCTAACATTGTATCTTTTATAAAACTAAGTAATGAACCAATTAATTGCTTACCATAACCTTTACCTTGATACATAGGAATTACGACAACATCCATAATAAGTCCAGCATAACCACCATCTGTAACAAATCTAGCCATACCAACAGTCTTATTATCTATAATCATTTTAACATTTATTCCATTTGTTAAAGAAAGTTTTAATAATCTTTCTGATGGTACTTTCCATCCAACAGATTTCATAATATCCATATATTCGCTTACTGTTAAACTATTGTATTCTATCATTTTAACGACTCCTTCACACCCAACTATATTATACAACAAAAAAGACATACATCATTTATTTAAATATATGTCTAAAAAAGCTAATAATATCCTAATACATAACATTATAACATTGCCCACCATTGTCTTTGAAATAAGTATCTACATATTGAACAAGAGCTTTTCTTTTATTGAACTTTTTATTATCAATAATACTATTAATAAAATCACTTCCAACAACATTTATAATATTATCATCTTTATCAAATTCAACTGAATAATTATAATCGTTGTTATTAAGCCTACACTCTAAATCCACCATTCGATTTTCTTTTTCTGCAACAACATTAGAACTTTTATTTGAATTAAAAATTATTAAAGAAAAAATTATAAATATCAAAAAAGCTAAGATTAATACGCCCATAACTTTAAGTATTTTTAATATTAAACCCGCAAGTTTTTCAGTATTACTTATTTTACTTTCCATTATGCTTTTAATATCATTATCTAAAAGATCATCGATACTAACTTCTAATACACTTGATAACAATTTTAATTGTTCTGGATTTGGAGAAGTTTCATTTAACTCCCAATTCGAAATAGTTTGCCTTGTAACATTTACTTTTTCTCCTAATTGCTCCTGTGAAAGTCCTTTTTTCTTTCTTAATTCTAAAATGTTTTCTCCAAGCTTCATTTTATTTACTCCTTTCACTAGCATTATAAATTACAAAACACAATAAATCTACCAAATACCTTTGTAACTTTGTCAAAGAGTTTTAACATTTTCAAAATACTGTATTATTTATAGTATTCCATAAACTTCTTCAAATTTTCTTCATGATAAGGAATATTTTTAATTTTTATAAAAGTTTTAAAACCATATTTTGTCTTATCTTTCATTTTTATTTTTATAAGTTTTCCTATTGTATCATATTTTATTTTTACTTTATCAATATCTTCATTTTTTAAAAATAAAGCTTTAGAAGTTGCAACACATTGTTCTTTTCCATTCTTTTCTATTGGAATAATACCAATACCTTTCTCATTTTTATTTAAAATATAACTGGTTATACCTTTTGCTTTTTTAGCACCAGAAATTGCTCCTCCAATAGCTCCAAAACACATTAAAATTGCATCAGTTATTGTATCTTCTTTTTCTACTATAAAACAATAATTATATTCTCCATAACAATTTGCTTCTTTAACATACTTTTCTGTTTTTTCAAGTGTATCAAAATTGTCCATACCTTTCACACCTCTATATACATTATTACTAAAAAGAACTCAAAAGTTAATAATTAAAAGTATTGTGTAACAACAATTATTGAAAATAATATATATTAAATAATCATTACTTAAAATACTTACAATAAAATACAAACTTTCAATCTAATTATAAATCACCATATAATTTTTTCTTTTTATCAGAAACATAATGTATGTAATTAATTAATAACTTCCATGCTTTGATTCCAATAATATACAAAAAAGCACTTACAATTAAAGTTAAAAAAAAGACAATTATTGGATTTAACGTAAACTTACCAATTTGAAACATTATTATTGTAATATCATAACCAAAAAGCCATGCCATTAATTTTATAAGTGCAAATATAGGGAATATTATAGAGCATAATATAAAAACTGGTGCTACAAGTCCAAGTACTGGTAGAACAAACACTCCTGTTAAACTAACAAAAAAATAAAATATAAATATTTGATTAATTTGTTTAGACTTTTTTATTCTTTGACCATTGTATAACTCGTTTATAGAAATATTAAATATATTACACAAATCATTTAATATTGAATAATCTGGCATATTTTTACCATTTTCCCATCTACTAATACTTTTAACATTAACGCCTAGCTTTTCTGATAATTCTTCTTGTGTCATATCTTTTTCTTTTCTTAAATCAGCAATAAATTTACCTATTTTTTCTTGATTCATAAATTTTTGCTCCTTTCAAAGAAAATTATACATAAATTAAAAAATTATAACAGGACATATAGTGAGAGTTGAAAAAAAATTGCTACTTCACTTATATTAAATTTTATAATATCTCATACACAATTTATCCTAATCTATAAATCACAAATCATTATATATTCATCGTGATTTTGATTGATAATCTTAAAACCCAAATTCTTATACATCTTTACTGCATAATTATTTTTTTGAACCGATAAAGATGTTCTTTTATAGCCTTTTTCTTTTAATAATTTCAACATACTTCTCATAAGTTTAGTTCCCATACCCTTTCCTCTATATTCTTCATATAAAGAAATTGCAAGTGATGGTGTAAAATTATCGATATGTCCATAATCATCCATTATTCTAGCCCAACAAGCACCAACTATTTTGTTATCATATTCTACTAATAGGCAATTATCATCTATATAGTCACCAAAATTTTTAATATATACTTGCAGTTCTTCCTTTTTAATAATATCTTTTGAAGGCTTTTCGAATCCTGTTGGAACAAAAATTGCTTCATATAAAAAATCATCAAGCAATTTATATTCATCTTTATTTATTTCCCTTATAACTAGTTTATTCACAGATTCATCTCACTTTCAAATTACAATTGTTATCTTATACTTTTATCATAATTATTTCTAGTGATAAATCAAAACTTTCTTTTAAAATCATATCATATAACTTATTATCTATTGATTAACATCCAAAGATTACCATTTATCATACTCTTTCAACTTATAATTATATCATAAATTTAATATTTCTATTATTTTAGATAAGTATTCATTATCATAGAATTCATTAATAGTGAAACATTTTTTACCTAAGTCTTTAAATGACGATCCACATGAATATAATAGATATTTATCTAGTATTATAAATCTATCGAAAAGAATTATTATAAATAAACTTTATATTATGATACTGACTTTCATATTTCCTCTTTAATTTTTCATCTATATTTTTTGATACTATTATTATATTCTTGTCAACTTTCCTTAATAAGTCTAATAGTTCCTTTCCAGCATAATTATCTATTATAATTATTTCTTGTTTTGCACGATTTAAAATATCTAAAAGTACTGAATAAGCATCATAAAAATCACCTTCAAAAAACAAATAATCTTTAACTATCTCTTTAGGATCAAATTTATCGAATAATTCATTTATTCTCTTAGTGTTATCATCAACCTTTTTATCTAAAAGCATAAATTTATGTGGCAAAAATAATTTATTATAATTTAAGTAATGCCTCATTTTTACAAAAGTATCCATAATTGCAATCGAAACTTCTGTTGCTGTTTTTGATTTTAGAATAGTAGCTAGCATATATAAGCCTTGTTCTGTAAACACCCTTTGAGCATATTTACTATATTTTCCTTGTCCTTTAATTTCTAAGGTCGAAAAATTCGACCTTAACTCTTTTGTCTCTTCTTTTGTTAAAACCCAGCTAAACCTTTCTGGAAATTTATCTGGATTATTTTTTACAGCTTCATTAACTCTTTTTGTTTCAACATGATATAACTTTGCTATATCACTATCTAACATAACTTGAACTCCTCTAATTTCATAAATCATATTTTCAATTTCAACACTTTCTTTTTCTATTATTGTACTCATAATCTCTCCTCCTCCAAAAAAAAAGAGACACTTATCATAAAATAAGTATCTCCGCATCACGCATATTTCTATTTTGCCTCTAGAAACACACCCTATCGTCATAAATTGTCATATAAATATCAGGCAAACTATTTAATACGTATTGATTGTATCACGTATAATTTAAGTTGTAAATAATATATTTACCAATTTGTCTACATCATACAGTAAATCAATTGCGCTCGTTAACTAATTCCAAACTTATCTCACTCTCGACAATCTTATCATACTAAAAAATCAAATCATAAATATGATCTACTATATTAATTGTAATTCACTATTTACTTAATATCAAAACTCTCTGTTTTTAAATCACAATAATATCTACCAGATATAGCAGTAAACTTTAAAACACAATAATCAGAATCAGTTACCCCTTTTTTATAAAATATCCTATCTCCCTTCTCCCAAATCATTTTTTTAGTCTCCTCATCTGTCAACACTTCCATTTTGCCTTTTAACATAACACCAACATATTTAATTAGTCCTTTGTGAAAGAAGTATATACTAGCATTAGGATTATTTAGATAGTGACTAACTCTTTCTGATGAAGTATTTGTAGAAAAATAAAATTCTTTTATTCCTACTTTTTTTCTAGGTTTAAGCATTGCCTTAACATTTGGATAATTTACACTATCAATAGAGCATACAAGACAAACTTTTTGTTTATCAATAAATTTTTCTATTTTCTTTAAATCCATAATAATATACCCCTTTCTAAATTGTGATTTAACTGTTTTTCCATCATTTTAATGTTGGAAATAACTCTTTACAATGATTTTTCATTTCATCATTAGAAATTTCTGCTTGCTCTTTAAATTGTGAACACATTTCAATATATTCTTCCATTTCTTATTTCTCCATTTTAAAAGTCAAATCTATCATATCAGATTTGCTTTAGTGTTAACATTCCTTATTTAATAGTATAGAAACTATTCCACATAACATTCCTCCTACAGGAAATGCTATCCAACTTATTTACCAAACATCAAAAATAAAACTAATTAATAAGTAAATTATAATTGTAATAATCATAATTACACCACAATATTTTCCAACTTTATCAATTTCTGTTTTTGAAACAATAGAATTTATCTTATTATATTTTTCAATATAGAAACAGGAAATGTGCTACCTTCATTAAATAATTTTAAAGCAAGAGTTATCATTAATGCAACAACTCCAATTAATATAAAACTAATTGAAAAAACAATAATTTTAGAAAATTTATTGTTATAGTTATCTATTTCTTCTTGAGAATAAAAATTAGATAACTTTGGATATTTAGTCTTAAAATTTTCCATTTCTATTCCTCTTACTATTAATATAGGTACTGCAAAAATAACAAATATAAGTAAAACTATAATACCAAACATATTATTATCTTCATTAAATCCTAAAACAGTTAATAATAGTGCTGTACCAATTAATATTAACATTATAGATAGTGAAATACTTTTACTAAACATATTCATAAATGAATCATAAGCTTCTCTTTCTGAGTTTGAATCAATAGAAATTTTACCTTTTACTAATTGATCCATACTACAATCAAACAAATCACATATACTTATTAGCTTTTCAGTTTCTGGAAAACATGTTCCTCTTTCGTTGTGCAAATAACACACTATTGCGAATTTTCTTTTAATACCTTTTCAATCTCATTAATCAATACTTCTTTGTCAGGAATATAATAAGTATAAGTAGAAGCAAATATATTGTTTGATAAGCCACCCAAAGCATATTCAAGCATTATCTTATCTTTTTCAGCACACAATATAATCCCAACAGGCTTTCTGTCATCCACACTATTAATATCATGTTCATAATAGTTTAAATATAAATTCATTTGACCTAAATTTTCTGCCTTTAAACCATTCATTTTTAAATCTATTAGAACATATGACTTCAGAAATTTATTGTAAAAAACCATATCAACATAGTAATCAATATTATTAAGTGTAATCCTTTGTTGACTGCCTACAAACATAAATCCCTTTCCCAATTCAAGCAAAAAATCCTCTATGTGTTTAATTAATTTATATTCTAAATCTTTTTCAAGAACAGGTTTTTGCTCTTTTATTCCTAAAAATTCAAAAACGTAAGGTTCTTTTACTATATCACTCGGTTTTGATATAATTTGTCCTTTTTTCGACAACTCTAAAACTTTTGCTTTATTTGCTTTTCCATTGGATAATAACAATCTCTCAAATAAAGAAGTATTTAATTGTCTTCTCAATTCTCGAACACTCCAATTTGAATTAGCACATTCATTTTCATAAAAATTACGTTTATCTTTATCCTGAATTATCATAAGTTCAAGATAATGAGACCAAGATAACTTTTCATTTAATTCCTCATATTTAGGGTATGCTTTATAAAATAATCGCATATATTTTAGATTAGAAATAGAGAAACCTTTACCTAAATGTTTAGTTAATTCATTAGATAAACTTTTTAAAACTTCTTTCCCATATTCTAAGCGATTATTATTTTCATTTTCATTAGAAACAATAATTCTTCCTATATTCCAATACACATTAACTATTGATTTATTAATTTCAAGTGCTAAATTAGATCTCATTTGATTTACTAAATTAGTTATTTCTTCAATCATTTTATCATTAATATTTTCTAGCATAATCTTATCCTTTCTGAATTGGTCAGACGCGTCTGACCAATTTGCAAATAGAGGTTTTAATCGTTATTATAAAGCTCAACCAGATAATTCATTTATATTTTACATATTATATATTATCATGTCATATTTATTCTTAAGTCAGCAATAAATTTACTTATTTTTTCTTGATTTATAAGTTTTGCTTCCTTCATAAAATGAATAAATATTAAAAACTATAACAGGCCATATAGTGAGCGTTAAACAAATTGCTACTTCACTTACATTAAATATTATAATATCTCATACGCAATTTATCCTAATCTATAAATCACAAATCATTATATATTCTTCGTGATTTACAAATATTTTAATAATAAGGTTTTAATAAAATATATATTAAGACACGCTACTCACTATATACAAATTATAGTTAATTTGATTAGCAAAATAAATATAGATAAAAGAGATTATAAAAATAATCCCCTTTAAATAAAAATAAATTTAACTAAATATTTTTTTCTTATTATTAATTTTTATTAAAACTAAAGAACTAAATACTAAAATTATTGTTGCAACTATATTTCCTAGAATATTATCGCTAATGATGTAAATGCCAGATAACGAATTTACATTACAGTGAAATAATACGCATAGAAATACACTATTAGTATTTTTTCTTATACTTGCTAGTGCAAAACTTAATCCTAAAACATTTAATCCAAATGCTAAATAGTTCTGTCCATATTGTGATACCCCATCTATAAAGAATAAAGGTAAATGCCACAACCACCAAATAACACTTACTATTAAGGTTGACAAAATAAATTTATATTTTTTCTCTAATTCTCTTTGAAGTATATATCTCCATCCAGCTTCTTCTAAGCCACCACCAAAAAGCATAATAGGAATCATAACAAAAATTGCATATAATGGTAAGCCATTTTCAAATCCTGAAATTAAACATTGTGGTAATATAAACAAAATTCCTAAAGTTATTACCATAAAGTATGAAAAAAAATTGTGCTTAAAATCAAATACATTTCCTAACCACTCTTTAAAGTTTGCAACTTTGTTATTTTTCCTTAAAGCCAAAAACGAAGCAATAGTTGGAGACAAACCACCTAATAAATATGGTATATATAGAAAATAATTTTTATTTAGCAAAACTCCATTTAAACTACATATTACACATAATCCCCAACAAATTAACATTATAGAAAAAGTATATATTAAATAGTCTTTAATTAATTTATTCATATTTAATC
>OJLA01002785.1_pt1 | contig 10028 bp, 14 predicted proteins | sample 1596611 | NCBI WGS metagenome assembly OJLA01 (sample SAMEA4350168, study PRJEB24818) | metagenome | biome: human; feature: gut; material: faeces | place: Denmark | collected 2013-09
GCATTTGAAATATCAATGAAAGATGAAATAAGGTATTTAATCTCGGCATTTACATTAGAAAAAAAGGAAGTACAAGCACTATTAAAAACTGATAATATTTTAGATACATTATACACAAAAAGTGCTGAGGGTAAGACAAATCCTTTAGAAACTTTTCAGGATTTAGTTAAAGAAGATATATCTAACATTGCTGAAGAATTTGAAAAAAACTATTCAAAAATTGAAAAAGAAGTAGCAAAAGACAATACAAATTTGAAACAAAAGCAAAGAAAATATGAAAGATAATTAGGAAAGGAAATTAATTTATGGAAGATTTTAAAACAGAATTAAAAGCAAAACTTGATAATAAAATTGATAAGGAATATGAAGATTTATTATCAGATTTACGAAAATCTACACCACAAGTGATTATAGAAAGAGCTTATGAAAAGGTATCTAAAGAAGAAATGATTTATAGGATTAAAGAAAAAGATTACACGATAAATGAACTCAAAATTTTACTAAAACAAGATAATCTTTTACAAGAATGTTATGATGAATGGCTAGACAGTGATGGTGGATTTAATCAAGTGTTAGAAGATTCTGTTGATGAAAGAATAAAGTTTATTATAGAAGAATCTGAAAAAGAAAGTAGAGAAAAGAAAACAAAAAATAGAGAAAGTAGGTAATGCTTATGGGAAAATATATTCCACCACCGATTTTAGATGAGTTAAAAAAAGTAGATTTAGTAACTTATTTTAGAACTATTATGCCTTATGAATTAGTTAAGGCAAGTGCAAATGAATATACTACAAAAACACACGACAGTTTAAGAATGTCAAATGGATTATGGAATTGGTGTTCAAAAGGAGTTGGCGGCAGAAATGCTATTGATTATTTAATGAAAACAGAACAATTAGAATTCAATGATGCAGCAAATTTACTACTAAAACAATTGCAAAATAAAGTACCAACTATTGAGCAACAACCTACAAAACCAAAAGAAAAACATATAATTATACCAGAAAAGAATACCGCTTCTGATAATGTTATTTCATATCTAAAATCAAGAGGAATCGATGAAGAAATCATAAAAGAATGTATAGAAAAGCACCTAATCTATGAAGAAAAACATTATCATAATGCAGTATTTGTTGGGTATGATGAATTCGGAAATATTAAGTATGCAGGGTGCAGATCAACTAATGAAACTATTTTTAAACAAGATGCAACAGGTAGTGATAAATCGTATTCTTTTAGATTAGAAAGTAATACAAAAACAGATACAATTTATATATTTGAGGGGGCAATAGATGCATTATCTTATGCCACCTTTTTAAAGTTATATGGAATGGACTATAAGGCAAAAACATTAATATCACTTGCAGGAATTTATCAACCAGCAAGTGATATTTCTAAAAGTAAAATACCTCTTGCGATTCAAAGATATTTAGATAAACACCCAGAAACTAAAAATATTTTTCTATGTTTTGATAATGATAAAGCAGGTAGAAAAACAAGTAAAGCATTACAAATTGTTCTTGCAGATAAGTACACTGTTGTAATAAAACCACCTAAAAAACGGCAAAGATTATAATGATTATTTATGCGATTTTTTAGGTTTAAAAAGAGTAAAAAATAAGAAATTTAGCAGAGAAAGATAATGAATATTATTGAATTTAAAGCAAAGAATTGAAAGTAAATAAATAAATTTATTGTCCTAACAAGCAAGACAAATGTGGGTACACATTTGTTATTTATGGGGTAAGCCCCAATCCCCTTATATAATAAAAAAATAAAAGAAAGGAACAGATAAAAATGAAAGATGATACAAAATATATAACTGTTCATATTAGAATGAATGATAAAGAAAAAAACACCATAAAAAAGAGAGCTGATTTAGCAGGTAAAAATTTTTCGGAATTTATAAGAATGTCAGCTATGGGATGTGAAATAAGAGAAAAAGCAGATAAAGAATTTTCAAGTACAATGAAAAAACAAATGAGAGATTTTATAAGAACTTTATGCGAGTTAGAAAGACTTTTATATAATAAAGATTTTATAGATGAAAGAGTTTTAAATAATGAAATACTTGAATGGAGAAAATTTAGAATGAATATTACAGAAAGGTATTTATAAAATATGGCTACTACAAGTTTATGGAAAATTCAAAATAGAATTGATAAAGTTATAAGTTATACAACTAATCCAGAAAAAACTGAAAATGTAGAAATGTATCAAGCACTTCACAATACAATAGAATATGCAAAAGCAGATTATAAAACAGAAAAACAATATTATGTAACAGGTATAAATTGTTCCGTAATAGATAGTGTACAAGATATGCTATTAACCAAGAAACAGTTTGGAAAAGAAAAAGGCATTGTTGCTTATCACGGATTTCAATCTTTTGCAGAGGGAGAAGTTACAGCAAAAATAGCACACGAAATTGGTGTTAGACTTGCAGAAGAATTATGGGGAGATAAATACGAAGTATTAGTATCAACACATCTTAATACAAATCATATTCATTCTCATTTTGTAATTAACTCAGTTTCATTTGTAGATGGAAAGAAATATATAAACAATAGAGAAAATTATGCAATGATGAGAAAAATATCAGATGAATTATGCAAAGAATATGGATTAAGTGTTATAGAAGAAAAGCCCTGTGGTAAACACAACATTGATTATAACAAATACTATAATTCTTATATACAAAAATCAGATTACTATACTACAACAAAAGATGATGTTGATTTTGCAATAGCACAGGCATATTCATATAAAAATTTTGAAAGCATATTAAAAAAGATGGGATATACGATAACTATTAGAGCGAATAAAATAAGTCTAGTAAGACCACCCTATAAAAGAAATATTAGAATCGAAAGAAGTTTTGGGGAGGAATATTCAATTAGCAATATTACTGAAAGAATTATGAATACAGAAATGACAAGAGTACCTTTTCCAGAGAATAATAGAACAACAAAAGTTTATACATCAAAAACAAGACCAAAAATTCTTGATATTGATAGAGGTAGTCTTTATAGATTATATCTTTATTATTGTTATATGTTAAAAGTATTTCCTAAAAATACTAAAACAAGATATAAACTAACACCAGAGCAACGAGCAGAAAGTAAAAAATTAGATGAGTTTTCTGATGATATGAGGTTTCTTTGTAGAAATAAAATAAAAACTACAAAGGACCTTTTTTCATATAAAAATCTTGTAAATGATGAACTAAAAAATCAAATATCAAAGAGGAATACACTTCGTAGAAAAAGGCAAAAGGAAGACAATCCAGAAATCAGGCAAACATTATGTGAGGAAATTTTAGAAATATCAAACAAGATAAAAAATTTAAAACAGGAGGTGGTGTGTATTGAAAGAATTGAAAATCAAACACAAAAGATAAAACAAGATATACAAGAAATGGAAGAACAACAAAAACAAGAAAAAAATAAAAAGAGAGGAGAAATTGAAAAGTGAATACTGCAGACTCAGCTGAAGAAATTGTTAAAATTTATTTAGAGGGTGTTGAAATGTCTTTAAGAGTAACAGGTGTTGCTGCTAAAAATATTGCGATGATGTTAATTGCTATGTCAAAAGAGAAAAAAATGACAAGGGGGAAAACAAGACTTACAAATATGTTAAAAACAGGCAAACCTTTAAAAATATTTACTATCAGTTCAGATGAATTAAAAAAGTTTTCGCAAGAGGCTAAAAAATATGGAATTTTATATTGTGCTTTAGCAAATAAAAATAATTCTAAAATTGATGGTATGGTAGATATTATGATTAAAGAAGAAGATGCTGGAAAAATGAACAGAATAGCAGAAAGATTTAACTTTAAGGATGTTGCAACCATCAAAAAAGAAATGGAAAAAGACAAAGAAGAAAAATTAGCAAAATTAGCAGGAAAATCTGAAGATGAAATTTTTATTGATGAAATAATGCCAACATCAAAGGAAGAGGAAAAGCAAATTCCCAGTGATGACAAACAAAAGACGGAAAAAAAGAATCAGTTAGAGAGTTCCTTAAATACCAAGCAAAACGACAAGCAAACTGAAAAGCCATCTGTTTTAAAGGAATTAGATGATATTAAAAGACAAATGGGCAAAAAAGGTAAACATTATAAAGAACAAGAAAATAAAAAAGAAAAGCCTAAAAGCAAAAATAAAGGCAAAAGATATAAAGAACCTAAACATTATAAGGAAAAGACAAAAAAATCAAAAGAAAGGGGTAAATAAAGTGAATGAAGTAGATGATATATTAGGTGCATCACCTAAAAACGACAAATATTCTATAAAACAAAATTCCAACAATGTAAGAAAAAACAATTATAATAATTATAAAAATAATTGGAAAGAAGAACAAAACAAAGCAAGACAAGAAATATATGATATTATGAATAGAAAAACAACAGAAATTATAAAAAGTGGGAATGATTTTAAAAAGTATTTAGATATACAAAGTAAATTCTATAAACACTCTGTTGGAAATTGTCTAGTAATATTAGATAAAATGCCAAATGCTACTCAAATTAAAGATGTACAATCTTGGAATGAAAAAGATGTATATATAAAAGATGGAGAAGTTGGAACAAAAATATTAGAGCCAGTAAAAAGTAATGGAAGAATCTTTTATAATCCAAAGGAAGTATTTGATATTAGTCAAACAAATTGCGAAATTCCTGAAACTACAATTAGCTATGGAGATAGAAGATTACTAGAGGCAGTTTTGAATGGTTGTGATGTGCCTAGAAAAGCTGTTGATAGTTTAGGTGATGGAAGTATTAGTTCTGAATATAATAAGTCAGAAAATGTCTTATATGTATGTAGAGGAATGGATAGAGAACTGTTATTTTCGAGCTTATATAGAGAAATGGCTAGTATTGAAATGAAAGATGTTCAAGATAGTGAATTAAAAAGTTTTAGATGCTATTGTATTTCATATATGCTTTGCAAAAGATATGGAATAGGTGTAGAAAATTTTAATTTTAGTGAATTACCACAAGAAATTACAAGCAAAGTTGAAACTAAAGAAATCAGACAAGAACTCGAAAAAATGAGAAATAATTATGAAAAGATTAATTCAAGAATTATTGATTATTTTGATATTAACAATAAAAATAAGGATAATGAAAAGAAAAAATCCATTCAAGAAAGGTAGAAAAAAATGAGTGAAAAAAGAATTTTAGAAATGGATTGCTATGAACAAAAGGTACTTGCCAATATCTTGAATGATAAAAGAAAAAGCCTTATTGAAGAAAATAAAGATAATGACTTTATTGATGAAATATTAGAAAAAGTAATTGATGCCCCAATCAAGAAAAAATCTTTATTCAAAAAGGATAAAAGAGATGAAAGATAAGACAAGTATTGTATTATATGTTTTGGGAGGAGCTGGTATTATATGGTTAGCTTTATTAGTTGCACCGTATGTAAATGGAGGCTTAATTGAAATTATAAATAATTTACCAACAAAAATGAATACGCCATTTAATATTGAATTTTGCCAAGATAGTTTAAAGACTATCTTTATTTTTTTACTTTGCTATTTACTAGGTATTGGGATATATATTTCAAGCAAAAGGAATTATAGGAGAGGCAAAGAATATGGCTCTGCAATATGGGGAATTGCAAGTCAAATAAATAAAAAATATATGCAAAAACCTGAATATAAAAACAAGATTTTAACTCAAAATGTTAAAATAGGTTTAAAAGCTCAAAAACATAGAAGAAATCTAAACACATTAGTTTGTGGTGGTAGTGGTGCAGGTAAAACTCGTTTCTATGTAAAACCCAATATAATGCAATGTAATTGTTCGTATGTTATCCTAGATCCAAAACGGAGAAATTTTGAGAGATACAGGACACTTATTAGAAAAAGAGGGATATAAAGTAAAAGTTCTTGATTTAGTAACTCCTAAATTAAGCCATTGTTATAACCCATTTAAGTATATACAAGATGATAATGATGTTCAAAAATTAGTTGCAAATTTATTTAAAAGTACAACACCAAAAGGTGCAGGTGCTAGTTCAGACCCATTTTGGGATATTGCAGCACAAATGCTACTTTCAGCACTTATATTTTATTTAAAATATGAAGCACCAGAAGATGAGCAAAACTTTGCAGTGGTTGGAGAAATGTTAAGGGCAGGAAAACCAAAAGAAGATGATGAAGATTATGAAAGCCCATTAGATATTTTATTTAAAAAATTAGAATACAGAAATCCAGACCATATTGCAGTAAAATACTATAAAGATTATCATAGTGGTGCAGGGCGAACATTAAAATCTATTCAAGTAACATTATCATCAAAATTAGAAAAATTTAATATTGATGAAATAGCAAATTTAACAATGACAGATGAAATGGAATTAGATAGATTAGGAGAAGAAAAAATAGCAGTATTTGCAGTTATACCAGATACTCATACATCATATAACTTTTTGGTAAGTATTCTATATACTCAAATATTTCAAAATGCTTTTTATAGAGCAGATAATAATTATAGAGGTGCATTACCAATACCAGTACATTTTTTGATGGACGAGTTCGCCAATGTGGCTTTGCCAGATGACTTCGACAAAATTTTGTCTGTTATGAGGTCAAGAAATGTATTTGTATCTATAATATTACAAAACTTATCACAGTTGAAAGCATTATTTGAAAAACAATGGGAAAGTATTGTAGGTAACTGTGATCAATTTTTATATTTGGGAGGAAATGAACAATCAACTCATAAATATGTAACAGAACTATTAGGAAAAGAAACAATAGACACAAACACCTATGGAAAATCAACAGGACATAGTGGTAGTTACTCAACTAATTATCAATCAACAGGTAGAGAATTACTAACAGCAGATGAAGTTAGAATGCTTGATAATGACAAAGCAATACTACTAATAAGAGGAGAAAAACCTGTCATTGATTTCAAATATGATATATTAAAACACCCAAATGTAAAATATACTGCAGATGGAGATGGCAAAATGTATGAACACGGAGAAGTTACAAGAGCAATTGGAGAAATACAAGAATTAACAGAAGATGAAATATTAAAACTCAAAGATGTTTTAATTATACAAGATTTTGATGATAAAAACTTCAATTATGAATTATTATCAGAAGAAGATATTGAAGAATATTTAAATGAAATTGAATAACAGATTTAAGGCAAGGAGATAATTGTTTTTCCTTGCTTTTTATGTTTAAAAGAAAGGAATATTTAATTATGAAAAATAGTAAAGATGTTGTTAAAAGTGAAAAAAAGAATAAAAGTTTAATATTTAATGTGATAACGAAAGGACTAATGATTATAGTCTATATTATAATTTTAAATATATTACAAGCAAGTCAAGTTTTGGCAGCCAACGACCCATTATCTGTCATAAATAATTTATCGACATTTATGTTTGGAATAATAAGAGCAATAGGAATGATAATGCTAGGTTGGGGAATTGTACAAGTTGGTTTAGCATTAAAAAGTCACGATGCAAGTCAAAGAGCAAACGGATTTTTGACTGTTGCAGGTGGAGTAATTATAACATTTGCAAAAGAGATTTTAGACTTAATTACAGGTGGATAATATAGATAATAGGGTAAGTGTAAAAACTTGCCCTAAATTTGATTTTAAGGAGGAAAACGATGTCAGATAATTGGATTGTCGGAATGCTTCAATATACATTAAGCGTTTGGAACGATAAATTAAATGAAATATGGCAATTAATTTCTCAAAGCCCAGAAAGTTTTAAAGGACGGCCATATTTGGAATGTTATTGTAAATATAAATGGTGCAATACAAGCAATAGGTTTAGCATTATTAGTTATTTTCTTCCTAGTAGGAGTAATAAAAACCTGTCGGAAGTTTTGCAGAAGTAAAAAAGCCAGAACAAGTCTTTAAGCTTTTCATACGATTTGCACTAGCTAAAGCTGTAATAACTTATGGACTAGAGCTAATGATTGCAATATTTAAAATAGTACAAGGTATAGTTCAAACAATGATGGAAACAGCAGGACTCGGAAACGCAGTATCAGCTAGTTTACCACAAGAACTAATTACAACAATAGAAAGTTGTGGTTTTTTTGAAAGCATACCATTATGGGCAGTAACTCTTATTGGAGGAATAGTAGTTACTATACTTGCTTATGTAATGATTTTAACTGTCTATGGAAGATTTTTTAAATTATATCTATATACAGCTTTATCTCCAATTCCGTTAGCAACTTTTGGTGGAGAGCCAACAGGACATATAGGAAAAGGATTTTTAAAAAGTTATACTGCTGTCTGTTTAGAGGGGGCAATTATAATTCTTGCTTGTATCATATTTTCAGTATTTGCAAGTACGCCACCTTCAATAGATACTTCAGCACAAGCAGTTACTCAAGTATGGATGTATATAGGAGAATTAGCATTTAATATGCTTGTATTAGTTGGAACAATAAAAGCTTCAGATAGAGTTGTAAGAGAAATGATGGGAATTTAGGAGGGAAGTATATGGATTTTTTAGATGATGAAGATAAAATGCAAGATTATTTTAAACTTACAAAAGATGAATTTTTAAAATCATATAGTTATTTAAAAGAAGAAGATTATGATGCAACGACTAAAGCATTACAAGTATCTAAATTAAGTATTTTAAAAGAGTTATTAGAGCAAACCGAACATAATATTGCTTGTTATTCAGACAACTATTTATGTTCAAAACCTAAAAAACAATATGTGAAACAATGGTCAAAAGAAACTAGGAAAGCTGAAGTTATTAAATCTATGATTAAAGACGAGAAAGAAAGGAATAAAAATATATCAGAAGCGGAAAGGAGAGAAATGTAGTGAAGAAAAAAAGTAAAAACATAAAAGACATTAAATCATATATTGAAAGATATATGAATGAAGATAAAAATCTTTGTAAATTTGAAATAGAATGTATTATGAAAAAATATTTTAATTCTAGTATTTACTATGCTTTTGCTTTTGACTACGAGGAAAATCTAATAATTATTACACTAGACAATGAAGATATATCGACTACTAATAATTTGCATATTTCAAGTTTTGGAGATGGACTAATCTTTGATATATTGCAAAATGTTTTTATAAAAATTGAGTATATGAGTTTCTATATGCACTATGAATTATGGAAAGAAATTGATGATAAATTTCTCAATATAGAAAAATGGAGAGGTATGAACAAATATTTGAAATACTGTATGGATAATTATATTGATAAAGAAAGAATAGATAAAGAATTAGGACAAGAGATTACTCCAGATGTTATTAAATACTATGAATGCGAATCTATTTTTGGAACATTGAAAAACTTATTGGAAGAAAGATGGTGTAAAATGTGATTGAAAGAAATGAAATTGAAAGTGTTTGGTTCATTGAAAATAATGAATTAAAAAATGCAAATAGAGTTGTAACAAAGCTTGATTATAAAGGACAAGAAATTACTATTTTAAAATCAGAAAGAGAGTGGATATATACTGATTTATTAATAAAAGACAATAATCAAGTCTATTGGAATTTAGGTATAGCACCTGCAAAATTTCAAAACTTTATAGATGTATTAAATAATCAAGCAGATACAAAAACAATAGAATATTGCAATGATATATCAAAAGCATATAAAAATCTTGATTTAGAATGTTTTTTTGCTAAAAAAATTAATGAAAAAAGATATTTTAATAAATGTGAATTGAAATATATATCTATTCATATTCCAGATTTATATGATAAAGCAAAAAAGAGTAGAGAAAATTTTTTAACAGAAAGAGAAAAAGAAAAAGCTATTGAACTGCAAAAAAGAGCAAAAGCAGAACAAGAACAAGTTGATATAACAAACGAAATATTTGAAAAAAGACTAAACGAAATAAAACAAAACATAAATTTGGATAAAGAAATACAAGTTGAAGATTTAGTTTTTTATAAAGATAAAAAATATGAAAATGGTAAAACAACACAAAATTGTATTTTATATTTAGCAAAACAATATGGAATTAATATACCGCTTGCAACACAAGGCTTTATAAAG
>OJLA01002792.1_pt1 | contig 10009 bp, 10 predicted proteins | sample 1596611 | NCBI WGS metagenome assembly OJLA01 (sample SAMEA4350168, study PRJEB24818) | metagenome | biome: human; feature: gut; material: faeces | place: Denmark | collected 2013-09
ATATTATATCATTAAAAATTCTATTTTTAAAGGAACAATTTGACTAATTTATATTATATAGATTATAATAGTGGACTATGAATGGAAGTGATATCATGGAAAATATTAATAATACTCCAAAAATAGAACTTGAACAAATTGACGAACTTGAAATGTTTAATTGTCAATTAATGGATTTATATATTAAACAAAAAGATTTTGATAGCGCTAAAATTATTGCAGAAAAATATCCTAATAATGAGATGATTCAATATAAATTAATAACTATATGTATTGAATCAAAAAGGTTTGAAGAAGGAATAGAAATAGCAAAAAAATATCCAGATAGTAGAATAATACAAAATCAATTAATTGCACTATATATTAAGACAGAAAAATATGATGATGTAATTGAAATTTATAATATTCAATTAATGAGTATATATTGCATGAAGGAAGATTATGATGAAGCATTAAAGATTGCTGAGAAATATCCAGATAATGATTTGATTCAAAGTCTATTAATAACATTATGTATTAAAACTGGAAGATATGAAAATGGAATAGAAATAGCAAAAAAATTTCCGGATTGTGAAATAATACAGAGTCAACTGATAACTATATATATTAAGCAAAAAAATTATAAGGCAGCAGTGAAAGAAGTAAAAAGACATCCTGATAATGAAATAATACAAAGTCAATTAATAACTATATATATTAAAACAAGAAAATATAAAAATGGAATAATAGTAGCAAAAAAATATCCAAATAGTGAATCTATACAAAGTCAATTGATGACTATATATATTAAAATAGGACAATATGAAGAAGCACTTAAAATAGCAGATGACAATTATAATTATGAACCAATTCAGAACCAATTAATAACTTTATACATGAGAATGGGAAAGTATGATGAAGCTGAAAAAGAAGCACAGAAACATTTAGATTGTGATCCTAATCAAAGCCAATTAATGACTATATATATAGAACAAAAAAAATATGATGAAGCAATAAAAATTGGAGAAAAAAATCCTGATAACGAAATAATGCAATATAAACTTATGATTGCGTATATTAATGTTGGAGAATATGAAAAAGCAAAATTAATAGCAAAAAAATATCCAAAAAATGAACCGATTCAAAATCAATTAAAAAATATTAAAGAAAATAATAATATAATTAAAACAAATGTTATATCTGAAATTTCGGAAGAAAAAAATGAGAAAGAATCTGAAGAAAAAAAGCTTTTGAAACAGAAATCTGATAAGAAAATTATACCTGTTAAAAAAGAAGTCAAAATAGTTACAAAGTTTAAAAATAAAAAGTCTAATTTATTAATTAGCAAAAAGGTAGAAAAAAATAATAACTCCAAGTGTAAGACGACTTATGACTTATTAGATAAAAAATATAAAGAAGATGTTTTTAATTTAAAAGCAAAATATTATTTTGATATGAATAATTCAGAAAAAAGAGCATCAGCAATATATAAATATGATAGACTAGAAGATATTTTAAGTTCTAAACCAAGTAAAAAGAATTTAGAATTATTATTGTTAATGCTAGCAGGAGATATGAGTGTTGATATACAAAAAGATTACCCACACGAATATTCTAAAATTATGAAAAGGATTGAAACAAAAAGAGATGAATTAAAAAATAATACTACATTATAATAAGCAACAAAAGTTGCTTTTTTTGTTATGAAATAAATACCCACAACTTTAAAAATATCGATAATAATTGTAAATATTGTTGTGTAATGGAAACAATTGGTTTATATTAACTACAGATGTATTTGATGTTAAAATTGTCGGAACACTATTACAATAGAAGTTACAGTATTGTTTAATTTACTTGTTACAAAACCTTTTATGATAATATATGAAAAAAATAAACAATATTATAGATTAATTCTATTATTGCTTATTTCTTTATTAAATGCTTCATCACTAGATGACTTAACATTATTATTTCTCAAATATTGAATCCATAATTCATTATTTATTTTTTGATATTCTTTGTTTAATAATTCAGTAAATATTTTTTCATCTTCCATATTTTTTACAAATTTTGAATATGTTAAATCTATTAAGTAATAGTCTTTAGTAAGTTTATTTATTGGTACTAAAATAAATTGATGTTCATAATCAAAACCTAAATCACTTGTATTTTGCAAGTACATGGTTTTTCTTTAATTCATTATATACATACTACTATATACTTTGCACATTCTGTTTTTTGTAAGACCATTTAATTCTGTCATTAATTACTTTGTTTTGATCAACTTTCATTATGTTTTGGCTCCACTCAAATAAGTCCATAATAGTTCTCCTATCTAAACATTTTATTTATATCATTTTCTTCAAGTTCAGATTTATTATATTTATAATCTTCGTTTGAATTAATTATATTGTCATAATAATTAATCTTTTTATTTGGTTTTTCACCTAGCTTAAGTGATGATAAATAAAATGGTTCGCCATATTCTTTAGCGGTTTCTTCATTAAGTTTTATAAAACCATTTTTTATTATTTCTTTCGCAAAAACTTTGTTTTTTACAAAGTAACCAGGATCTGGAGTTTTACCCATATAATACATACCTTTATTACATTTTTCCTTTGTAAAAAATTGTCTATAAGTTGCATCTATTAAAAAATGTTCTTCATTTATTTCATCATTGTCTTTTACATTTAAGGTAAGAGTTCCAAAAGCATGATTTAAGTTGTAATCAAAATCATTTTGAGCAGTATTTTTAGTAACCTTAAATCCCATTTCTTCAAGTGGATAAAGTGTTAAAAACTGAGCAAGTTCACAGTATCCATCAAGTGAATTACCTTTTATACTTATACCAAGTTCTGATATAAATTTCCTTGTATTTTGAATAGCCCAATTTAATATGTATTTTGCTTCTTCAATAGTTAGATATTTATTTTTTTTATAACTATTTACAAGTTCCTTAACTTTGTTAAAATCAGTATCTGTTATTAAAGGCGTTTCATCTATAATAAAGGTATTAGTGTTTTCTGTTATTCCCATCATTTCTTTTCTCTTTTTATATAGAGTATATAAATTATTAATTATGTATTCTTTATAATCGTCTTCCAAATGTTCTTTACTAACTTTTTCTATTTCATCTAATATTTCATCTAAGTTCATCATAAGTTTCACCAACCTTTTTCCATATTTTATCATGTATTTAATTACAAAACAATAAATATTACATATTGAGTTTTCGTTTTTTCAAATTAATAAGTTCTTTGTCAAATTTTTGTATAATTTCTTCATCTTTATTTTTAATTATATTAGTATTTACTTTATCATCAAATACACTAAATAAATCATTAACATATTCTTCATTAATAGAGCCATCAATGTAATATAAATCAACCATATTGTTATTTTCAATTAATTTAGCAGTATAATCAAATATTTTTTGTTCTTTACTTAATTTTCTGTCATAAAGTAGCGCACCACTTTTTACTATATCATTGTAGTATATATTATTTAGGTATTGTCTTCCAATTAATATTTCATTATCGTTAGTAATGTTTCTTAAATAATACATAAATATGTCCTTATTTTCAGTATTATCACAGAAACTAATTAAAATGACATCATCATTGTTTATTTCTTTTACTTGTTTAATTTTACTTATAATCTCTTTAAAAATCTCATCATTAACATTTTCAAGTGTATTATATACACCAAATACTGTTAAAAGTATTTTCATTATTATCACCTATAATATAATATTCAAAAAAATTAATTTGTTCGCTTGTGTTATTTTAAAATAATTTGGTATAATACATGCTTGAAGGAAGTGTTTTTCATGGATAAAATAATAATAAGAGGAGCAAGAGAAAATAATTTAAAAAATATAAATATAGATTTACCAAAAAATAAATTAATTGTTATGACAGGTGTATCTGGTTCAGGTAAATCATCATTAGCGTTTGATACAATATACGCAGAAGGACAAAGAAGATATGTGGAAAGTTTAAGTAGTTATGCAAGACAATTCTTGGGAGGTTCTGAGAAACCTGATGTTGATTTAATAGAGGGTTTAAGTCCAGCGATTAGTATTGATCAAAAAACAACAAATAGAAATCCAAGATCAACAGTAGGTACAGTAACAGAAATATATGATTATTTAAGACTTTTATTTGCGAGAGTTGGTGTACCATATTGTCCTACTCATCATATACCAATAACAAGTCAATCTATTGAAGAAATGACAAATAAGATAATGAATTTTGATGAAGGCACAAAAATTATGGTATTAAGTCCTATAGTTGAAGGAGAAAAAGGAACTCACGCAGATACATTTAATAAACTTAGAAAAGAAGGATATTCAAGAGTTAGAGTAAATGGTGAGATATATGATTTAAATGAAGAAATTACTCTAGAAAAAAATATAAAAGATAATATAGATGTTGTTGTAGATAGATTAATTATAAAAGATGGAATAAGAAGTAGACTTTACGAATCATTAGAAACAAGTACAAAGTTATCTGGTGGAAAAGTTGTAATAAGTGTTGTTGGAGGAGAAGAAATAATATTTAGTGAAAACTTTTCATGTCCACATTGTAATTATTCATTAAGAGAACTTGAACCTAGAATATTTTCATTTAATGCGCCATATGGAGCATGTCCATATTGTAAAGGTTTAGGATTTAAACAAAAAATGGATGTAGATTTAGTTATTCCGGATAAAACAAAATCATTAAATAATGGCGCAATATTACCATTTAAGAATATGGAGGACACTAATATATATATTCAAAAGTTAGAAATATTCTGTGATAAGTATAAAATTGATATGAATAAACCAATTGAAAAACTTACTAAAAAAGAACTTAATTTGGTATTATATGGAAGTAATGACGCAATTAGATTTAAGTTTAAATCAAAAGGTGGAAATGCATATGACAAGGTTGAAATATATGAAGGAGTTATTGGTCTTTTAGAAAGAAGATATAAAGAAACAAATTCATCATTTATTAGAGATTGGCTTGAAGGATATATGATAGATCAAGAGTGTGAGCATTGTCATGGTGCGAGACTTAATGATAGCGTATTAAATATATTTATAAATGGAAAAAATATTTATGATGTGTGTAATTTAAGCATTAAAAAATGCTTTGATTTTATGAATAAATTAAAACTTACAAAAGAACAAGCAAAAATATCTGAAGTTGTATTAAAAGATATAAAAGATAGATTATCATTCTTAAATAATGTTGGACTTGAATATTTAACATTAAATAGAAGTGCTGCAACTTTATCTGGTGGTGAAAGTCAAAGAATTAGACTTGCGACTCAAATTGGTTCAAGGCTTACTGGAATACTTTATGTACTTGATGAGCCATCAATAGGTCTTCATCAAAGAGATAATCAAAGACTTATTAATTCAATGCTTGAAATGAGAGATTTAGGTAATACTTTAATTGTAGTTGAACATGATGAAGATACAATGAGACAATGCGACTTTTTAGTGGACATTGGACCTGGAGCAGGAGAAAATGGCGGTAATGTTGTGGCTTTTGGTACACCCGAAGAAGTTATGAAAAATAAAAATAGTTTAACAGGTAAATATTTAAGTGGAGAACTTAAAATTGAAGTGCCTAAAACTCGTAGAAAAGGAAATGGCAAATTTTTAACCATCAAAGGTGCCAAAGAAAATAACTTAAGAGATATTGATGTAGATTTTCCTTTAGGTAAATTTGTTTGTGTAACCGGTGTTTCTGGAAGTGGTAAAAGTACTTTAGTAAATGAAATACTTTATAAAACACTTCAAAATTATGTATATAAATCAAAAGTTATTCCTGGTAAATGTGATAAAGTCGAAGGACTTTCTAATATTGATAAGGTTGTAATGATTACACAAGATGCTATTGGTAGAACACCACGAAGTAATCCAGCAACTTATGTAGGAGTTTTTGATGATATTAGAGATTTATTTACAAATACTAAAGAGGCTAAAATCAAAGGTTATGATAAGGGCAAGTTTTCTTTCAATGTAAAAGGTGGAAGATGTGAAGCTTGTCAAGGTGATGGTGTTAAGAAAATAGAAATGCACTTTTTACCTGATGTTTATGTAACTTGTGATGTATGCCATGGTAAAAGATATAATAAAGAGACTTTAAATGTAACATACAAAGGTAAAAATATTGCTGATGTACTTGATATGCGTGTAAGTGAGGCTCTAGAATTTTTTGAAAATGTTCCTAAAATATATAATAAATTAAAAGTTTTAAATGATGTTGGTCTTTCATATATTAAACTTGGTCAAAGTGCTGTAGAGCTTTCCGGTGGAGAGGCAGGTAGAGTTAAACTTTCTAAAGAACTTCAAAAGAAGGCCACTGGTAAGAGTGTATTTATATTAGATGAACCAACGACAGGGCTTCATACTGATGATATTAAAAAATTACTTGAAATATTAAATAGTATTGTTGATAATGGTGATACTGTTATTGTAATTGAACATAATTTGGATGTAATTAAGGTAGCAGATTATATTATTGATTTAGGGCCTGAAGGTGGAGATGGTGGTGGTAAAATAGTTTGTACTGGTACTCCAGAGGAAATAGTAAAAAATAAAAATTCTTATACAGGTTTATATTTAAAAAGATATTTAAAATAACAAAATATTAGAACTTATTAATAGGTTTTAATATTTTTTTTGCTTTTATATATAAAGTATGTTAGTATATAATTAAGAAAGAAGGTACTATGGAAAAAATAGCAGTATTGATACCGTGTTATAACGAATCAAAAACAGTAGCCAAAGTAGTAAAGGATTATAAAAAAGCTTTACCAGAGGCAACAATTTATGTGTATGATAATAACTCTAGCGATCATACCGATGAAATAGCAAGAAAAGCTGGAGCAACTGTAGTTTATGAATATAAACAGGGAAAAGGAAATGTAATTCGTTCAATGTTTAGAGATATTGATGCCGAGTGTTACATAATGATAGATGGAGATGATACATATCCAGCCGAAAATGCAAGAGAAATGTGTGATTTAATATTATCTAAAAAGGCTGATATGGTAATTGGAGATAGACTTTCCTCAACATATTTTACAGAAAATAAAAGGCCATTTCATAATTTAGGAAATAAAATGGTAAGATTTTTAATTAATAAATTGTTTCATAATAATGTAAAAGATATAATGACAGGTTATCGTGCATTTAGTTATGATTTTGTAAAAGGATTTCCAGTTTTATCAAAAGGATTTGAAATAGAGACAGAAATGACTATTCATGCAGTAGATAAAAACTATCATTTAGTGGAAGTTCCAGTTAATTATAAAGATAGACCTGAAGGAAGTGTATCAAAACTTAATACATATAAAGATGGTTTTAAAGTACTTAAAACAATTGCCGTACTATTCAAAGAATATAAACCAAGAGCATTTTTTGGAATACTTGGAACACTTTTATTAATTATTAGTTTAATATTAGGAATTCCAGTATTAGGTAATATACCTGTTCATCAAATAAGATTTGTAATTGCAAGTATATTATTCCTATTAACTTTAATGATGTATTTATCAGGTATCGTTTTAGGAGTAGTTGCTAAAAATAATAAAAAACAATATGAACTACTTATGAATTTAATGAAGAAATAATATGAAAAAATTAATAAATCAAATATTAAAATTTGGTGTAGTCGGAGGTATTGCTTTTGTAATAGATTATGGAATATTATTCTTACTTGCAAAAGTAATAAGATTAAATGAACTTATAAGTGCTGCAATATCATTTATTATTTCTCTTACATTTAATTATTTTCTAAGTACAAAATGGGTTTTTGAAGCGAAAAAACAAACACCTAAAGAAGTAATTATTTTTGTTCTATTAAGTGTAGTAGGATTAGGTATTAATGAAGTACTTATATATTTAGGTACAAAGAAACTTGGAATAGATGTAATGATAGTAAAATTATTTGCTACAGCAATTGTAATGGTATATAATTTTATAACAAGAAAGCTAATTATTGAAAAACATAATTAGTTTTTATTTTATGTTGACAAGTGTATAAAATACACATATAATTAAGTTAAGAGGAGACTAAATGGAAAAGGTAAAAATAAGTAAATCATATAATTTGGAAAATGAAAGTTTTATCATTAATTATGAAGGAATAACTGAAATTAATAATAATGATTTAAGTGATGTAAATAATTTATTAACTGATTTTGTAAATAATCATAATCGTGTTGATATGGTAACAAATGTTAGAATACTTGCAACAATTTTTAAAAATTTTAATAATATGAAATTGGAAGTTTTTTCTCACTACAATGGTGTGTCGGAAAATATTAGGTACAAAAATGATGAGCTACTTTATTATGAAAAAGTAATTATAAGTAAAGGATGCAAATTTGAATACAACAATTTAAATGGTATTAAATTTGAATGTGATAAACAGGGTAGTAAAGTAGTTATTTCATTATTAACAGAAATGGTGGAGCAATTATATTTCTTAAAACAATTCAAAAAATATGATTTGAATACCGATGATAAAATATTGATTGAAATATATAGATTGTTTTATAATGAAAATCCTGATTTTAGTGATAAAAACATAAATATAAAAATTCAGACAATGATGTCAATTTTAGTTCAATTTAATATATCACTTTCAAAATATAGTTTTACACTTTGGAAAAATTCTAAAATACCAACATCTGAAGATTTAAATATGCAAATAAATAAACTTTATTCATTTGGAAAAATAAAAAATGAAGATAATTATATAGTCCTTTCCGAAGAAGCAAAAATGGTTATAAAAACTGTTAGTAAAAGTTTAAATGAATTAATAAATAACAATGAAAATTTTTTAGAAAAGTTAATGCTTATTAGTAGAATTATTTATATAAGTAGATACCGTATTTCATTAGACACAGATATTCAAGAAATTGCTAAAATAGCAGAAGTTTCACAAGAGGATGTTTTATTATGTAGGTCTTTGGTAAAAAAAGTAGAAAATAAAAGCATAAAATAATCATAAAATAAAGACATTTTCTCGGAAATTTGGTAAAATAAATCTAGAAAGAAGGAGAAAATATGGGAAGAGCATATGAAGTTAGAAAAGCAAGCATTCAAAAAACAGGTGCTGCAAGAGGAAAAATTTATACAACATTTGCTAAAGAAATTTATTTAGCAGCAAAGAAAGGTATTCCTGATCCAGATTCTAATATTGTATTAAAAAGAATTATTGAAAAGGCTAAAAAAAATGAGGTACCCTCAGATATAATTAATAGAGCGATTGATAAGGCAAAAGGAATGGGCCAAGACGAGTACGAGGTTGTTACATATGAGGGTTTTGGACCTGGTGCTTCAACACTTATTATTAAATGTTTAACAGATAATGTTAACCGTACTGTAGGTTTTGTAAGAGCAGCCTTTAATAAAGTACATAAAAGTTTAGGAGTAACAAATTCAGTTGCTTATAATTATGATTATCTAGGAGTTGTTTCATTTAAATATGATAATGAAGAAGAAATATTTGATAAACTTTTAGAGGAAGGTATCGAGCCAGTGGACTTTGAAAGTGAAGATGCGGTTATTACAATTTCAGTTAATCCAACAGATGAAAATAAATTAAAAGATGTTATAGAGAAAGTAATTCCAAATGTTGATTATCTATATGATGAAGTAGGTATGTTTGCAAAAGATAAAGTCACTTTAGAGGGTGAAGATAAAGAAAAATTTGAACTTCTTTTAAATATGCTTAATGATATTGAGGATGTTTCAAATATTTATCATAATGTGGAGTTATAATGTCATTTTTTACAAAATTAAAAAATAAATTTACTAAGAAAACTGCTGATGAAGTAACCACTAAATATGAAAAAGGTTTAGAAAAAACTAGAAATGAATTTGTTTCTAAATTAAGTTTACTTGGTATTAAATATACTAAAGTTAGTGATGAATATTTTGATGAACTTGAAAAGATACTCATAAGTGCCGATATTGGTATAAATACTGTCTTTAAATTTATGGATAGAATTAAAG
>OJLA01002793.1_pt1 | contig 10009 bp, 7 predicted proteins | sample 1596611 | NCBI WGS metagenome assembly OJLA01 (sample SAMEA4350168, study PRJEB24818) | metagenome | biome: human; feature: gut; material: faeces | place: Denmark | collected 2013-09
TTACGCCCGAAGAATTGAATCTGACACTTTAATACAATAAAAAGGAGAAAAACATTATGGACAAAAACAATATAACCTCTGTGAAAATTCCTGCGAGTGCCTTTTGCGGACATAACTGTTCTGACGGATGTATCTATTGGAACCCTTATGACCGTGATAGTAATGGCCGCCAGTACTGTTCGCATTATGATGCTTACTACTATCCGAGAGAGCGCCAAGGATGTCTTAGTTATGAAGACTAATTGCTTCGATTGCACGGAGGGCGTACCCCATGATGTGGCATTTCTATGAGATTCCGTACATTCCCGATTTAGAGCTAGTTAAATATCAATCTCTTGGTGAACAAGGTATAGATGGTATTCTTGAGCGACATAATCGTTTTTTACGTCAATGGCAAAGGAATACTGTTCTAATCCATACAACCCTACATTTTTTCCTTAGCTATACTCATGAACGTCCAAAAGGGAGTCGTCTGCAAATTTTCTTGGCATTTTCTTCCGATCAGACTGTAAACTTTGAATCAATAGATGCGCTTATGCAAGCAAGTCCTTTAGCTGACTACTATAAGATTGCTCCTATTGAAGATGTTCCTGTTTGCTTGCGGAAATCATTTACAAATATTCTTCTAGTCAAAAAACAAGAACAAACACGTCTTTCCACAGGAGATACGCTATTTACAGTCGAAGGCTGGAAATCCAATCCCAAGTCACGTCTTTATGAAATGGAAAAAACCGCAGAGGCTCTTAATGAGGATATGGTTTATCATATTTCAATCTATGGAAGTGACACTTATAAAACTGCACAGTAGTCCTTACAAAAGCCTATCGCAATTCTACGTGAGAAAGCATTGGGCCGTAGTGGTCAAATTACCCTCGCCGATAACAAAAATCGTCCGCGTGATGTCTCAGCCGAAGAAACCCTAAGGATATACGAAGAGTGTTTATCAGATGTTGCCAAATCGCCTTGTTTTTTTGCCAATATTTTACTTTACGCAAACCAAAAAAGTAGTGCGCATTTTTTGATGGATGCTGTCTGCGGAGAAGCTATCAAAGAAGGAACTTGTGAAATTCAGGAAATTCCCAGTACGGCCACACCGTTGGAATTGCAGGAAGTAAATCAGCCTTACTGCAATCTTCTACCACCCTCTTTAGCATTCTGGCCAACCGCTTATACACTTGATGAACTTTCTTCTTTCTTTCGGCTTCCAATACTATTTGATGGCGAGAATATCGAAATAAAGAAGGAAACTGCTCCGAAGTTGGAGCAAACTGGCATTTACCTTGGACAAACCAACAATGGGTTGAGCGCTTTTATCGATGCATCATCCTTCAAAAAACACGCTTTCATATGTGGTGTTCCCGGCTCTGGTAAAACTAACACCATGCTGCATCTCGCTAATAGCCTATGGCATCATAAAAAGCTAATCAAGGATGATACCGATAATTTGTCGGTCACTTTTAAAGAAGAAAGTGATCCTATTCCTTTTTTGGTTTTGGAACCCGCCAAGCGTGAATATCGAGAACTTTCTAGGTATGATATTCCAGAGCCTGTCTCTTATACAAATATCCGAGCCCACGAGACCGTACTAGATCTCGTATGCCGTCTTCTGCTTGAAAAAAAAAAAAAGACAGAAAGAAAACAACAAAGGATGATGCTACATCGAGAACAAAAGATAAAACATATAACTCAAAGAGCAATTTTAACTGGAACACTTTCTCTTACATTACTATCTGGAAAAACTATAAATACAAATGCACATGAAATAAAATCAAATTATAGTAATTTTTATGAAGTAGATGAAGAAAATGATAAAAAGATAGTTAATATTCCAGAAAAGTTTAAAAAAATAATTACTGATGAAATTGGGAAATCTGATAATGATAACGTAACAATTTCTGATTTAAATAACTTTAATCCTGTATACTATTTTAACATTGATGTTGATGAAAATGATGATTTATCATGGCTTAATTATTGTAATAATTTACTTACACTTACAATAACATTTGAAAATTGTAATTCATTAAATCCACTAAAAAAAATAAATGAACTAAGAAGTTTAGAACATTTAATACTAATTAACAATAATAATGATGGTTTAGATTTTACTAATACAAATGCGATAAATTTTATAAAGGAATCAAATTCTATCAGAATATTAAGTTTATCAGGATTTAACATTGAACCTGGAATACTTGAGAATCTTAAGAATTTAGAAAGATTATCAATTGGGAATGGTAAAGATATGAATATTGATTATTCAGAATTAACATTTTTAAGTTTCCTTGAAATCACTGATGGTCCTTATACGGCTGCAACATATATAACAAATGGTGATATTAGTGTGTTACAAAAAAATGGTGTAAGTATTTCAGGTACTACAGATGATTTTTTAGAAAAGTTAGAAAACGTCAACTTTAAAATAGATAAAATTGTCCAAAGTTTAGATATTAAAGAAACAGATTCTGAACAAGAAAAATTAAATAAAATACTTATATATGTTTTAGAAAATTGTATTTATGATTCAGATGTAAAAAATAATACAAGCGATGATATATTATCATTTTATGAAGGTGGAAAATTATATGGAGCACTTGAAAAAGATACTCAAATTTGTGGAAATTATTCAGCACTCGTTTGTGCACTTTGTAAAAGAGTTAATTTAAAGGCTAATTATATAGTAGATAATAATCATGCTTGGAACCTAGTAAAAATAAATAATCAAGAATATTTTGTTGATAGTACATGGCTTGATGATGAATATTTTGTAACACAAACAAAAATGCAAGACCCTGAAGGAAATTCTAATGATTATATTTATAAAAAAGTATCTGCACTTGATTTATTAAAAAGTAAAGATTATGATAGCTTAAAAATGACATGGTATATGGTAGATCCATATAATTTTAGTTATATTGATCAAAATGGTACTCATATAACTAATAATATACCAAGTTATATAAAAGTTACTCCGGCATTAAAAGAAAATGGTAATCAAAACGATAACACGGTTGTTATAGAAATAAAAGATAAAAATCAACATAAAGTATTTCAAATTAGTATCGTGATTTTAATTGGTATACTTGCAGGTATTCCAACTGGAATTATAGTAAAAAATAGGATTATTAACAACGAAAAAAATAAAGTAAAAGTATTAAAAAACTCAAGAGATTAAATTTTCTCTTGAGTTTTATTTTTTATAAGAACAATTCCGGAAATTATTAATCCTATTATTGATAATACTGCATATCCTATATATGACATTATATTATCTAGTGTTTTTGGATTTTCTATCTTTTTTACAAATGATACTATTATTTCTTTGTCTTCTTTTACTTCTTTAAAATATGACATTATTATTTCATTTCTATCTGTTATTTCATAACTTTCTCCATTTATGGTTATTTTATTTATTTCATATCCTTCTTTGGCTTTTATCTTTATTTTATCTTTACTTGAATCTTCTCCATATTTTACTATTTCGTCTCCTTCTATTGTTCCTCCTTCTCCTTCTACTTTTGTTGTTATTTTAAATCTTATTTTTTCATATTCATAACTAAATTCTTGTTTCTTCTCTTTATATATATGAACTTTACTTTCTGGTTTGCTTACTAACTTATATCCTTCAAATTCTTTTTCTTCACTTACATATTGATTTCCTATTAAATCTGTTTTCTCTATGTCTTTTGCTAGTTTCTCTTTTGTCTCTTTATCATAATAATGTATTACTATTTCTCCTGGAATTTTTATATCTGTATCATAATCACTTGTTACTGTACTTTCTTTATTATCTAATTTTATTGTTGTTTCTATTTCATTTGTCATTATTCTATCTGTATCTTCTATTCCAATATATACTACTTTTATTTCTTTTGTAAATGTTATTTCTTTTCCCCTATTTATCTTGTTATATGTTTCTTCCCAGACTATCGTTTTAGTTTCTTTATTATATTTTCCTCCTGATATATCTGATTTTTCTTCATCTATTTCATATGGTAATTTATCTATATAAGTTACTTCTGCATTTCCTATATAATCTTTTATTACTGCTTTATAATTTAGTTTATATCCTACTTCTGCATCTTTTCTTGTTATTTCTTTTGTTCCTGTCTTACTTACACTTGTTTCTAGTTTTGGATCTTTCTTTTCATAATAGAATATAATTAATATACTTGGTTCACTTATTGTTCCTGATAACACTCCTGTTGAACTTTCATGTCTTACTAAATTATAATTCTTTGGTACTCCTGCCTTATCTCTTATCTCTGTTGCATTATATACCTCTGTATATTTCATACTCTTTGTATATGTTTCAACAAGTTCTTTATTTGTTGTTTCTTCTAAATATTTTATCGTTATTGTTGATGTCTTCAATCTATAGTATAAATCTACTGTTACATTTTCATTATCTATTTTTATTTGTTTTAAATCATTACTTTGTTTACTATTACTATCGTATCTTTCAAAATTATAATTTTTAAATATTTTCTCTTTTTCTGTTTCTATTTTCTTAGCTTCTACATTATATATGTCTCCATAATGCACTTTACTATCTATATTTTCTTTTGCTATTTCTTCATTTGTTTCTATATCATAATATTTTATTGTTATATTTGATTTTTTATTGTAATAGTAATTTACTACGATTTTATCAGTATTTATTGTTCCATTTAATGATGTATTTTCTGGAGTTATTACATATTTATTCGCATAATCATAATCATTAAAGATTGTATTTTTTTCTTTTTCTACTCTATTATTTTCTGTATTATAACTATCTCCAGGATGACTATTTATTACATCTGAATTTATTCCATCTATTTTAGCATTTGTATATTTATCTATATAATTTATTGTTATACTTGCTTTTTTCTTATAATGATGAATTATTGTTGTTGTATCTTGATTTACTTTTCCGGTAATATCTCTTGGTGTTGTTTCTGTTTTTGAATAATTGTAACCTGGTATTTCTTTTTTATATGAATCAAGATTTAATGTATTATATAAAACACCATATTTTGTATTTATATTTTCTTCATTCGATATACTTTGTCCTGTTAATTCATCTAGATATTTTATATTTATTGTTGCTTCTTTTAATGCATAATAATAGTTTACTGTTATTGTATCTTGACTTACTATTCCACTTAATGCATTTTCTGGTGTACTTGTATAACTTACATATCTATAATCCATTGATATACTTTTATTATCTTTGTAGCTTGTTACATCATATTTATCATCGTATATTTGATTTAATGTTGTTGTATCAGCTAACTTTTCTGTTGTTCCTTCTTTATAGTAATTTATTATTATTTTTGATTTTTTTAGTTTATAGTAATAATTTATTGTTACTGTATCTTGATTTACTGTTTCTTTTACTTCATTTGATGGATTTACACTTGAATATTCATATTTACTTGGTATTGTGCTTTTATTTTTATACTCATTTGTTGATACATCATAAGTATCACCATAATATTTAATCAATGTATCCGAATCTGCCAACTTTTCCGTTGTTCCTTCTTTATAATAGTTTACTGTGATTGTTGCTTTCTTCTTATAATAATAATTTACTATAATATTGTCAGTATTTATTGTTCCATTTAACGATGTATTTTCTGGTGTTATTGCATATTCATTTGTGTAATCATAATCATTAAAGATTGTATTTTTTTCTTTTTCTGTTCTGTTTTCTTCCGTATTATAACTATCTCCATAATGATTATTTATTACATCTGAACTGATTCCATCAATTTTATTATTTGTATATTTATCCATGTAATTTATTGTTATATTTGATTTTTTTCTATAATAAAAATTTATCGTAATATTATTATTGTTATCAACTGTTGATGAAGTAATAGTACCAATTGGACTTATAGATGGTGTTGTAACCACACCAACATTGTCATATTTTAAGAATATTGATTTGTTTTTTGTTTCCTGAGTATTTCTAATATTATCTATATTATAAGAATCTCCAAATTTTTTTGTTTCTGTAACTGAATCTATAATCTTATTTTCGCTTTTATTACATAAATTAAGATCACTATAATTATTACATACATAATAATTTGATGTAATTTTTGCTAATTTATCATAATAATAAGTAATATTTACATTTTTTGTTATTGTTCCACTTGTTATTGTATTATCGTTACTATCATAATCAGAAATAACATGGTTATAAGTATAACCAGTAATATCTATCTTTTCACTTGTAAAGTTTTCTTTTCTGTAAACCCTATTTGTTACTGGATTAGATATCACATTATCATCCATATCTTTATAATTTTCTATAACATTATAGTATACCTTTGTTTCTGTTGTATTAGAAGTTAATTCCTCTTCTGTATTATCACTACTTACACCAACGGTTTTTGATGTATTTTTAATAACGTTTTTATCAATTCCTGTTTTTGTAGTTACAGGAACAATCATGGTATAAGTATGATTATAAAAATCCGCAACTTGTGTTGTTAAACCTGATGAACAAGAAGACGGAGCAGTTTTATTTATTACAGCAGTTACTATATTTCCACTTTTGCTTAATGAAAAACATTCCGTAACATCTATATTATCTTCTTTTTTTATACTTATATCTGATAAATTAAATGTTAAATTATCATCAAAAGTATCTGACATTGTTATTGAATCATAAAATGAACTTGTATTATTAGTACTTTGAATAAATTTTTGAAGTTTATTTGTGGAATTATTTGGTATATATTGTGAAATTAAATAATTATAACTAGTATTATCTGTTACTTCTAATTCACTTGTTTTCTTTTTTGGGGCTTCTAACTTATATTTGAATGGAGATAAATACGAAAAGTATATATGAACTAAACTTACCGCTGAATAATTAAAATAATAAGAACTAGCTCCCGACGTATCAAGGGCATATGCAGATGTAGATTTACGTAAATTTTGTACATTAAATGGTTTTTGACTTATGTATAAAATTCCATTACTATAAGATAATTTTGCACCTATATATGGCCTTGATGTATCTCTGGAACTACTATCATCTTTTCTTGGTAATTCACCTTCTGTGTCATAGTATATAGTAGCACTTTCTAAACCACGAAAATCAACAGCTTCATGACCATTAACTTCACCTTCATTTAGGGTAGAACCATTATAAATATCAATATCAGAAAATAATCCTCCAATTTTATCAATAGCTGCTGTTGATTTATTTACATTATGATTAAAATTAGAATTTTCAGTTTGAATATATTCAAAGGTCCCTTTTTTATAATATGTTAATTCTGTATTAGAAGCACCACCACTAACAGCCATTTCAAAATTCAATGGTTCCCCATATTGTATTTTTTGCTGTGTACAAGTACCAGGATATGTTGTTGCGTTTATATCATCTATACAATAATATGGTAAAATTGCGACCCATGATTTATAGTCTATTTTACTTCTCTTAAAAAAATTTACATAACCAACTTTTAGATATGCATCAAATCTTTCACCATTATTATCTGTCCCAGCATTTTCAATAAAGAAACCAAAGCCAGGGAAAGAAAATTTTTCTAATTCTTTTTCTTTAGTTGGATAATTAATATAAACTTTTGGAAAATATATATCATTATATCTTTTCCAATATATTTTAATATTTGCGCCTACAGTGTCATAAGTTGTATCATTTTTTAATGGCGTAGGTATTTTTACAGTTTGTTCATAATAAGGAAGTCCGTCATCAGCATCAATTTTACTCATATCATAGTCTTTTGTGTTATCTAATGAATATTTTTGACCGAAAGCATATACAGAAAACCTAGTATCTTTTGATAAAAAAATTGTAGAATGCGAGTATCCCGCATCTATATTTTTAGCAGTTGACCAATCTGCAGTTTTATGATTTGACGCTGAATTAACATCAGATAACAAGTTTTTTAAATCAACACCATTTAGCAACAAATAAATTATTGCTGTGAAAAAAACTACACTCACAATTGCGATTGTTATAAATTTTTTGTTTAAAATTTTTTTCATAACTAAACCACCTTTAGTCTATTCTACTATTAATATAGTACCATTTTAAAGGTTAAAAGTAAACAATTCAGTAATAAAATAAATATTTTATCCTATTTATTAATATACTTCATTAGAGGGTGATATTTTGGATGGAATAATATTTTTATTATTAGCTTTTTGTACAATATATATGAGTATAAAACTATCATATTATGGAGATATTTTATCAAAACAATCTAAAGTAGGAGCAGCTTTTATCGGTGGACTTCTAATTGCATCAATAACTAGTCTTCCAGAATTTGTTACAAGTGTATCTGCGGTTGTTTTAGATAATGCATCTCTATCTTTTGGTGACATTGTAGGAAGTAATATGTTTAACATATTTGTTTTAGCAGTCTATAACATATATTTTTTTAAATCTAATTTATTTAGAAACACATCAAATAAATACATATTTGAATGTTTAATATTAGTTTCAGATTACATATTTATCATTTTAGGATGCCATAATATAATAGTAAATATCGTGTCTCTATTATTATTTTTTGCATATCTAGTTTATATGTATTCAGTATTTAAAAACGATAAAAAAGAGGAAGAAGAAATAAAAGAGAAACGGAAATTTATTTTGTTAAAATTCATATTAACTGGAATTGTTATGGTAGTTTTAAGTGTACTTTTAACATATCAAGCTGATAAAATAGCCCATATGTATCCAAAATTTTCATCTAGTTCTATAGGTGCGATTCTTTTAGGAATTACGACAAGCCTTCCAGAAGTAGTTACAACATTTGCATTATTAAAATTAAATAATTATAACATGGCTATATCAAATATGCTTGGAAGTAATATATTTAATTTTTTAGTACTTGCGATATCTGACTTATTTATTAAAGATAATTATATATATAGTTATGCGGATAAATATAGTATGTTTTACATATTTGGTGGAATATTTATAACAATTATATTTGCAATTTCAATCTTACTTAAATCAGAAAAGAAATTTATATATATATTTATTTCAATAATTATGATTATTATATAGTTTTCCGTATGGTATGTGCAATTTATATAAAATATGATAAAATATTATTAGTTTTAAATGAGGAGGAACCAAGATTGAAATAGCATTATTAGTAATATCAGTCCTTTTAATAACAGTTGTTTTATTACAAAGTGGGAAAGCAGAAAGTGCTAGTAATATAATGATGGGTGCAAGTGCTGAACTTTTTGCCCAAAGAAAAGAAAGAGGATCAGAACTATTTTTAAGTAGAATGACACTAATATTAGGATTATTATTTTTTGTAATTTGTTTAGTAATGTCATTAATGTAAGAGACATATTCATGTCTTTTTGTTTTATATGGAGGAAATATGAGAGAAGAAATTATAGAACTATTAGGAAAAGAAAAAAGAGCGTTATCCGCAACCGAAATATGTGATAAATTAAATCTTAATACTGCAGGAGAATTAAAAAAATTATTAGATGACCTTAGAATATTAGAAGAAGGTTATACTGTTTATAGATCAAATAAAGATAAATATATGTTATTTGAAAATAGCCATTTACTAAAAGGAAGATTAAGTGTAAATAAAAAAGGATTTGGTTTTGTAATAGTAGATGGCAGAGATGAAGATATTTATATAGATGCTAAAAACATGAATGGTGCCTTAAATAATGATTTAGTTGTAGTTGAAGAATTAAAAGGACAAAACGGTAAAAAAACAGAAGGAAGAGTTGTAAAAGTATTAAAGAAAGAAAATAACTTAATCGTTGGTGAATACAAAATAATTGATGGTAATCCTCATTTCATTCCAGATGATAAAAAATTAAGAATGGAAATAATTTTAGATAATAAAGATTTAGATGATTTAGTAGATGGACACAAAATTCAAGTAAGTATAGTAAAAGAAATGGGTAAATATAAATACTTAGGAGAAGTAGTTAAAATAATTGGTCATAAAAATGATCCTGGTGTTGATATTTTATCTATTATATCTGTCTCTTAGAA
>OJLA01002794.1_pt1 | contig 10005 bp, 8 predicted proteins | sample 1596611 | NCBI WGS metagenome assembly OJLA01 (sample SAMEA4350168, study PRJEB24818) | metagenome | biome: human; feature: gut; material: faeces | place: Denmark | collected 2013-09
GCAATCGCTTGCGTCCTGTGTGAATTACTTTGTTTGGAATTGTTTACCGTGTTTTTCCAACACGAAAATAGGTTCCGTTACAAGTTTTTCGATATTGTTCAATTTTCAAGGTCCTGTGAGCGCCTCAGCCTTTCGGCTGACGACTTGATTATTTTATCACAGAAGTGATTTTTTGTCAAGCTCTTTTTTCGAAGCTGTCGAACTTTCTGAACTTGGAGCGTCCCGAAACCTCTCAAATCTCTTTGGTGCTTCTTGACGTCTATTGGTTCTTTTCTTCGGCTTCTCACTGAGGCTTCGGAAGTCATTCTTTTGCCTCAGCGCTTGGCGCTCAAGTATAATACCACATGCCCGCCCGTTTGGCAACCCCTTTTTTCAACTTTTTTGCCCTCTTTTTTTGCTTTGTCTCTTTTTGCTAGTTTTTTGTTTCTTTTTAACCTTCTCTTTGACAAGCTTGGATACAAGGTTTTCTTCGGGGCTTTTTCTGCTGTTCTGTCCCTATATAATGTAATAATATAAGAGCTCCGTATAGATGCCAGCGGATATTACGAGCCGGAATGCGGATACTATCCCTGCACTGCTTGTCAAGACCTTTGCGTTCAAATTTTGCCCCGAAAATCTCTCCGTATTTTTGGTCAAACTTCCGAAACACAAAATGTAGTGGTCTATCCATTGACATATCACTAAATAGTGATATGATAGAAGCACATTCAAACGAATTGATTCCACGGCATTTTGCGGGCGGCTCTGGCAAAAAGGGGACGCCCGTTTGAACTGCGGCAAAGAGTGCAACCCGATAAAAAGATGGAGGAAAGCCATGAAGATCATCAAGCGCAACGGCTCGGAGGTTCCTTTCGATATTACCAAGATCATCACCGCTGTTACCAAAGCCAGCGATTCCGTAAGCGGCAAGAGCCGTTTGACCCGTGAGCAGATCACCCAGATCGCTGCGGAGGTCACGGACCAGTGCCAGTCCCTGAACCGCGCGGTCAGCGTGGAAGAGATTCAGGATATGGTGGAGAACAAGTTGATGGACATGAAGGCCCACGACATTGCCCGCCACTACATCACCTATCGGTATGTCCAGAGCCTGAAGCGCCAGACCAACACCACCGACGAGCGCATCCTGAGCCTGATCGAGTGCCAGAACGAAGAGGTCAAGCAGGAGAACGCCAACAAGAACCCCACCGTGAACAGCGTTCAGCGCGACTACATGGCCGGCGAGATCTCCAAGGACCTGACCGCCCGTCTGCTGCTGGACCCGGAGATCGTCAAGGCCCATCAGGAGGGCCTGATCCACTTCCACGATTCCGATTACTTTGCCCAGCACATGCACAACTGCGATCTGGTCAATCTGGAAGATATGCTCCAGAACGGCACCGTCATCTCCGGCACCTATATTGAAAAGCCCCACAGCTTTTCCACCGCCTGCAACATTGCGACCCAGATCATCGCACAGGTGGCGTCCAATCAGTACGGCGGCCAGAGCATCAGCCTGACTCACCTCGCCCCCTTCGTGGATGTCTCCCGCAAGAAGATCGCCGCCGAGGTCGAGGCCGAGATGGAGGGCCTGAACGTCTCCGCCGAGCGGAAGAAGGCGATCGTCGAGCGTCGTCTGCGCAACGAGATCAACCGCGGCGTTCAGACCATCCAGTATCAGGTCGTCACCCTGATGACCACCAACGGTCAGGCTCCGTTCATCACCGTCTTCATGTATCTGGGAGAGGCCCGGAACCCGCAGGAGAAGGCCGACCTTGCCATCATCATCGAGGAGACCATCCGCCAGCGGTATCAGGGCGTCAAGAATGAGGCGGGCGTCTGGATCACCCCGGCCTTCCCGAAGCTGATCTATGTGCTGGAAGAGGACAACATCCGCCCCGGCACCCCGTATTACTACCTGACCGAACTGGCCGCCAAGTGCACCGCCAAGCGGATGGTGCCCGACTACATCTCCGAGAAGAAAATGCTGGAGATGAAGATCGACAAAAATGGCGAGGGCCATTGCTATACCTGCATGGGCTGCCGCAGCTTCCTGACCCCGTATGTGGACCCGGAGACCGGCAAGCCCAAGTATTACGGCCGCTTCAATCAGGGCGTCGTCACCATCAACTTGGTGGATGTGGCCCTGTCCTCCGGTGGCAACTTTGAGAAGTTCTGGAAGATCTTCGACGAGCGGCTGGCCCTCTGCCATCGTGCCCTTCAGGCACGCCACAAGCGGCTGCTGGGCACCCCCAGCGACGCTGCCCCGATCCTGTGGCAGTACGGCGCGCTGGCCCGTCTGAAGAAGGGCGAGAAGATCGACAAGCTGCTCTTCGGCGGCTACTCCACCATCAGCCTCGGCTATGCCGGCCTGTATGAGTGCGTCAAGTATATGACCGGCCGCAGCCACACCGACGCTGGTGCCAAGCCCTTTGCCCTGAGCGTGATGCAGCACATGAACGACAAGTGCAATGAGTGGAAGAAGGCAGAGAACATCGACTACTCCCTCTACGGCACCCCGCTGGAATCCACGACGTACAAGTTCGCCAAGTGTCTCCAGAAGCGTTTTGGCATCGTGCCCGGCATCACCGACAAGAACTATATCACCAACAGCTACCATGTCCATGTGTCCGAGCCCATCGATGCCTTCACCAAGCTGAAGTTCGAGAGCGAGTTCCAGAGGCTGTCGCCGGGCGGCGCCATCAGCTATGTGGAAGTGCCCAACATGCAGGACAATCTGGAAGCCGTCATAAGCGTGCTGCAGTTCATCTACGACAACATCATGTACGCCGAGTTGAACACGAAGTCCGACTACTGCCAGTGCTGCGGCTACGACGGCGAGATCAAGATCGTTGAGGACGACGGAAAGCTGGTGTGGGAGTGCCCCAAGTGCGGCAACCGCGACCAGAATAAGCTGAACGTCGCCCGCCGCACCTGCGGTTACATCGGCACTCAGTTCTGGAATCAGGGCCGCACGCAGGAGATCAAGGACCGCGTTTTACACCTGTGACCCTCTCCGGCGCATCGCGCAAGCGATGACGGAAGGAGTCAATTTTCTGATATTTACCATGAATTACGCTACCATTAAATACTATGACATCGCCAACGGCCCCGGCGTGCGGACGAGTGTGTTCGTCTCCGGGTGCCGCCACCACTGCCCCGGCTGCTTCAACGAGGTGGCATGGGATTTCGGCTACGGCAAACCCTTCGACAAGGCCATCCGCAACGAGGTCTTCGCCTCCTGCCAGCCCGCCTACATCACCGGGCTGAGCCTTCTGGGCGGCGAGCCCATGGAGCCGGAAAACCAGCGGGAGCTTCTCCCCTTCGTCCGGAATTTCAAAGCCCTCTACCCGAACAAGACCGTTTGGTGCTACTCCGGCTATACGTGGGAGCAGCTCACCGGCAAGGACCCTTGTCCCGCCCGGTGCGAAGTCACCGACGAGCTGCTGGCCCTGCTGGACGTCCTCGTAGACGGCCGCTTCGTCGAGGCAAAGCACGATATCTCCCTGCGCTTCCGCGGCAGCTCCAATCAGCGTCTGCTGGATGTGCCCAAGTCTCTTGCCGCCGGGCAGCCGGTCTGGTGGGAGGATGAGAAGGTCTTCGCCACGCATACGATGTAACAACAAAGCGTTCTGTTTTCCACCGCCCGGCAGGGCAATGTGGAAAACAGAACGCTTTTCGTTTATCGTGACTCCACCGCGTCCTCGATGATGCGGAGGAAGTCCCGGCCATAGTGGGCGGCTTTCTTTTCGCCCACGCCGGTGATGTTCAGCAGCTCGTCGAGGCTGAGGGGCTTCTTCTGTGTCATCTCGCGGAGAGTGGCGTCGTTGAAGATCATATAGGCGGGCACCTTCTGCTTCGCGGCCAGCCGCTTGCGCAGGGCATACAGCCCGGCCAGCAGCTTTTCGTCGGCTTCGCTCAGCGGTTCGGCATCGGCTGCGCGGCGGCGGGCACCGGCCAGACGCTTGGCGCTGGCGGCGGCGCGCTCCTTGGCCTGTGCGGCCTGCTGCTGCATCTCCTCGGCAGCCTGTTCCGACATCCGGCAGTTGGAGCAGTTGCCGCATTTGGGGGCCGCAGTCTCACCGAAGTAGTTGAGCAGAAAGCTCCGCAGACAGCGCGGCGTCGTGGAATAGAAGGTCATGTACTTGAGCCGTTCCTCGGCTTTGCGGGCCGCTTCGGCTTTGACGTCCGCCGGGAGGCCGTTGTCCGCTTCCATCTCCTTGTCGATGAAGAAGCGGATGGTCCGCACGTCGGTGCCGGAGTAGAGCAGGGTGCAGCGAGCCGGTTCCCCGTCGCGGCCCGCGCGGCCCGCCTCCTGATAGTAACTTTCCAGATCCTTGGGCATATTGTAATGAATGACGAACCGGACGTTGGGCTTGTCGATGCCCATGCCAAAGGCGTTGGTGGCCACCATGATCTGCACCCGGTCGTAAAGGAAGTCGTCCTGATTTTTCCGCCGGGTCTCCGGGTCGAGCTTGGCGTGATACGCCGCCGCCCGGATGCCCCGGCTCTGGAGCAGACGGGTCGTCTCGTCCACCTGCTTGGTGGTGCTGCAATAGATGATGCCCGCGTTGTCCCGCTCTTTGAGCACCAAATCCAGCAGAATCCGCGGCTTTTCGCTGGGCAGGGCGCGGCGGGTGCCAAAGTAGAGATTCGGGCGGTCGAAGCTGGTGATGACCTCATAGGGGTCGTGGAGATCCAGATGGCTGCGGATGTCGTCCCGGACATGGGCGGTGGCCGTGGCCGTGAAGGCTCCGATGACCGGGCGCTTGGGCAGGGTCTCCACGAACTCTTTGATGCGGAGGTAGCTGGGGCGGAAGTCCTGCCCCCACTGGCTGATGCAGTGGGCCTCGTCCACCGTCACCATACTGATCTCCCGCTCCTGCGCAAACCGCTGGAAGCCCGGCATCTCCAACCGCTCCGGGGCCACATAGATGATCTTATACCAGCCCTCCCGCGCACGGCGGAGCATCAGGGCCTTCTGGTTGTCGGTCAGGCTGTTGTTCAGGAACGCCGCCGCCACGCCGGCCTGTACCAGCGCCCCCACCTGATCTTTCATCAGGCTGACCAGCGGCGACACCACGATGGTGATGCCCGGCAGCAGCAGCGCAGGCACCTGATAGCAGATGGACTTGCCCGCACCGGTGGGCATCACGGCCAGAACGTCCTGCCCGGCCAGCAGCCGGGAGACGATCTGCTCCTGTCCGGGGCGGAAGCCGTCATAGCCGAACACTTTTTTTAAGATCGAATGCGGGTTTTCCATGAGTTCCTCCGTTATAATAGATGAGCACTGCCTTTGGAGCCTTACCAGTATACCACAAAAAACGCCGGTTTGCGCGCCGGAGGGCCTCCTTTTTGGCAAAACGAACGAAATGTCACAAGGATTTTTTTACAATTGATAGCTTTTCAGGCGCGAAAATGATATAATGAGACTACATATCTCCATCCCGGCTGTTTTTTGTGCCGGACCCAACGAAAAAGGAGCATTTTAAACCATGCAGAAATTGATCACATTTGCAGTCCCCTGCTATAATTCTGCCGCTTATATGCGTCACTGCATCGAGACCCTGCTCTCCGCCGGAGAACAGGCCGAGATCATCCTCGTAGACGACGGTTCCGTCAAGGACGAGACCCCCGCCATCTGCGACGAATATGCCGAGAAGTACCCCACCATCGTCAAGGCCATCCATCAGGAGAACGGCGGCCACGGCGAGGGCGTCAATCAGGGCATCCGGAACGCCACCGGCCTGTACTACAAGGTCGTGGACAGCGACGACTGGCTCGACACCGCCGCCCTCAAGACCGTGCTGGCCAAGCTGCAGACCCTCGCGGCCCGCGGCACCGCCCCCGACCTGATGATCTGCAACTACGTGTACGAGCATGTGGAGGACAACACCAGCCACACCGTCCGCTACACCAACGTCTTCCCGGAGAACCGGCTCTTCACTTGGATGCACGTGGGCCATTTCCGCCCGGACCAGAACCTGCTGATGCACTCGGTCATCTACCGCACGCAGGTGCTGCGGGACTGCGGCATGGTGCTGCCCAAGCACACCTTCTACGTGGACAACATCTTCGTCTACCAGCCGCTGCCCTACGTCAAGAGCATGTACTACATGAACCTTGACCTCTACCGCTACTTCATCGGCCGCTCCGACCAGAGCGTGAACGAGAGCGTCATGGTCAAGCGTGTAGACCAGCAGCTCCGCGTCACCAAGCACATGATCGATTGTCAGGACCTCGACGCCCTCAAGAACGAGAAGCGTCTGCGCAGCTACATGCTGCACTACCTGTCCATGATGATGGCCGTCAGCGATATCTTCCTGCTGCTGGACGGCAGCGCCGAGGCCAAGGCCAAGAAGGCCGACCTGTGGAGCTACCTCAAGGCCCACACCAGCCCCGCCGTCTTCCACTCCATCCGCTACGGCTTCGGCGGCGTGACCAACCTCAACTTCCCCAAGGGGGATACCATCGTCATCGGCTGCTACCGCATCGCGCAGAAGCTCTTCAAATTCAATTAAAATAAAACTTGTTGTTTCTTTTGGAATAATGTTGCCAAACCGGGCAGCTGGGTCACATCCAGCAGCCCGGTTTTTGTTTGGATACAAGCTCGTTAAGAAAACTTCAGAGTTGAGCTTTGCGAAATGTTGTTGCCTTTTCCTCGACGATGGAGTATAATTTTTAGGCATCGTTTTCAAAAGGAGGATCGGGAAGCCGCTGCGGTATCGGCGGGCTCCCAATACAACAACATGGAACAATTACTCATCTGCCTGTCCCTCGCGCTGATCGCCGGGCTCCTGATGTCCCGCCTTGCCAAGGTCGTTCATCTGCCCGCCGTCACCTCCTATCTGGTGGCAGGTCTGCTGCTGGGGCCCTTCTTTCTGGGCAAACTTGGCCTGAGCGGCTGGGGCATCGGCTTCGGGAGCATCGCACAGGTCGATGGCTACGGCATCATCACGCAGGTGGCGCTGGGCATGGCAGCCGAAGCCGCCGAGCTTTCCGACGGCCACATGGTGCGGAACGTCGTGCTTTTCTCGGTGCTCGTGTATGAGCTGGTCGGCCCGACCCTGACCAAGTTCAGCCTGACCGCCGCCGGTGAGATCGAACCGGAAGGCCGTACCAGCGCCCGTACCGCCAACAAACCGGAGGCACCCGTCACCTTGGACTGATCTCAACAAACAAAAAGGAGCTGCTGCACATCGTTTCGCCGAATGTGCAGCAGCTCCTTTTGTTCTCAGTAGGTATCCGAGCAGCCCAGTAATAATTTCATGTAGGCGAAGGTCCGTTCCTGCCCAAGGTCGCGCACCATTTTCAGCAGCTTTTCCAGCAGGGCGCGGGTCTCCGGGTGGAGCATGTAATGATCTTTGCTGTGCTCGTAGTATTCCCACGGGGAGGCATCGGTGTATTTTTCGCCCAGATAGATCTGGCTGGCCGCCACCCGGTCGCAGATCATCTCGCAGACATACCGCAGCGGCATCTTCATGCCGGTCATGCCGGATTTATTGGAGCTGTAGTCGATCCAGTATTCGAGGTGGTGCTTGTTCCGGCCCTTGTGGTGGAGCCACGCCGAGGAGTAGCCCTTGGCGTCCCGCTCGGCCTCGTTGGGGCTGTGGTCGCCCTGATAGTAAATGCAGCCGGGGATGAACTCCGTGGGGCTGTATTTGCTCAGGTCGTGGGCCAAGCCCTGCTCATACAGGCCGCATTCAAAGCAGTATTTCATCACCAGCAGCTTGTGGCGGGTGATGGTCTCAAAATGGCCTAGGATGTTCATGCTTCGCCTCCGCGAAAACGCACTGTCACTTTCCCCGCTTTCAGCCCGCGCAGATCGTCGCTCTCCGAAAAATCCTCCCGGTCGCGGGTCAGATTGGGGTTGTAGTAGGGGTCGTCGAGGATGTTTTCCTTCCCGTGGATGGTATAGAGCCGCTGCTGCTCGGCGGCAAAGCGGGCCGCCTTGGCGGGATCCTTTTCGTCGCCGCCGCGGCTCTTGCTCTCGTAGTGGGTCAGCTCGGCGTAGGGGGTCCATGCGATGCGGCAGCCCGCATCCCGCACCCGCAGACAGAAGTCCACGTCGTTGAACGCCACGGCGAACTGTTCATCCAGCCCGCCCACTTCGTCGTAGACGCTGGCCTTGACCAGCAGACAGGCCCCCGTCACCGCCGAGAAGTCCTGCACGGTGGCGATGCGGAACAGATAGCCGCTGCCGCCCTTCTGCTTGTACTTGTGGCTGTGGCCCGCGTAGCCGCCAAGGCCCGTGATGACGCCCGCATGCTGGAGCGTCTCGTCCGGGTAGTAGAGCATGGCCCCGCAGATGGCCGCACCGCCCTTGTGGGCGCACTGCCGCAGCAGCTCGGTCAGCCAGTCCCCGTTGCGGACTTCCACATCGTTGTTGAGCAGCAGCAGGTAATCCCCCGCTGCCGCTTTCCGGCCAAAGTTGTTGATGCCGGAGAAGTTGAAGCCCTTTTCCGGGTAGGTGACCACCTTCAGGCCGTCGTATCGCTGTTTCGCCTTCTCGTAGTAGGCGAAGGTAGCCGGGTCAGTGGAGTTGTTCTCGATGACGATGATCTCGTAGTTGTCCCACGTCGTCTTTTTCCAGATGCTTTGCAGACACTTTTCGAGGTCATCGGTGTGGTCCTTATTGGGGATGAGGATGCTCACCTTCGGGTCGCCCTCGATGTCCCACTTCACCCGGTAAGTGCTGGGGAAGAGGCCGTCCTCCACCGTACCGGTGCGGCCGGTGCGGGCCAAGTGGTCGGCCAGCGCCTTTTTGGCTGCTGCTGCCACATAGGGCTTGGCCTCGGTGCCGCCGGAAGTAGACCCCGCATGGACCCGCCAATAATAGAGCACCTGCGGCACATGGGCCGCGCCGCCCACCTGCTCGATGAGCCGGAGGAAGAGGTCGTGGTCCTGACTGCCATCGCACTCCGGCCGCTCGCCCCCCACGGCATCCCACAGGGCCTTTTGGAACACGGCCAAATGGCAGATGTAGTTGCAGCAGAGCAGGTAATCCGGCGCATAGTCCGGCTTGAAGTGTGCTACGATGGGCCGCTGGATGCTCTTGGAGAAGAGCGCTTCATCGCTGTAAAGGAAGCCATCCGGCTCCCCCCGCTCCCGCAATTGCAGGATGGCCTTGCCCATCGTGTACATCGCGTGGGGCGCCAGAATGTCGTCGTGGTCCGCAAGGGCCAGATAGCCCCCTGTGGCAAGGGAAGCGGCGGCATTGGTGTTCGCCGCAATGCCCTTGTTTTCAATCTTTTTGTATACGATGCGTTGATTCTTTGCCTGATATTCCTCCACGATCCGTTTTACAGCATCGTGTTCCGCGTCGGACGCATCGGCAAGGCAGAGCTGGCCGTTGGGAGCCGTCTGATCCACAAAAGAATCCAGAAATTCCCGCAGGTATGGTTCCGGCGTATTGTACAGCGGGGTCAGGATCGAGATGGTGGGCAGACCGCAGGAGTCCGCCGTCTGCCCGGCCAGTTCGGCTCTTTGGGCTTCCAGCACCTTTTTCGTGGGCAGATACCGGGCCTTTTTGCCAAAGCACCGGCGCTTGACGAAGCCGGCCCCCCGCGCCAGCATGGTGCCGAGGCCCTCATCTTTCGTCAGTTGGACAGCATAGCCCGCCAGCTCCTTGGCGCGTTTCAGTCGTACATTCATCTCATGCCTCGCCGCGCTGGGTCGCCTTGTAAGCGTCACAGACCGTCTTGGTGTCGCCGTTCATCTTCAGGTGGCCGTGGCTCAGCCATGCCACCTTGCTGCACATCCGCTCGATCTGCTCGATGGAGTGGGACACCAGAATGACCGTAGTGCCGCCCGCCATCAGCTCCTGCATCCGCTTTTCGCACTTCTGCTGGAAGAGGAAATCGCCCACCGACAGCACCTCGTCCGCGATCAGGATGTCGGGCTTGGTGATGGTGGCAATGGCAAAGCCGATGCGGGCCACCATGCCGGAGGAGTAGTTCTTGAGCGGCACATCCAGAAAGTTCTGCAGCTCGCTGAACTCCACGATCTCATCAAACTTTTCGTCCAGAT
>OJLA01002795.1_pt1 | contig 9999 bp, 9 predicted proteins | sample 1596611 | NCBI WGS metagenome assembly OJLA01 (sample SAMEA4350168, study PRJEB24818) | metagenome | biome: human; feature: gut; material: faeces | place: Denmark | collected 2013-09
AAAGTTGTGGAGGAGGCGGATAAGATTCAGATTGATCTCCCTTGATGATTATCGAAGCAGCTGAAGCTGAAATGAATTATGGAAGCAATCCTCAGATGAGGTTGCAAATAAGAAGAAAGGATGTTAATTCTATGCTGTATCTCGACAAGCCTAATGCGGAAAAGGTAATCGGCGATGTAACCGGCAAAATCAGAGAGATGGAGGAACTGGCAGTACAAATTGACCGTCTGATCGTAAACCAGCTGCCCGAGTATTGGAAGGGAGCCTCTGCCGACAAGGCGCAGAGCACTTATGCAGAGGAGTACAAGAATTTCCTTCAGAAGAAGGTTCCTGAAATGGGACCGCGCTGAAGGACTATATGCAGGACTGCGTGAAGAACATTACCGATGTTGATAATCAGTTGGCCGGCAGATGACTGCTCCAGTGTTCAATTTCCAGATAGTGTATCAATAACGCTGTGCGTAGCAATGCAGGGAGTTTCCCTGCATTGCCGCGTTGGTTCTTGAATGAAAGGGGCAATGGGATATCCGTTGCCCCTTTCATTCAAGTGCCCTGTCTGCGGCATGATAGCTAAGCCAAGAATGGAAATTCTGAAAGCCTGCGGAGTGGCGTAGGAATATATTTTGGGGAGGATATGTTGTGAAAAAAAACATTGCGTGCATTCTGGCGGCAGTTTTGACTGTTGGCCTTTGCGCCTGTGGGCAGAATGGTTCCACTTGGGACGAACAATATGATTTGGGCGTGCGGTATTTGTCCGATGGCAATTATGAGGAGGCCATTCTTGCCTTCACCGCGGCCATTGAGATTGATCCCAAACGGGCGGAAGCGTACATCGGCCGAGGCGACGCCTATTTGGGACAGGGCGCGGCGGATGAATATTTGGCTGCAGCTTTCACTGATTTTGAGACAGCCCTTTCCTTGGATGATACGAACGTGGATGCCTACCTGGGTATGGCAGAGGTATACATAGCCCGGAAACAGTTTGATGAGGCGATGGAAATTTTACGTCAGGGCGTGGAGAAGACGGGAGATCAGCGCCTGACGGATCGCCTTGCGGAACTGGAGAATGGCGATATTGCGGACTACTGGGGGCGGACTCTAAAGGAAACCCATTATGACGGAAACGGAGTCCTGACCTGTTGGTTCGAGTATGACTACAATGATCTGGGACAGTGTGCCGGTATTACCTCCTATGGACCAGACGGGAGCCAGATCCAGTATGTGGAACAGCGCTATGACGAGCAGGACCGCATGATATATGGATGCAGTGTTAGGTATAGCGACGGTAAAATGGGTGGTGCAATATATACCTATAACAGCATGGGGTTATGGGAAACCATTGTTGAGGACTCCGGGGATAGTATGACCTTCACATATGATTCGGATGGCAGGCTAATCAGGACGAATTTTTATGATGAAACTGGAAAACTGATAGGCCATGCAACTTATGAACACGGGGATAATTACGAGCGGCACAACAACTATAATGCCAGCGGAGCGCTTGAGAGCTATCGAATAATTCTCTACAACGAGCAGGAACAACCGGTTCGCTGTGAGTATTATGATGCCGATGGCACCCTGACATACTATACAACCGACGAGTATGACGCAGATGGGAATCGAATTGCCTGTAATCTCTACGATGCTGACGGTAATCTGACAGGCCGGAATACATACAACTAAGGAGAGCCACTGTATGAGAAGAACAATAAGCTTGCTTTTAGCGCTGGTCTTGCTGCTGACCCTGGGCGGCTGCGGGAAGAAGAACAACGGAACCACTTGGCAAGAGCAGTACGACCTAGGCGTGCGGTACTTATCCGAGGGTAATTACGAGGAGGCCGTTATCGCTTTTACGGCAGCTATCAAAATCGACTCCAAGCACCCAGAAGCATATTTGGGGCTGTCGGACGCCTATACGGAGCAGGGCGATATTGCAAACGCTGTCAAGGTATTGGAGCGTGGTCAGGAGCAGACCGGTGACCAGACGATCCAGGAGAGATTGGAGCAGCTGTTAGCCCTGCAGGACAGTGGCGCTTTGAACTCCTACGGCGTGTATTCCTATGATGAGCAGGGACGGGAGATCCGCAGGGCTTTTTATCGCACGGATGGCAGCCTGGTGGGTGCATGGGAGTCAGAGTACGACGATGTAATAAGTAGTAGACTGGTAAAACAAATTGAATATTCTGAAGAAAACACTGTAAAAGGTTGGAATATATATTATCCGGTTCGCGAGAACAGTTACTCGCTTGGAGGTCTGCGCGTAGAATATGATGCAAATGGTCAGGTGGTTTTAGGAGAAAACGAAAACTGTACGATAGCTGGCGGCATGCTGGTTCAATATGAGAAAACAGATTCTGCGGGCGGAAGATCAGTGTGGGAACTTGTGGATGGTCGAATTGTGCGAGAACTCTATTATGCGGTTGATGGCAGCTTGATCGAACAAATATATAACGCAGATAGAGAATTGACCAACGACCGCTATTATCAAAATGGCGATTTGATTTTTGACGATACCTATGAATATGATGATGCGAATCATACTGTAAATTGCAGAAAATGGAGTAAAACGGGAGCTAATCGTGATTATCAAATCATTTCGCGGTATGATGAACAGGGTCGGCTGGTTGAACAATATAACAATGGCGCACATTATATTTGGACTTATGATACGGACGGAGATATGACCCACACGTACATCGATAGCGATGGAGAACTGCGCTATACCCAGACGAAGGCACACACGGCAATCGGCACCAGAACGACGACTATTTATCCGGATGGCAGTTCTGGCGGGTTCTGGGAGGATGACATTGTGGGCAACCGGGTCGAGGACGAACACGGGTACACCTGTACAAGAACTGCCGATGGCCTTCCGCTGGAGGTATATGAGAATGGCGCACTAAAACGCAGCTACAGCTATCAGGCCGAAACCTTTACGATCACAGATCATCAGGATGACACATCAAAAACCTACTCCATGGATGGAATGCTGCTGACAGAGAATGATGGGCACAATAATACTCTATATCTCTATGATTTCGAAGGAAAACTGGTGCGTACCCTCAGCTTTGCGAATGCAGTGTCATAAGGAGGAAGATATTTGTGATGAAAAGAACAGTAAGCTTGCTTTTAACACTGGTTTTGCTGCTGACCCTGTGCGGCTGCGGGCAAAAGGGATCCGCTCCCAGCTGGCAGGAGCAGTATGATTTGGGCGTGCGGTACTTGTCCGACGGCAATTACGAGGAAGCCATCATTGCATTTACGGCGGCCATTGAGATCGACTCCAAGCGCCCGGAAGCGTACAGCGGGTTGGCGAATACATATATCGCCATGGGGGACTACGACAAAGCTGCTGGGGTTTGGGAGAATATTCCAACAGAAACTGATGGCGTGGACACAACATCTTTTTCCATATGGCAACGAAAAAGCGAGAATATCCTCGCAGCACTGGAAAGCGGTGAGAGCGGTATTTGGATTATGAATTGTGCCTTTAATAAAGAAACATTTTCCTCGGGTAAGGAGACAGAACTTGTAGTGACTGTATTTTATAATGCAGTTGCAGATGCAGAGTACAGAATTAATTTGATGAAGGAAAGTGATAAAAGCTGGGAGTCTACTGGGGAATCTCTAATATTAAACCAAGGGGTCGGAGTTTGTCGGTTGATGGGTTCCGCAACACTTCCACCGGACGGGGAATACTTCAAACTGATTGCTATGTTGACACAAACTGAGCCAATAGATAGTGACAGTATCTATTTGATGTCAGATGGTAGCATAGATGATGGATATAATGCCTATGGTGGCAGGAAATTTGATTACAGAAGCAACTATCGAGCCTATGACTCTATGACCGAGACTGAACGCCATGTGATCGATGTGGTCGGAACGGCAGCCATCAACGGGAATATGGAGTCCTTGTATAGTATTCTGGATAACTACACTGAGACAACATGGTCTTTTACCAATCATGTATATACGATGTGGAATGAATATAAAATTAAAATCGATTTTCGCCCGTATAGAGATGAGGATGGCGACCGAACGGGCCTAATCGAGGTGGAAATGCGTTCCGAGAATGGGCCTGGCTATTTTGGCAGTATTTACCACACATTTGCCGTCAGCACGGCTGGAAGAGAGTCATGGTGGGATGATTATCAGGATACATCGTGGGGAACATGCCTCTGTGAGGATTGGCAATGGAACGGTGATATTCGGGCGGAAGAACATTGTAATAGGCGGCATTCTATACCGGGCTACAGTAGCGCTGGCCGCGACGAGGTGCAGTTGACCGGTTCGGTGGCATTTAGAGGACCCAGTTCAATAACCTCGATTGAAACTAATTCTGATAAGTACGGCAATAAAACGGATGTGTATAAACTGGACTTCAATGATGGCATCTTGATAGAGGAAACAATAAATGGTGAAGACTATCCTGATGTTGAGGGTTGCTATCAGGTTCCAACAGTAGGTAGATGTTGTGTGAGATTTCATTCAAGGCAAGATATGCTGGACACTCGTTTCTGGTAAGGGAGGTTACTTGAATGGGCACTAAAAAGATGAAACTATTTATAGGGGCGTCCTGTATGGTACTCCTTCTCTGCGCCTGTGTGCAGAACGCCCCGTCCTGGCAGGAGCAGTATGACCTTGGTGCGCGCTACTTATCCGATGGCAATTATGAAGAGGCTATCATTGCCTTTACGGCGGCCATCAAGATCGACCCCAAACGCCCGGAAGCGTATGTGGGTCGAGGCGACGCCTATATCGGATCCGGAGAAACGGAGGAGACGCTTGCCGCGGCGCAGGCTGACTATGAAAAAGCAATCGAGCTGGACGATACCGATATGGCAGCGTACCTTGGCTTGGCGGATGTTTATGTCCGCTTGGGTGAATATGACAAGGCGATAGAGCTTCTGCGAGAAGCCTTGGAAAAAGCGAATGGTAGTACCGAACTCGCGGACAAGCTCGCAGAGCTGGAAGCCGGCGAGGCAATAGATTCCTCCGGTAATGTTCGCCGTAGAAGCCATTACAACGGAAGCGGCGCGCTTATCGGTTACTTTACATACACTTATGACGCTGAGGGATGGCAGAAAACAGTTACCGCTTATGATGCTTCCGGGAATCAGGTGGACTATGGTGAAAATACTTGGGAGCAGATTGGAAGTGTCATAAGAGAGACGTACTATGGCGAGTACATTGGCGAGGACACCGTATGGCTGCAGCGGATAGACTCGGAGTATACCGACAATGAGGATGGATCATCGGTGGAAGAGCAGGTCTACTATGACAAGGATGGGTCAGTTCTCGAGCACGGACGAAATTACTATGATTCTGAGCATAGATGCATTCGGACAGAGACCTATGATTTGGATGGAAGCCTGCTCTCTTACAACACGCTTGAGTATAATGAGTCCGGCCGGGAGGCCAGACATAATCAGTATATGGCGGACGGCACTCTGGTCGGCTATACGACCATTGAGTATGGTGAAAACGGCAGAGAGACCAGAGTCAACAGCTACGATGAAAATGGACAGTTGCACTGGTATACACTGAAAAGTTATGATGCCGATGGGAACTATCTTGGGGACGAATCTTACGATGCAAACGGCGTTTTGCAGTATTCTTCTGTCAGCGGCTGAGAGGAAGAGAGATGATGAAAAGAACAGTAATCTTGCTTTTGACGCTGGTTTTGCTGCTGACCCTGTGCTGCTGCGGGAAGAAGAACAACGGAACCACATGGCAGGAGCAGTATGACCTCGGCGTGCGGTACTTGTCCGATGGCAACTACGAGGAGGCCATCATTGCCTTTACGGTGGCCATCAAGATCGACTCCAAGCGCCCAGAAGCCTATCTGGGTTTGGCTGATGCATATACCGGCGCCGGAGATCTGGACGCCGCACGAAAAGCATTGGAGGATGGTTTGGCCGCCACGGGGGAACCGGAGATTCAGACAAAGCTGGACGAGCTTTCGGCAAGAGCTGGCAATCTCACCGGTCAGCCGCCGTTTTCCCTTCAAGATCTGGAGGACTGGGGATATCCCTATGGCATAGATGCGTATACGTTAGAACGGGAAGGAAAAATTGAAACTGGAAGAATTGAAGATTTGCTTGAAGATTATGAACGATGGCCAGCGGGATTTCCAGACGGGAACGGAAGAGAAATTGGTGGAAAGGGACTGACGACCTTTGTCAAAAATGATATGAGCCTTTATAGTATCGTTATAGATGTAGACAATGGTGATACCGCTGAAGGTCCGCGCGGTTTGTATTTGGGAATGAGCGCTGAGGCTGCCCTAAACCTGTTTCAATGTGATAATCCTGATGCAATCAAGTATTTGCAGTCGGGAGATGAAAACTTGATGACACAGCACGGAGACCTTTGGGAAATGCCTCTTTATGATCCGTATGAGGATGAAGATAATGCGCTGGCATACGCGGGTAGCTTATATCTTAGCAATCAAAGCCACTACGAAGACGGTGTTCTGATTGATGAGGAGCGAGTGATACTTAACTATGAAATTATAGAACTGGCATCATTGAGTATTGACGTTACAGGAGGAGTTGTTTCCAAAATTGATGTTAGATACTGGGATTGATTTGCTATGCGAGGAATCAGAAAATGAATCACACATATGGCATCGGTTCCACTGTATTTGAAAAAGCGTGGTGGAGGACGTTGTTTGGGAGTTTGCTATCATGGCCAAGCTCAAGGACACGGATCATCAGAATTACACATCAGAGACCTACTCCATGGATGGAGTGCTGCTGACAGAGAATAATGAGTACAATAATACCCTGTATCTCTATGATTCCGAAGGAAAACTGATGCGTGCATTCAGTTTTTCGAGAGCCATGCTGTGAGGAGGAGAATACTTATGGTGAAAAGAACGGTGAGTTTACTTCTGGCGATGATTTTGACGGTGACGCTGTGTGCCTGCGGAAAAACAAGCGGCGGCAGTTGGCAGTAGCAGTATGACCTCGGTGTGCGCTACTTATCCGACGGCAATTATGAAGAGGCCATCATTGCCTTTACGGCGGCCATCAAGATCGACCCCCAAAATGTAAATGCCTATATTGGACGAGCCGATACATATGTGAAAAGAGGCTCGACTGAAGACCTGTTGCTGGCGAAAGAAGATTACGACAGGGCGATTGAACTGGAATCAGAGCTTTGGGAGGCGTATCAGAAGCAGAGCATTGTTCTTACAAAGATGGGCGATTATGTCGAGGGGTTAGCCACTCTATACAGGTATAAAGAGGCAAATTCATTGTCAGAAGCAGATGAAGCAATTCAAAGCTACCTTGAGAGATTATCATTTGATATTGAAATAGAGACACCCGCTCAGCAACCAAAGGCTGCCTTTGTAGACACAAGCCCGGCAGATGTTGGCGCGACTGGTAAGAAGCTTGTCTATTTAGTGCTGACTGACGCACAGACCGGTGTAAAGCAGGTCGCAGCCTCTCTATCAATAAAATACTATACTGACTTTGGCTTCGATGAGACTTCTATCGAAATTGTAAAAAGTCATGGAGATACATGGCTTTTTTACCTGTGGACGGGTGCAGGTATGACTTCGACATTTTTGTATACTATCCATACGAATCAGGTCTTAGTTCTAGAACCGTACTTGACGGGTTGGAATTTCACAGATGATTACCTAATTGGCGAGACCATTACTTTTGCGGCCGGTGACGAAGAGGGACTCTTTATCTATGATTGGTCAGGCGAGCTTTTGTATAGCTTAGAGAATATCGTTGGTCCGTGTATATTGGATGGGGACTCCCTCTACTATGCAGAGCATGTGAATGAAGGGGAAAAGCAGGTCTATTATATCCGAACGATGGAGTTGGGAGAATACAACACATCGACAATCTGCACAATTGAGTTACAAGATGGATATCTTTACTTGGACGATAGTGAAATAAAATGGTACGATATACAAGAGCAGACATCTTACAGCATGGCCATACACGACGTTCACGATGTTCTGCTGTCAGAGAAAGAAAATGAAATTAATGAACTGCTCGCTGAGGTGCTAAAATATATGAGGGAGAACTATCCCAACGAGGGGATCATAGATGTTGAGTATTATGCAGAGCATGACGGTATGATTTCCACGCGCATTGTTTCGGCGGCATCGATATATATAGGCGCAGAAATTGAAAGAGCTACAAGAACCGTACACTTATATAACTTTGAGCAAAGAAACATAGAAACGTTCGTTCTGCCGGAATGATAAGAAATAATGGCATGAGCTATGGAGGGCATATGAGAAACGCAATTGCAAGTATTACAGTTTTTTTAATGATCGTTCTATCTCTTTGCGCCTGTGCCCGAGAAAATGTCGGTTCCACATGGCAGGAACAGTATGACCTCGGTATGCGATACTTGTCCGATGGCAATTACGAGGAGGCCATCATTGCCTTTACGGCGGCCATCAAGATCGACTCCAAGCGCCCGGAAGCTTTCTTGGGGCGTGGCGACGCCTATGAAGAGCTGGGGGATTTGGAGCGAGCTGCAGCGGACTATCAAGCCGCTTTGGAACTCGGGCCCAACGCGGATGCGGAGAAGAAATTGAGAAAATGGGAAGCGGAACTACTGGCAGCGCAGCTGCAGGACGAGCTTTGGCCGATGGTTTGCAATCTAGTGCTTCCAATGACAGTGGATTCCGTGGTACTGGGAGAGACGAGTAACTAAACAGCCAAGAGCATTTACGCGTCATATCCCTATGCCAAATCCAATCTAATGAACGATGATACACAGGATACGGTGTACAATTGCTTTGGTATGGATATGCCGGTTCCTGCTGGTTATGAAGAGAATGAATTTGGATTTCTATTTGCTGCACCTGTTGGAGGAGCTGTCTGTACTATCGTTATAAATCAACCTGGGTTTATCGCGCTCGGTGCATTGCAAGTCGGGGATGTGTCGGAAACGGCGTTGTCTTTATTTGGCTTTCCGGAAACACCGCCCCCTGTGTCACTCCGGTGGATCTTGGACAATGGTGCACAGCTGGATTATAATTGGCACGGTGATGACTGCTTTACGTTTATTTATCGTCTCGATGGGCAGAAAGCAACGGCTTACGTCGAGGCCGGAATTGTTCATTCTTTGGAATTGACAATGGAAGATGCTCTTGCGTAAGAGACTGATTTCCACCCGACTTTGTCGGGAAAGGGACGGTGGCAGAGTAAAAAATCAACAAGACAGACGCAGGAGGGACAAGTATGAAGCATACATATTGCAATGGCTCCGCGGTATTTGAACAGTTTACCATTAAGCGCAAGCTGGGCGAGGGCAGCTTCGGCACGGTTTATGAGATCCAGCGTGAGGACTTCGGTGAGATCTACAAAGCGGCACTGAAAGTCATCACAGTGCCCAAGAGTGATGCGGAGTTTCAGGGCGTACTGGATGAAGGAATGACGCAGACTCAGGCTGAGGAATATTTTTACAGCGTGGTGGAGGACATCGTTCAGGAGTTCGCCATTATGTCCAAATTTAAGGGCACAGCAAATGTGGTCGGCTATGAGGATCACAGGGTAATCCGGCACGCAGACGGGATCGGCTGGGATATCCTCATCCGTATGGAATTGCTTACCCCTTTACTTACTTACGCTTACCAGCATCCCTTCTCAAGGCGGGATATCATTAGGCTTGGTATAGATATGTGCCGTGCATTGGAGTTGTGCCAGAAGTACAACGTTATCCATCGTGATATCAAACCGGAGAATATTTTTGTATCCGACAACGGTGACTTTAAGTTGGGCGATTTTGGTATCGCGCGAACCGTTGAAAAGACGGTGTCAGGCCTGTCGAAAAAAGGTACATACAACTACATGGCTCCTGAAGTATATCGGGGTGAAAACTATGGTTTTGATGTTGATATCTATTCTCTGGGTATCGTTTTGTATCGACTGCTGAATAAGAACAGAACTCCCTTTCTCCCGCCTGCACCGGAAGCGATTACCTATCATAAACGCGAAGAGGCGCTGACTCGCAGAG
>OJLA01002799.1_pt1 | contig 9981 bp, 12 predicted proteins | sample 1596611 | NCBI WGS metagenome assembly OJLA01 (sample SAMEA4350168, study PRJEB24818) | metagenome | biome: human; feature: gut; material: faeces | place: Denmark | collected 2013-09
ACTCAGGCTAAAGGGGCTTACCGGAGCGAAAATCGACTTCGGTCTGAAAGCGCTTTCTCATAATCTGAGGAAACTGGCCCAGGCATGGGCAAAATCCTCATTTTTTGACAAATTTTTGTCTACAGGAACAGCGAAACAGCTTTATACGAACCCTCATTTAAACTTTTACCCAAAACTTATATCAGTAGTGGCAAATGCACCCTAAATCTTCAGATTTTGTGTATAAAAGAGAGACCGCCTAACTTTGGTTGTTAGACAGTCTCTTTTGCTGTCTTACTTGCTCCTTGTTCTAACTTTTGCCAAATAGCAATTTAGAAGCGTATCTGTCCCCTTTAATGCGTCATATATAGTATAAACATAAATCTCACTGGCGAAATAAAATTCTTGTTCGCCTATATAATCAATAAGTTCTTCAATCAGCTCTCTTACAGTTATGTAAGGTTGCGATTCTTTAGCGACGGCCACAAGATGTTCATTTATGTCACCATGGGCGTACACTATTTTGGGGCCCTGGCATATTTCGCTTATTGATTTTATAAAAGTAGTAATCGGCAGAGAATATAATTCTCCTGTTATTGAGGATTCAATATTAACTCCTAAGATAGGGGCTAAATGATTTGAGGGACAAATGAGAGTGCGATTATTATCATGTGCTAATAATAACCCGCGACTCGTTTCAAAAGGTTCATAATTTTTGTTTGGCTCAACAAATCCCAAACAAAATGAAATAGGCTCTAATGCCAATTTATATCTCTCATTATCATGAGGATAAATATAATTAAAGGCATCATACTTTTCATAAAATTTGTCAATAGGCAAATTACCGCCTCGTCCATAAAATTCTTTTATGCACTTGTTCTTGTATTCTTCTATTTCTTCGAGAGACCATTTCATACCGCAAAATTACAAATTTTATGTCGATTTTGCTGTCTTTTCAGCCGATTAATCACGCGCGTAACTTCGTGGTGCAAAACTCAGTTACGTCATGCCTAAAACCGCATATCACATCTCACTCAAGGGCTACGTCGGAGGCTACGACTTCGACCGCTCGACCATTGACCGCGAACTCGCTAAGAACGAGGGCAAGCAGCTCAATGTCCTTATCGACAGCCTCGGGGGGCCCTCGCCACCGGCCTGTCTATCTCCGCAGCCTTCAAGAACCACAGCAATGTCAATGTGCATTTCGTGGGGCTCAATGCTCCCGCTGCAACAATCGCTTCACTGGTGTTTCACACTTTCATAACTTTACGGTGGTGATTTATCCTAAATCACCACAAAATCACTCCATCTCTCAAATTTTCACCATACAAATAACTTCATATTTTCAATCCTGTTTCTCAGTAGGTTAGCACTTGCCAAATGGTTATTTTGAGGTAGTGGGAATGGCTAATTTGATAACCGCTAACTCACTATTTTACTTTGCGTCAGAATTTCAAACGAACTTCAAAACCAAAGTAAATATGGAAACATCAACACCAACTTTCGACCAGCTGCCACATGTGGTAAGCGGTCTCTCAGAGAAACTCGACCGAGTGCTCGACATACTTGAAAAGCTCGGCATCGCCAACCCCCTCAAGAATGTCAAACCCTCACGCAGACTCGTGTATGCGAAAGAGGCTTGCCAGATAATAGGCAAGTCACTTTCGAGCCTCTACCGCGGCATCAAAGCTCCGAATGACCCCATTCCGAGCTATAAGCGCGGCAAACTCCTCTATTTCTACGAGGATGAACTATACGCATGGATTGAGAAAGGTCGCAAACATTCCGTTGTGCCTTCTCTCGCCGAGACAGCGGCTGCCATCACAGCCGGGATGAAACGTCGTCCCCGTGGAGGGTATAATTTCTAAGCATATGGAAAGAGATTATACACCAACCCGGACAAACACATTCCCCGTGCATGTATTTCCTGACAGGTTACAACGAATCATCAGGGAGCTGCATGACAGCAACGGTTATCCTGCCGATTACACTGCGGCGTCGATGATGGCCGCGTTGTCCGTGGCAATCGGTAACTCACACCGCGTGGAGGTGAAACGCAACTGGCATGAATCGGCAATCCTATATATTGCGATTGTCGGTCGTCCTGGAGCCTGTAAGTCTCATCCGTTGGCATTCGCCATGCAACCTCTCGTCAACGCCGATTGGAAAAACAATCTGGACTACCAGAAAAAATATAGTGAGTACCAACAGGCGATAGCCATGAGCCGCAAAGAACGTGTTCATGCTGGATTCGAGCAATTCCCAAAAGAACCAAAGCGTCTGCGCTACCTTGTGTCAGATGTGACGCAGGAAGGGTTGAGCGCCATTCATTCCCATAATCCAAGAGGTCTATGCCTCTGGGTTGATGAACTGTCGGCATGGTTCAAGAACTTCACCCGCTACAACAATGGCTCCGAGGAACAATTCTGGCTTTCGGCTTTCAACGGCAGTACAACAATGTCTGACCGTAAGAACTCGCAGAACTCCATCTTTATCAAGCGGCCGTTCATCTCGGTTGTCGGGACAATTCAGAAACGTCTGCTTACTGAACTTGCCAACGGCGAGAGAACAGCCAACGGATTCATCGACCGCATACTTTTTGCCATGTCGGAATCATCCGGCAAACCGAAATGGCGGGAAGAAGATGTAAGCGATGATCTCGACAAGGCATGGACATCCATACTTGATGCTATTCTCTCAGTGGAGTGTCGTCTGATGCATTCCGGCAGACCTCCGCAACCGCACTTTACACATCCGTTGGAATGTGGCTAAACCTCAAAGCGAAGTCTCTAAACATCAAAATGACGTTTTGGAAACGTCATTATCCACACAGCTTTCGCTGAAAGAAATGGCTGTGATGCGACAGATTCAGGACAAGCCAAACATATCCATTACGGTCATAGCAGCCAACACTCGCCTCTCCAAAAGTACAATCGACCGCATAATCCGCGCACTCAAAGGAAAAGGATTGCTGACACGCACCGGTGCCAAAAATAACGCCAAATGGGTAATAAATTATGGCTCAGAATCTTGACATACAGGCAGCGAAGGTTCTGATGGCTTATTTGGCTTCGGGAGTCGAGGATCAGGTGGACTATCAGAAGTTCTACCTCTACTCCATCGTGACCCACTCCACAGTGATTGAGAGTAGGTCAGAAGTCAGAGTGTCGAGTGAAATAATACCTTTCATCAAGTAACATTATCGGCATAGTAACACAAGTCAAAGATTATGGAAAAGTTCGGAGGCACAAAGTATAATTCTATGTGGGATGGATCGACATGGTTTATTCTTGGACTCGTTGCCGTATGTTGTGTGGTACCATGTTTCATGGATGACGGAATATGGCCGACAATTATTTGTCTTGTAATGTTGGCTTTCGTTTTGGTGACATTTCTCAGTATCTATTACCGCATTGACGGGGATAAGCTCGTGGTGTATTCTTTCTTTATTCCAACCGCCTACCCTATTGACAAGATTAAAGAGATCAAACCGACAAACAACATATTATCATCTCCGGCGACTTCGTTGACGCGCCGCCTGGCAATCACTTTTACCGATCGGAAGATTCTGAAAAGCTCTATTCCTCTTATCATCTCACCAGTGCGTCAGGATGAGTTTATCCGACAACTCCTTTCCGTCAATCCTGAAATCAAGCATTGAACATAGGTAAATTTGGGCAAAAGCGACAATTGTCCGCCGCTCAATATATCATATAATAAACATTTTTACTATCTTTGCGGCATCATAAGATAGATTGAGTATGGCAAAGAACACTATGGGGACTAAGTTACCCCGGAAACTGGAGCAGAAAATGGCTCTTATGGGTGAGCAGATTAAGCTCGCTAGACTGCGTCGTAACCTCTCGATTGCGCAGGTTGCAGAGCGTGCGACCTGTTCGCCTCTCACTGTGAACCGCATCGAGAAAGGTTCTCCGACGGTTTCAATAGGAATCTATGCACGTGTTCTGTATGCTCTGCAACTTGACGACGATCTCCTTTTGATTGCCAAAGAAGATACCCTCGGACGCAATCTGCAAGATTTAGGTCTGAAACACCGCCAGCGCGCATCTAAAAAGGAATAAGCCATGAAGAAACTATTTGTGTATACCGACTTTGACTGGCAGGAAACGCCTCAGTTGATTGGTGAACTTTCCTGTGACTCAGTGCGCGGGAGCGAGACTTACGGATTTTCGTATGATAAAGAATGGCTTGCCAAATATGGCGATGTTTTTCTCAGTGAGGATTTGCAGAATTATACCGGCATCCAATACACGCGGCCGGAACGCGATATATTCGCATGTTTCTCCGATGCACTCCCCGACCGCTGGGGTCGCACATTGCTGAATCGCCGGGAGCAGATTGCCGCTACTGATGAGAAGAGAGCCGTGCGCAGATTGACTTCTTTCGACTACCTGATGGGCATTGATGATGCTTCGCGCATGGGCGGTTTTCGGTTTGCCGAAACTCCCGGAGGTAAGTTCATCAACTGCGAGGAAAGCCTTCGTGTGCCGCCCCTGGCAAATGTCAGAGAACTGATGCGTGCAGCGCATGAGATTGAGCTGAGCGAGGAAAAACATCTTCTGCCATCAAAGAAATGGCTGGCGCAACTGCTACATCCGGGTACCTCTCTCGGCGGTGCCAGACCCAAAGCATCTGTTATTGATGAGAACGGCTGTCTAATGGTCGCCAAATTCCCATCGCGTAACGATGATTATGATATCGCCCAATGGGAGCACTTCTGTCACGTTATGGGTCGAAAGGCAGGACTGAATGTTGCCGAGACACGAACAATCGACGGCGAAGATTATCACATTCTTCTCTCCAAGCGCTTCGACAGGAATAGCGACGGCAGACGAATTCACTTTGCCTCCGCGTTGACCCTGCTCGGGCTTACCGACGGCGACAATGCCTCAACCGGCTACGGCTACACCGACATTGTAGATTTCATTGTTCAACACGGGAGCAATGTCGAGGAAAACTTAGAGGAGCTATATCGCCGCGTGGCATTCTACATCATTGTCGGCAACTCTGACGATCATTTCCGCAATCATGGATTTCTATTAACACGCAAAGGTTGGGAACTTTCTCCGGCTTACGACATCAACCCCACTCTCATCAATAATCAGAGCCTACTGATTAATCGCTCCACAAGCGAATCCGACCTCAATATTCTATTGGCATCCGCAGGGGATTATATACTTTCAGCTGACAAAGCCAAGTGTATTATCAACGAGGTAAAAACAGCCATGAAATCGTGGCGTACAGAAGCACGTAGGCTCGGACTTCCCCAGCGCGACATCGACATGTTCGCACCACGATTCGATAAATGGATATGAATATGTTTTAAGGAACGCTCTCTCAAAAAAGATTAATAAAATGAATACGCTCACGATCTTAAATAAACGGGTTTCATTTTGCCCGAATATCCGTACGAAATCATATCAACCAATTACATTGTTCGATGCCCTGAACTCCATACGTACTAATGTTTATGGTGAGCAAATCAAAAATATTCGTAGACTTTTACATAATGGGAACTTTCAATCTTACAAATCAAAGAAAAAACAATTACCTTCGTATATATTTTCAGGTATCGCTTATGGCGACCGGCACAAATTTGACATCAGTGGTTACACTTCATTGATGGTTGTTGATATAGACAAATTGGAAAATCTTGAATTGACAAAAACACAACTAAAATTAGACCAACATATAATCTGCGTATGGACATCTCCCTCTGGAAAGGGATTAAAAGCACTCTTTTATTTAGATTATAAAACACCGATTAATGAAAATATCTGGATTATACACGAACATTGCGCATTCCCTCAGATTGACAATTACCTTTTATCTCAATATGGTATTCGCATAGATAAGGCTGGGGCTGATATTACAAGATTGTGCTTTGTTTCATCAGATTCTGAAATTCATCTCAAAAAGGAATTTGAGCCGTTTCCAGTGTATATTACACTTGATAAAAAACAAATATGGAAATTTCGCACAAAGTATTACTATGGCAATAAATCGGTTCGCAAGGCTATCTTAAATGAAAAGCGAATTTCAAAATTAACGAATAACAAGGAAGCGAATAGATAGGATTTATAATCAACGGAAAAACACATTGTGAACTATCCCATATTACAAAAGGAATTCAATTAAAAAATGAATGCTGACTTTCATCGCTTTTTCCAATAATATGTTTGGCAACTCAAAGATTTTTCCTATTTTTGCAATAGGAGATCAGTTGATTTACGATAGAAAGTGTAAGGAATTGCATATCAGTCAGTTGATTGGTTTTTGCATTCCATATATAGAAGATAGCTGAATGCAGCGGCGTTTTATCCGTTAGTTCTTAGTATCAAATTGTTGGCTACCAATTAGTTCACGGCTATGCATCGGCAAGTAAGCCTATTGGTGACAATTGGTGCAATCTGGCGTAAAACATTGAAAAGTTGCTCGTTATCGGGCGTTTTTTTCGTACCTACACTGCAATATAACCGCTTTTCATTCCTTTTTACCTGTGTTTTTGTACCCGATTTGTAGCAAGTCGGTCAATCCCGTCAATGCGTGCCGCAAGATCGTGGACGATGTTTACGTAGGTTTACGTCAGTTTACGCCCATGAACACTTTTGGCGAAATAAACAGCGAAATAAACACTAATACAGAATAAAAATGAGTAGCAACATTGAATTCAAAAAGAAGTGCCTTTGGTGCGGAGCTGAGTTCCTCGCTCGTAAGACAACAACGGAGTATTGCAGCCACCGATGTTCGGGACTCGCATACAAGGAAAGAAAGCGTCAGGCAAAGCTGGATTCATACCAACGAGAATATGAATATCAGCAATCAGGTCAAAAAGAAGTAGCCAAACAGGAGTTCTTGACTCCTACACAAGCGGCCACTCTGCTTGGGGTATGCCATGTCACAATCTACAATTATATCAACCGAGGCGTCATCAAGGTCTGGAAGCTGAAACGAAAGACCCTCATTAGACGAGTTGACGTAGATGCGCTCTTCTCAACTCTTGAAATCCAAGAGCCTTCAGCCACAAGGCAACAATCGCCCATCACCGACTTCTACACCTCAAGGGAGGTGCAGGAGAAATATGGCGTATCCAACTCGGGAATGTATAAGATTGCCGAGCGCGAGGGCTGGCCTAAGACTCAGAGCCTAGGCAAGACGCTCTGGAGCCGCAGCCATGTTGACCGATACTTTGCAAATCAGCAACCGAAGGAGGAAATATCCGAATGGTACACTGTGGCTGACATTCAAGCCAAGTACGGCATGACCCTGTCTGCCATCTATACGCTCGTCTCGAAAGAGGGTATTCCGAAGAAGAAACAAGGAAATTATGTGATGTACTCCAAATATCATTTCGATTTGGCAAAGGGTCAGACTGCGCCAAAGGAGCTGGAGTTTTACACCTATCCCGAAGCGATGGCGAAATATAATCTGACCCGTGACCAGCTCCACCACTATCTGAAATACCACAACATCATCCGTGAGAAGAACGGCAAAACTTGGAGTATTACTCACTTTCCAAAATATCAATAGCTTCCTCTGCCGTGTTTTGGAAAACACAGCAAATTAAGCGAGAATCTATGTCACTGTAAAGCATACGAAGAATTTCGTCATAATTAGATGCCATCATCGACTTCTTTCCCGGCATCTCGTGCCTATGAGCGCAGAGCCAAGCTTGCTATAGCTATGCCGAATGTAGCCGAGATTGGCTGAAAGCAATTCCGCGCCTATATCTCTGAAGTGTTCGGCAGCGACCTCCATGAAGCCACACCCGACTGGAACTCCGTCGGAGCCTGCATCCACTACTTCGGCGAGGACCGCACCATTCAATTCCGCCTATGGGAACGCTCTGAGGGCCATCTCGGTATCCCCGAAATGACGTTCATAATCATCCGCATCAGTTCCCGAGGTCCACAAGAAGTCATCCACGCCGAGATGACCGACGAAGACTGGCAGCCCCATCCCATCAACAAAGTCCCCGGTAGCCGTATCGCCTGTATCCGCCTCTGATTCCATCTGCTAGTGCTCCGACCAACGCCCCGACAAGACCACCCCTATTGCCCGGGCGTTTTGATATTATTCATAAGCAGAATACTTGTCTGATATAAAATTCTGTTGTAATTTTGTTATGACATTATGGCAAAATGATGACACAAGAGCACCGAAGCAGCTGCATGGCAGCTATAAAGGGGAAAGATACGAAGCCGTAGATGATCGTGCGAAAGTATCTTTTCTCTAGGGGCTACGTTTCCGTGTTCAAGTGAGAAAGCTAATAGGGAATCTGGATATTGTTTTGCCGAAATACAAGACCGTTATCTTCGTTGACGGTTGTTTTTGGCATGGTCATGAGGGATGCAAGTATTTCCGGTTGCCAAAGTCTAATGTCGAATTTTAGGAAGAGAAGATTGAGCACAATGTTGTCCAAGACACTTACAATCAAACAAGAGTTAAGGCACAATACTGGCAAATCATCTGTATTTGAGAGTTTAATTCAAAAATGTCTAATAGTAATATTTTTTAATTCCCATGGCAACCAAGAGGACAAACAGATGCTTGTATAATTCGGATTTCAAGTCATTTATTGAAGCTGACCCGTATTATGTTTTGGGATGCATTCATGATGCGTTTCACGGACAGGCATTGACCACTACTGACGAAGCTTGGTTTGGAGAAATCCAACTTTTGCAAAATGTCCTTCTACCGTGGGAGAATGAAGAGGCGGAGATAATATTTGAGTACAATATCCCGCGTCTCGGTAAACGTATAGATGTCGTTTTACTTTTGAGAGGGATCATTTTCTGCCTTGAGTTCAAAGTCGGGCAGAAGGATGCTTTGCAGTCAGACGTGGAACAAGTGATGGACTATGCTCTTGATTTAAAAAATTTCCATCGCTTTAGTCACGATCGCATTATTGTTCCGATTTTAATACCCACCAAACATAAGACCTCATCAAGCCTGTTTGCTCCGTCGGTATATGATGATTCAATTTATAATCCTCTCCTTACGGGAGAGGACGGGCTTCAACATATTATCGATAGTGTATTGCGTCATGAAAACGCCACTCTTCACGGCTCAATAAAGAACTGGATTATCGGCCCGTATACTCCCACACCAACGATTATCGAGGCTGCGCGGTCATTATATGAAAATCATTCTGTCGAGGATATTACCCGCCATGAAGCGGATAAAGTAACTACAGATGCCACTATAGCTTTTATTCTTAATGTGATAAGCCATTCCAAGAAAAACAGCAAAAAGAGCATCTGTTTCGTTACCGGTGTACCCGGCGCAGGTAAAACATTAGTAGGGCTCGATGTCGCTGTAAAACAATCATATCAGGAGAATGGATTTTTTAACGAGGATGACGGAGCCGTATATCTCTCGGGAAATGGTCCGTTAGTAGCCGTTCTGACCGAAGCTCTCGCACGTGACAACCATAAAAAAGCAAAAGCAAAAGGCGAGAAAAAGAAGTTTTCTGATTCTCAACGTGAAGTAAAAAATTCATTCAGATTATCCACCAATACAGAGACAATATGCTCGCAAAAATAAAAAACCCTGTTGTTGATGGGAAACTTGAAATTGACCCTGAAAAGGCAGTTAAATTACAGCAAAGCGGCTATGGCGAAGTGGAACATGTGGCAATATTTGACGAAGCTCAAAGAGCATGGACTCACCAGCGAATAGCCAATTACCTTAAGCGTGGTGGCACTTACGGCAACAAACTTAAAGTGCCTAATTTCCCTATGTCTGAAGCAGCATTTCTGATATGGTCACTCGACCAGAGGGAAGATTGGGCTACGATTGTCTGCCTCATTGGTGGAGGTCAGGAAATAAACACTGGCGAAGCAGGCATTTCGGAATGGATTGCCGCGCTCAACAACCTATTCCCGCACTGGGATGTATATATTTCCGACAAATTAACCGAGCCCGAATATGCAGAAGGTAAGGTAAACGAACTTCTTGCCAATAATCCAAACGTAGAGT
>OJLA01002809.1_pt1 | contig 9955 bp, 9 predicted proteins | sample 1596611 | NCBI WGS metagenome assembly OJLA01 (sample SAMEA4350168, study PRJEB24818) | metagenome | biome: human; feature: gut; material: faeces | place: Denmark | collected 2013-09
ATATTCTGGTTCTGCCTTTTTATGAGAAGCTGGAGATGGAAAAAATACAGGAGATCGGGGAGCTGATAAAAAAACAGCAGAGAGGTGTATTATGAAAATATTAGTCACAGGATTATGTACATTGCATTGGGGAAGACTGCAGTTTGGAAATATCGGAAATTATTATATTATCGAACCGCTGTTTAGAGAATTGCACCGGGTATTTGAAGGGGCAGAGATCATTACCACATTTCAGATGACAGATGAGTTCATCAGAAAAGAAAAAGTAGAAGTTGTTCCTATGGATCTGTATTATGCATGGAAAGAGAGTGATGTTACAACAGCACAAAGAGAGTTTCGCCTGGCATCCGGACAGGAGGAGCGTGCACAGGAGGGAGATACGCCTTTTATGGCACTCGTAAGACAGTGTCAGCTTGTGATCAATGTTTCGGGTGATATGTGGGGGGATAACGCGGAGCATGTTGGAAAGTCAAGATTTCTGGTGGATCTGCTAAAAATGCGTACAGTACAGCTGCTTGGAGCAAAAACGGTGCTGTTTGCGGGGACACCGGGACCTTTCACAGATGAAACAACGCGTGAGTTCGCAAAGGAAGTATATCAGAATTTTGATCTGGTCATCAACCGGGAGCCGACATCCACCCAAAATATGAAAGAATGGGGATTTTCTTCCAGATGCGTAAAAGATTTTGCTTGCCCGGCGTTTTTGTATACACCAGAGCTGACAGAGGAAGATCAGGCAAAAGTGGATGAATTGATACAGAAATTAAAAACAGGCAAAAAACTGGTAGGATTTACGATAGGCGGTTTTAATATGCCGGTAGGTCCGTACGATATGTGGCCAAGAGAAGAATGGCAGTATGAGGTTTTCGCACAGGTTATTGAGCATATCATAAATGATCTGGGAGAAAAAGTGGTTTTGATCTCACATACAAACGGATTCGAACTGCCACCAAATTTCAAATTGATTAATGGAAGGGATTATCCGATCTTAAAACAGTTACAGGAAGTGGTGTTAAAACGTGGAAAGTTGAAATCACCGGAGGATCTGGTGTGCTTGGAGGGTCCATACCTGCCGGATATGACAAAAACAATCATCGGAAGGTTTGACATGATGGTAACCGGACGCGTTCATGCGTCAGTCGCAGCGATCAGCCAGTATGTACCAACCGTATTTTTGACTTATGAGCAGAGCTTTATCCCAAGCACAAAAATGTATGGGTTTTCATCACTGGCGGGAGTGGGGGAGTTTGTATGCGAACCGGGGGATAAAGAGCAGATTATAAAGAAAGTGGATGCATGTCATGCGAATCTCGCGGAGATCAGGGAAAGACTGAAACATACTATTCCGGAGGTACAAAAAAAAGCAAGAGCAGCTTTTGATGAAATGAAAAAATGAGAATTTTAATTTATGGAATAGGGCATTATTCCGATGCGATAGAAGGAAGCCTGCGTAAGGATCATACGATCATAGGATATACAGATTCTTTTTCGAAAATGAAAGTATATAAAGGAAAGCCATTTTACAGAGTAGAAGATCTTGCACAGGCTTCATATGATTATATTGTTATTACTGTGTATAACCGGGAGATCCTTGTAAAAATATGTGATAAGCTGGAAAAAGAATATTACATAGAAAAGGAAAAGATCATACCGTATTTTCTGTGGATCAACAATGAAAAATGGCAGAACAAATTGCGGAAGAGTGAACCGGATATACAGGGAATCGTGCTTGGAAATTCGCATGCGTTTTATGCATTTCAGACAGATTTTTTTTCCGTACCATTTATCAATCTGTCATGCCCGAGTCAGGATGTCTATTTTAATTACAGAGTTCTGAATGCGGCGTTAAAAAAGTATATGGAAAAATTGCGTTTTCTAAAATATGTTGTGATAGATCTTTATGATTATAATAATTTTAACATTGATCTTTCTATGGGGAAAAATCTGTTTGATTATTTTTCGTGGGGAGGATATGTTGCCGCGCATAATTTTGACAAGAATAAGAATTACAGTATTTCTTTCGGGCAGCAGGCGTACAGGGAAAAAAAACTTCTGGTTGATGTAGATAAATATAAAAGGCCGATGGAGATGCTGTTTGGACACAATGGTAACTGCATAGAAAGTAATTTGGAAAAAAACTGTTGGGGGCATATAGGTGGGGACGAGCCTTTGCCGGCTTCGGTTTTACTCAGTACCAATGTTACGCAAAGGTATGAAGGAACCATTGAGGAGAATAAAAGTACATTTGCGCTGATGCTTCAGGAGATAAAAAGTTTCAAAGAAGACATAAAGATAATTTTTACTCTTGTACCTAGGTATTGTTCAATGGAAAAGGCATTAAAGGGAACTGTTGACAGTATTTGGAAAGAAGATTTTATGACCTTTATACAGCAAATGTGCAGAGAATATAATGCGGCATTTATTTCATATAAGGAAGAGAAAACAATATTTCAAAATTCGCAGCTGTATTATGATGTGTGTCATTTGAATACGATCGGAGGAAGATGTGTAACCTCAGCGCTGGATGAAGAATTAAAGAAATATAGGTAATTGGAAGAGGAGGTAGAGCATATGAGATTGGGAATTATGCAGCCCTATTTTTTCCCGTATCTTGGATATTTTTCCCTGTTAAAGCATGTGGATGAATTTATTATTCTGGATGATGTGCAGTTTATCCGGCATGGATGGATTGAGCGAAATCGGATTTTGAAACCGCAGGAAGGCTGGCAGTATTTTTCGGTTCCATTGCAAAAGCACAGTCAGAAGACATTGATTCGGGATATCAGAATCAATAATTCTCTTGAATGGAAGAAAAAAATACTGGCGCAGCTGAATCATTATAAGAAGGCGTTATATTATAAAGAAGTATGTAATTTGCTGGAGGAAATATTTGAACAGGACTACGAGAGTATTACAGAATTGGACATGGCCTGTCTGAAAAAAACCGGTGAATATCTACACATAGATACGCCGATCAGGCTTTTTTCCAATATGGGGATTGCGATTGAGCCGGTGCGTGACGCGGACGAATGGGCGTTAAATATTTGTAAAGCGGTAAACGGAGCAGATGAGTATTGGAATCCGCCGGGAGGACAGAGTTTTTTTGACAAAGAAAAATATGACCGTGCCGGAATCCATTTATGTTTTCAACAGGTTGAACTGAGGCAATATGCTCAAAACAGAAAGACGTTTGAGAGTGGATTATCTATTTTAGATGTTATGATGTTTCAGTCACCGGAGCAGATCAATAAAATGTTGGATGTGTATGAGTTATATGAGTGAGATAAAGATAAAGCATGTTATTCCGCCGGTCGATAAAGATGAACTGAAAGCATTTTTGATCAGTGTAGATACCAAGCTGATTCCAAAGCTGTCGGATCGGGTAGATATTGATGTTTATGCGGATAAGCTTTCAGAGTTTGCAGATCTGTTTTATCTGTTTGACCGGGAAAAGATGATCGCCAATGCGGCGGTATATTTGAACCATGGAAAAAACGGATATATTTCGTCTTTTGCAATCCTGCCGGAGTATCAGGGAAAAGGGATGGGGCGGAAACTGTTTTTGGCGGTGAGCAGAGAAGCCCGAAAAAGAGGAATCACACAGATTGGTCTGGAAGTTTATGAAACCAATAAAAGAGCAATACGATTTTATGAAAAACAGGGATTTCAAATAACAGGACAAAAGGCTCAATGGTTTGAAATGACCTGTACAATAGAATGAGAAAGAAGAAAGAAATGGAAAAGATAAAAGTCCCAAGTACATCGATCATGGTTACGGAGGCATGTACTTTAAAGTGTAAACTGTGCCTGGCGTATGTGCCATATTATAAAAAGCACACGTGCATGACAGAGCTGGATATGAAAAAAGTTCTGGAAAGATATTTTTTGATTGTGGATGAGGTCGAAAAAATGTCGTTGACGGGAGGAGAACCGTTACTGAATGTCCAGATTAACGAGATGCTGCTGGAAATTTTCAAATATTCAGAGAGGATCACCAAGGAAATTATTTTGATTACCAACGGAACAATTCCTTTCACGAATGAACTGTTGGATATCATGGTTCAAAATGACAAATTGAAGGTAATCGTTAATAATTATGGAAAATTGTCTTTGTATGCGGAAGAAAATTATTACAGGCTTTGTCAAAAAAATATCCGGGCAATTTTGTATACAGAGGATAACCGTTATGGATGGATTGACTGTAGGGATCATAGCTTAAAACATGAATCTGTCGAAGCAAAAGAAAAACAGGCAGCGCAATGTGCATTTTTTCAGGGAAAGAAATATGTTATCAATCGGGGAAAACTGTATACCTGCACGCGCGCCGCTTACCGGATACAGGAGGGGATTATCCCTTATACGGAGGAAGCGTATATTGATTTATTGGATGAAACGCAGTCGGTTGAATTACAGAAGAAAAAATTGAAAGAACTTCTGGGTGCGAGGTACACGATCTCCTGTGCGTATTGTGATGGATTAACGGAGAATTCTGTAAAGTACAAAGCGGCTGAGCAACTGGAGACGGAGGAATGATACAGATGGAAACGAACATCAAACGAACAGCATTGAATATAACGACCTATTGCAATTTAAAGTGTAAGCACTGCCTGGCATTTATCCCCTATTACGATCAGAAATTCTCCATGTCGTATGAGACAGCAAAAAAAATACTCGAAAACTATTTTAAAATTGTGGATTCGGTGGAGCATTTTACGGTTACCGGTGGAGAACCTCTTTTAAACAAAGATGTGTATCCGATCTTGCAGGAGGTATACAAATATAAGGCACAGATCAAAGGCTCGATCGATTTTGTGACAAATGGGACAATAGAAATCCCGGATGAAATTTTGGACTGGTTTGAGGAACATAAGAAAGAAACAAAAGTAGTTTTGAGTAATTATGGTGAAAAACTGTCTGTAAAAATTGACAGTATTGAGGAGAAGCTAAAGAAAAGGAAAATTGTTTACAGAGTCTCAAAATTTTACGGAGATGATCTGTATTATGATGGATGGATCGATTTTACAGATCATTCACTCAAGTGGGATACGCTGGAAAAGAGAGATCAAAATGCGAAAAAATGCATCCATAGGGTCGGAAAATATTTTGTCATAAATGATGGAGAATTACATTGCTGTTCCAGATCCTACTGGAGAATCCGAAATCATGTGATACCAAAAGTGAAAGGGGAGTATGTGCCGCTGTTGGATGAAACAATTCCTATTGAAGAAAAAAGAAAAGATCTGATAGAGATGTTTGAAAAAACAAGCAGCACATCCTGTGCATATTGTGTTGGTTTGTGCAATGATGTAAAACGCGTAAAACCGGCAGAACAGTTGGAGTAGCAAGAAAGCAATAAGATTACGGAGACACTATGGAAAAGCACAGCGCAGAAAACTTAAGGAAATTATTTGCGGCAGGAATCGTGGTAAAAGGAGATATGTGGTTTTTTACCAGTCTGACCAATGAACTGGTGAGTATGAGCCTGGACAGAGGACAGGCGTCTTATATTCTGGATATCAAAGGCTATCAGCCGCGAAAAGACGGAGACACCGATTTTCTGTTATATGAGGACGAAAAGATATATAAACTGGGGACAAAAGGAGAGTGGATTTTAGAATACAGTATCGGGGAAAATGCATGCAGATATATAGAGACCGGTTTTCGCTGTCAGAGAAAATGGGGGAATTTTATTGCTTTGGCAAAATGGAAAGAGGATTTATATATTTTTCTGCGCATGGAAGAAGCGGTATTTAAGATCAACCGGACAACAGGAAAAAGTGAAAAGGTATTTTACCATAAAGATGGAAAGACAAAGAAGGAGAACAATTTTTGCAAAAGCTGTCAGACCGGAGATGTTGTGTGGCTGTTTTCCGGCGTGACAAAGACGGTATTCGCCTATCATATGAGCCGGAATTTCTGCAGGCAATATCATCTGGCGGAAAGGATAGATGGGTGCAGGGATGTGGTGTGGAAAGAGAACAAATTTTATATCCTGGATAAGCAGTGCAGGGTATTCGTATGGGATGCAAATACAGACCGAACGGAACTTGTGGCAGATTTTAAAGAAATAAATGCAAAACCGGACCGGTGGGGAAAGCTGGTTGTGACTGATGAGGACTACATTTTACTGCCATACATGGCAGAAGAAATCCTGTTATTAGAAAGAAAAGGTGAACAGAAAAAAAGAATTTATGCGTCCTATCCGAATGATTTCAAATATAATGCGCCGTCTGACTGGAGTAAATATACAAGACCATGTGAAGATGAATACAATTATTACTTCCCGATGCATGCGGCAAACTATATTTTAAAGATAGATAAAAAAACGGGAAATCTCGCATGGATAAAGATGACAATTATGAATGAAGACGCGGGATTTCAGGCCTATTGCAGGGAGAGTGACGGGGTTATTGTTGAAAAGATATATCCACTCAGTGAATATGTGGAAAGAATAAAAGCGGAGAGTAGTAAAAAAGAGAACAGAGAAAATGCTGTTGTCGGAAAAGCAATATGGAATCAGATCAAAAATGCAAAGTGAAATTGAGGGAGAAGGGCATGGAAGAGACATATGTATCTATATGGTGTACAACCTATAATCATGCGGCATATATAAAAGATGCAATAGAGAGTTTTCTTGCACAGAGAACGCAGTTTAAGTATGAGATCATTATTTATGATGATGCGTCGACAGATGGAACAACAGAAATTATCGAACAATACAGGGAAAAGTATCCGGACAGGATAAAATGCCTGATACAGCGGGAAAACCAGTACGCGAAAATGAAAAAAAGTTGGAAAACAAAAAAGGAACAGTTAAAAAGTATGTCATCCGGAAAATATATTGCGATGTGTGAGGGGGATGATTTTTGGATCGATGCAAATAAGTTGCAGATACAGGTTGATTATTTGGAAAAACATCCGGAGTGTGTATTTACGGCGCATGATGCGTTAAAGTTTGAAAGCGGAAACAGCAAAATTGAAGCAATGGAACCGTATGCAGAAGATAAAGATGTATCAGAGAGGGAACTGATCATCCAGTATCGGGGAAATCTGCCAACGGTTTCTACTGTATTTCGACGTGAGATATTAGATTTGGATGGATTCTTCTTGGAAGCGGGAGTAGGTGATTATCCGCTGCAGTTATATGCACTGACGAAAGGGAAAATACACTATTTCACAAGGATCATGGCAGTATATCGGTATTTTCATCCAGGCTCCTGGCATGAGAAAACGATGCAGGATATAGATTGTATAGCCCTGCATTTACTTCGAATGACCACGTTTTTGCAAAATTATAATGCGTATACAGAGAAAAAATATGAAACATATGTCGTGGCAAAGATACATAAGTATTTCAATCAGATCATATATGGGTATCAGGGATTCACAGTAGACGCATTTCGGAAAAAATGCACGGAACTTGATCAGAAAAGCAATGGTATTTATCAAATATATCTTGAAGAATTGCAGCGGATCTTTCAACAGATTTTTGATAAGGATTACTGTGATGAAGAAATCCTTATACAAATGCCAAAGTATATGCATACGGTTATCTGGGGAAGCGGAAGATATGGACAGATCGTTGCAAGGCAGTTAGATGGAGCCGGAGTGCCATATGACGGATTTGTGGTTTCAGATGCTCGCCGCACAGAAAATGAACGGTGTGTGCAGAAGACAGTGTGGAATTTGGATCAGCTGCCGTTTCCGCTTAAGGATACGCTCGTCATTGTAGGAATAAATCCGGTTATCTGGGAGGAACTAAAAAGCGTGATGGAAAGGACACAGATGGAGCATTATATATGTCCGTTCATGTTGAGGGAAAGTACAGATGAAGCTTGAAAAAGAGATTACGATCGGTGTGATAGTTCCGGTTTATAATGTGAAGGATTATTTAAAAGACTGTATTGACAGCCTGACGAGTCAGACAGAGGCGTTTGATGAGATTATCCTGGTGAATGACGGTTCGACAGATGGAAGTGGTGAGATCTGCAGGGCGTACAGCAGAAAGTTCTTGAATATTCGATTGATCGAGCAGGAAAATCAGGGATTGTCCATGGCAAGAAATGCAGGGATGAAGCGAGCGGAAAGCGAGTATCTTGTTTTTGTAGATGCAGATGATTATGTAAGCCGGGATATGGTTCACAATTTGAAAAATAAGCTGAAGGACAATACATTAGAGGTATTATATTTTAATGCGGAATGCTTCAGTGAATTAAAAGATGGAATCTGTGATAAAGCACAGCTGATGCGGGATCCGGGGATCGTGGGACAGCTAATGTCCGGAATAGAGTACTTAGACAGGTCGTTGAAAACCAAAGTTATTGTAAGTGCATGTACCGCAGCTTATCAGAGAACGTTTTTAGAAAAATATGCGATATTGTTCCCGAAGGGACTGTATTATGAGGACAATGTATTTTATATTGATGTGGTCTTACACGCAATGCATGTGGAGTGCTTGGCAGAATGTCTTTATTTCAGACGCTGGAGAGAAAATTCTATTATGACAGGTGCGCGCAGCATCAAAAAATGTAAAGATTTATTGGAAATTCAGAGAATCATATGGAGCCTGATTGATGCGTATCCGTTAAAGCTGGAATACAAGAAGCAGTTTCGGGATTTTATATCGGCAAGAATGATCACAGCTTTTGGGACACTGGCGGAGTATGCCACGGATTTAGAGGTGCAGCGATACGCAAAAGGCTGGATAAGGGACTTTGTGGAACGGTGTCTGGTCTTTTATGAGGGGGAGCAACTGACCTGGAATGATGCGTATCTGTTGTGCAAAATATCATTTGAACTTGGGTCGTTTAAGGAGAATTCGATTCTGACGGAATACGCGGATAAAAGATTAAAGGAAATATTAGAGCAAAGACTGCGGAAACTTCCGTTCGGATGGAAAGAGAAAAAAGTTGGTGTATACGGGGTTGGAACACACACACAGAGGATGCTTTTTTTGTATCAGAAAGTTGTGGGGGAGATCAAAGCAGAGATTTATTTTATTGTATCGGATGTGCCCGTGCAGCGTTCTTTTATGGGAAAAAAGGTAGTGGAATGCGCTAAAATACCGGAAGATACTGATTATGTGATCGTATCAAGTCTGCTATATCGGAAGGAAATGAAAGCGCAGCTTGAAAAAGAACAGATTGCGAAGAATAAGGTGATCGATCTGTACGATGCACAGGATAAATGTGATCTGGTTTTAGTGGAACAGATTTTAAAGATAAAGCAGGGATGATATGGAAGAAAAGAAAGCGGTCTCAGTCATTGTGCCCGTATACAACAGTGAAGAATATTTAAGACGGGGGCTTGGGTCGATCATGGCGCAGAGCCTGAAGGATATTGAGATCATCTGCGTAAATGACGCATCGACAGATCGCTCACTTGCGGTCTTACAGGAACTGCAGCAGCAGGATGAAAGGATAAAAGTGATCTCGCATGAGGTAAATCAGGGGGCAGCAGTCAGCCGGAATGACGGTTTTCGGATTGCGAAGGGAGAGTACGTGATCTTTTTGGATTCGGATGATTACTTTTATGAAAATATGCTGGAAGTCACCTGGCATAAGGCATGTGTATGGGATGCGGATATGGTTGTTTTCGGCTCAGAGCAGGTGAGTGCATTGGAGAGCAAAGGGACGGTTGATATACCGGTTGCCAGCCGGACAGTGTATAAGTCGGAAAGGATCGATCAGGTTACACGAAAAAGCTATTTTATCGAGAGAGTACGGCATGTTCCATGGGATAAACTGGTGAGGCGGTCTTTTTTGGAAGAAAACAGAATCTGGTTTCAGGATCTACCGGCAAATAATGATGTCTTTTTTTCTTTTGCGTCTGTTTTTGCGGCAAAAAAAATAGTGACCTGCGAAGAGGTACTGGTGCGGTATTATCGTGGAAGGACGGGAAGCCTGACAGAGTTTCGGAGTAAAAAAGAAAATGTTATCATAGAGGCTTATTGGGC
>OJLA01002811.1_pt1 | contig 9948 bp, 6 predicted proteins | sample 1596611 | NCBI WGS metagenome assembly OJLA01 (sample SAMEA4350168, study PRJEB24818) | metagenome | biome: human; feature: gut; material: faeces | place: Denmark | collected 2013-09
TTTGTGTAGTAATGAAGATCTAGTGGATACATGCTGTCTCCTGTGTCATGCACTTGCAGTGCATATTCTGGTTTGTTTTTTTTTTTTTTTTCAAGCAGAAGACGGCATACGAGATCTAGTACGGTCTCGTGGGCTCGGAATGTGTATAAGAGACAGGCTTTCCATTTGTCTTGAGGTATTCCATAAGACACTTTGCTTCTTCATGTGATGCACGATTGCGGTCATCATAGTGACGTGTCTCATCCGCCATCACAATGATGCACTCCTTAAACAATCTATAGAGGCTCTGTTGCAGTGTGGGGTGCATATCAGGTATAGCGGCTGCAAAACGCTTGGGATTGAAACTAAAACTATTCACTGCCATTTCCCATTCTTTGGCAAGTTTGTACTCTTTGCTTTCTTTGATGTTGTCCATTGTCATGAAATTTTAATGATTTATTTTTCTTCCCTCTGTTCGGTTCTATATTCTGTCTGAACCGCTTGGGATTTACAGATGCTTTACAGGACTGACGAACAAGCTACTTCCAACGCTTTTTTTGGAAAATTACTCTTTCACAGAAAGGAAGAATTTTATAAAAATGCACTTCAAAGCGATGGAATCAAGTGCGGCAGTCCACCTTCGCGTCTGGAAAACCAATCGGCGAGGACAGGAAGGAACCGGAGAAGGAATAAGATGGAAAAGATAAAAAGGAGGAAACTGATAGGTATAAATGAAGACGGGTGGCGGCGGGGTATCGGGAGGTAGCTATAAATGGGATAGAAAAGGCATAATCGCGCGGATGGCGGGTTTGCCCGGCAGACGCGCCGCCCGACAACGGTTTGGAGCAGTTGTCCGTGAACATCTTTAATCTAATTACAAATTAGGAACGAATAGAGGACAGATTACTCCACCCTCTATTCGTTGGTTACTGATTATGGTTAAGCTGCAATATCTTCCTCTTGTGGCTGTTCTTCGGTCTGCATCCCTACTTCGGATTGCTGTTTGTCAGATTGCTCCGCTTCCTGCTTTGCTTGTTCCTGCACCAAAAGAACGGCTTTTTTCTCTTCGATACGTTGGTGACGCTTCTCATACACTTCATTATGTCCGTTCTTGATGTCTGCCAACAGGTCGGGCATATGTTTTTGTGCGAAGTCAAGCAAGAGGGATGCAATGGCATTGTTGCCGTATGCGTTCTTGAAATTAGCAATTAGAAAATCCCTGCGAATAATCGCTTTCTGCTTGCTCGTGAGGTTGGCAATGATGTTTATCTTTTCTTCATCTGTAAGGTAGGAATAAGGCTTTTTTCCTCGATACCTACCGCTTCGAAATGCTCTTTGCGGAGGGATGATAGCAAGAAGAAATAAATCATCTTGTCCTCGTCTTGCCCAAACTTGCAATCGGACATATCAACCTCCAAAATCTGTTTTTTTGTGTCCTCTACAGTCTTTTCAAGGGCAATTTCCTTGTTGCGTTTGTCTTGCTTTTCCAACTTCTCTACCGGTGAAAGCGTCTGCTCCTGTTTTGTGTCATTGGTAGTACAGGTAACTTTCGGAACATAACAGAGTACGATGTCCTTGCTCTCAATACGGAAATAAAGGATGATTTCACCTGCTTCACTTCGGGTACGGATTTCTTCGCATTCTTCCGTGTAATCGTTCAAATCCTGTTCGAACTCGCTCTGTGCCTGTTCGTATTCTTCGGTGGTGTCGTACTCATCTTTTCGGGGTGCTTCGGGCTGTTCGGGATATGCCTTTGCATAATAGTTAAGGCTTTCCACTTCGTAACCCATGGCGGTAAGACGTTCTACTACGGCTTCATTGCTGTTGAAACTTTCATAGCAGAGGGATACCTCAGGGCGTTCTTCCATAAGGCGCACGGCTTTCTCCGTGAGATATGCTGCATTCATTTCAGCAAGGCAAGTACGATTGGCGCAATTTCCGCAACCACCCTCGCAAAATAACATCATATTATTTGTATTGTGAGGACACGACAGACAGAGGGTCTTGTCAAATGCGTATCGCTCCAAGTCGGTGGTATATTGCCGTTCGATGTTCCGTGCAACATCAGAGGCTTTCATTCCTCGCCAACTATTGTACTGCACCCCCTCTTTAAGATGCTTGTTGTACACCTCTTTCTGAATATCTTCCCCATAACGGCAAATTTCGCTCGCTACGCTGATTGTGATTTCGTCCTGTTCCAAAAGCTGTGCGATTTCGGGCATTAAGGAAACGAATTTAAGGCGTGTGCGGATATAGCTTTCGTTTTTACCGAACTGCACCGCCAAAGACTGCACATCGTGGCGACCACTATCAATGAGCTTTTGGTAGGCATTTGCTTCCTCTATCGGGGTAACATCCTTGCGCTGGAGGTTTTCAGTTACCGCCATTTCTTCGGCAACTTCGTCTGAAATTTCCATAACGACAGCCGGAATGTCTTCCAATCCTGCCATGAGGGAGGCACGATATCGGCGTTCTCCAAAAACAATCTCAAAGCGGTTGTCTTCTATTGGGCGTACTCCAATAGGCTGTAACACACCCTGCTGACGAATACTCTCGGAAAGTTCTGCAAGGCTCGCTTCGTCAAAATTCTTACGTGGGTTGTAATTGCTCGGCTGCACGTTTGCCAATGCTACCATTGTGATGTTTTTCTCTACTGATTGAATTGCTGTTGCTTCCATAATCATAAAAATTTAATTGGTTTTAATATTTAATTTTTTATTTTCCCTTTGTTCGGTTCTCTTTTCTGCCTGAACCGCTTGGGATTTACAGATGCTTTACAAGGACTGACGAATAAGCGATTTCCGACGCTTTTTCCGGAAAATTACTCTTTCGCAGAAAGGAAGAATTTTATAGGAAATGCACTTCAAAGCGACGGAATCAAGCGCGGCAGTCCACCTTTGCGTCTGGAAAACCAACCGGTGATGGCAGGAATGGACCGGATGAGTGGCATTAAAAGAATATAGAAAAGGAAGAATACGCTGAAAGGCGGATGGTAAAACGGATGGAACTATAAAGGGATGATTAACGATACAACGGGACAAGCGGAAGGACGTAAGACCAGACGGTGTAAAACAGGAATGGAACTTACCGGATAAAAATCCTTTGAGCCATTTCGCTAAATAAATCTGTATCAATTGCCTGTTTTACCAGAAATTTGCATTATTTTTGCAGTAACGAAACAGCCGTTTCGGAAACAGCCGTTTCGGAAACAGCAATAAAAAAGGATAAGGATATGAGATTTTTTGACAGGACAGAAGAAATAGCCTTTCTTCGCAAGATTCGCGAAATGGCCAAAAACAATGCTCAGTTTACAGTGGTAACGGGACGTCGCCGTATCGGTAAGACATCACTTGTGTGGAAAGCATACGAGGACGAACCGATTCTCTATTTCTTTGTTGCCCGGAAAGCCGAAGGCGATTTGTGTGAGGACTACCGGCTTGAAATAGAGAACAAGTTGGGGGTCCCAACCATGGGGCGGGCAGAACACTTCACCGATGTGTTCGAGTACCTGATGAAACTTTCGGCAGAACGTCCCATCACACTCTTTATCGACGAGTTCCAGGAGTTTTTCCGTGTGAACAAATCGGTGTTCAGCGATATGCAGCGCATCTGGGATCTATACAGCCCGAAGTCCCGTATTAACCTGATTGTCTGTGGTTCGATTTATTCCATGATGACAAAGATATTCAAGGATAAGAAAGAGCCGTTGTATAACCGGCAGTCGCGCTTTATGACTGTGCGTCCGTTTACCCCAACTGTTCTGAAAGATATTCTTTCGGAATACAACCCCGGCTACACGGCAGAAGATCTGCTGGCCTTGTACGCTTTCACGGGCGGTGTGGCGAAGTATGTACAACTACTCGTGGATGCAGGAGCAACAACCAAAACGACTATGCTCGACCAGATTATAAAGGCCGACTCCATATTTTTGGGCGAGGGTAAAGCGATTCTTATCGAAGAGTTCGGCAAGGATTACGGAATCTATTTCTCCATACTATCGGCCATTGCACGAGGAAAAACATCCCGTTCGGAAATTGAAAACGTGGTAGGCAAGGAAATCGGCGGTTATCTTACCAAGCTGGAGAAAGAATACGAAATCATATCGAAGAAGCAACCGCTGTTCGAGAAGAGTTCCGCCAAGAATGTCCGGTATGTCATCGAGGATAATTTTTTCACGTTCTGGTTCCGCTTCATCTACAAGTACAGCTATATGCTGGAGATAGAGAACTATGGAAGTGTGAAGATGATTATAGGTCGGGATTATGAAACTTTCAGCGGTCTGATGCTTGAACGTTACTTTAAGCGTGTACTGATAGAACGGCAAGTCTATACGCGTATCGGAGGCTGGTGGGACCGCAAGGGTGAGAACGAAATAGACATAGTAACTGAAAACGAACTGGACGATACGGCGACATTTTTCGAAGTCAAACGCAAGGCCGAAAATATCGACATGGAAAAACTGGAAGCGAAAGCAGCCGCTTTCATGCGTGCAACGGGAGAGTTCAAAGGTTATTCCCTGTCATACAAAGGGTTGTCAATGACTGATATGTAGCAATACATATCGGCATAACGTACTAACAGAAGTCACTGATTTAAAAGAACGGGAAGCGAGGAACATACCCTCACTTACCGTTTTTTTCCAAATACTCCTTCATCGCCTCATTTACAATGTCTCTCAATGACATATTCTTCTCAATAGCAAGGAATTTCATACGCGTATGAACACTCTTGTCGATAACGAAATTGCAATGTACCGCAGGCTCTTTTTCAGTTTTAAGCGGTGTGGCTTCCTTCTTTTGCGGAGATTTCTTCGTGGATGACAGCAATCCGTCCAGTCCGCTTTTCATACTGTCTTTCAATAAATCACTCTTGCCCATATTGTCTTATTTTAATTTCAAAACCTCTTGTGCCAAAGCCATATAATCTTTGGCTCCATTGCAGTTCTTATTGTACTCAAAGACGTTCTTTCCCTTTATAGGAGCTTCGGCCAGTGCCACATTGTCCCGTACAATCGTTTTGAACACTTTATCACAGAAAGAGTCATTGATAATTTCAGCTACGCTCTTGTTGAGTGTCTTGCGCTTGTCAAACTGAGTAATAACAATGCCACCAATACTCAGGTTCGGGTTCAGGCGTTCCTTGACAATCTCAATTACGCTTGTAATCTTCGCCATTCCGCGCATGGCGAGGAATTGTGCCTGCACCGGAATAATCAGAAAGTCCGCTGTGGTAAGGGCATTGAGTGTCAGCAAGCCCAGTGAAGGTGGACAGTCAATCAGGATGTAGTCAAACTTCCGACTGTCAAGCAACTTCGTAATCAGTCCTTTCAGTATCAACTCACGTCCCGGCTCGTTTATCAGTTCGGATTCTGCCGCCGACAGGTCGAGACAGGACGGCACAACAGCAAGTCCGTTCTCCAGTTCGATAACCGGTAAGGGATATTCACCTCTCATTGCCCCATACACCGTTTGTTCTTCCTCAATGGAGAGACCACACGATTCTGTAAGATTTGCCTGCCCGTCCATGTCAATAGCCAATACACGCTTTTTCTTCTGTCGCAAAGCAGCGGCAAGATTGATGGTGGTAGTTGTCTTGCCAACCCCACCCTTATGATTCAAAACAGCTATAATTTTTGTCATAATTTGATGTCTTTATATGCGATACAAAGATAATACTATTCTTAGTAAATACTATAATTAGTATATACTATTTTACTAAAAAGAGTATTTTAGTATTTACTACTATACTAAAATACTAATAAACTAAATGTAGTAAATACTACTTTCAGTAATAGCTAACTTACTACTTTACTATAATTAGTAAATACTACATTTAGTATTTGTTGTTTTTCAATACTATATGCACATCATCAGAACGGCAAGTCTTCCTTGTCCTCTTGCGGCATAGCTACCGGTGGTACAGGTACATTGCTTGCGGCATCTGTCGGACTCTCTGCTTCTGAAGTTGTACCCTCCCGTTTTCCGGTATTGATGAACTCCAATGTGTCCTACCGCTGACGGAACAGCGGGTTAAAGCTGATACCCGTAAGTATCATTCCAACAATTATCTATGCGACTTCATGTCGCACCCAAGGTATTTCAAGGTGATGCACCGCCACAGCCCTTTGTTGGGCGTTCACACCTGTGCCTAACATGGTCGTACTTCCAAAAAGAACTCGCACCTTGCCGTTATTCATTTCTTCAAACAGCTTTTTTCTTGTCCTCTCGGTAGTGGCGCATTGGATAAACTGTATTTCATCAGCAGGAATACCGAGCCGTACCAACTTTTCTTTGATGTCGGTATATATGTTCCATTCGTTCGGTTTGTATGTACCAAGGTCGCTGAACACGAACTGTGTACCCCGATTGTCATTCGAGCGTATATAGTAGTCATAGATTGTCCTCGCACAGATAGAAGCCTTGTTATCGGCATCATCCTTGAACTTGCAACCCAACAAGCGCATATCAAGAGCCATTTTTCGGGCTACATTGGTCGCAACCAACATTTTCGCCTTGTCGAGGTTGTCAGGTTGCGGAACGTCAAGCCCCAAGTCCTCCCACTGGCCGCTACCGGCAAAAGATACCAAGCGTCCTATCATTTCCTCCTGCTCAATTGTCGGGGGATAAGAGAGGAAACGCACGTTCTTCTCAGGCACATCAAGATTTATCATGTCGGCTGTACGGTAATCCGTAATCTCACGCAGGAACATTGCCAGTTCCGGTACTTTGATATAAGTACGAAAACGCTCTTTGCGCTTCACCGAGCCTGTCACGTTCAACTCATAATCTGCCGTTTTCTTTGTGAATATGGCTGCCCACGCATCGAAACAGCTAATCCGTTGCCGTTGAAGCTCCTGCGGACGCAAATACTTGAACATCACATATAGTTCGGTCAGTGCATTTACCACCACTGTACCCGACAGAAACGTAGCCCCAAGGTCACGACCTGTACGAAGTTGGATGTCACGAATGGCGAACAAGAGGTTCATTGCCCTTTGAGAGCCTTTGGTGTTGCCGATACCTGCCACACGGTTATGGCGTGTCTGGAACATTAAGTTCTTGAAAATATGGCACTCATCTACAAAAATATGGTCTATTCCCATTGTGTGGAAGTCCACAGCATCGTCTTTCCGATTATTGATTTTCATACGCAGTTCTTGTAATTTAGCCCCAAGGTTCTGTTTACGCTTTTCTAACCCCTCCTGCATCTTTCCGCTACGGTAACGCATAGTGGACTGCTCCAAAAATTCAAGGTTACGTTCCACATCGGCAAGCTCTTCCGTGAATATATCTATCATGGTCTCTTCTGACTGCGGTATCTTGGCGAACTGGTCGTGCGTGAGTATGATGCAGTCCCAGTTGTTGTTCTTGATTTTTGAAAAGACCTCTTGCCTGTTGGCAGCGGTAAAATCGTCCTTGCCCGGATAGAGAACTTTGGCCGTAGGGTATGCCTTACGGAACGTATCGGCGATTTCGTGTACATTGGCTTTCAGCCCGATAATAAGCGGCTTGTGTGCCAATCCGAGACGTTTCATTTCGTAGGCGGCAACACACATTATCATCGTCTTGCCTGTGCCTACCTCGTGCCAACAGATACCGCCTCCGTTCTGCTTAATCATCCAGATAGCATCTTTCTGTGAGGGATATAGGCTATCATATGGAAATTGCTCGAAAGAGAGCTGCGGAAAGGTTTGTGCCGAACCGTCATAGTGCGGCCTGACATAGCAGTTGAAACGCTCGTTATACACCCTCACCAGCTCGTCCCGAACCTCTATCGGCTGCCTGTCAAGCCAGCAGTTGAAACGGTCTCTAATCTCCTGTATCTTGGTGGCTGCCTCCTGTATGGCTTCCTCGTCCGGTACACGCACCTTATCACCATTGCGGTATATCTCTTTCGTGATTTCAGGTACAGTATCATGCAGGGCATGAACAAACAAATCCCCACCGTCATAGTTACGAACGAAATAGGTGTTGTAAGCCACCGGAGAGTAACTTTGCAGGCGTACTATGTAGGTGTCGTTCACATCGAAATACATTACGCTTGTCTCGGTCTCGAAAAGTTCAGTTGCAAAATCGGCATATAACTTAGTGTCAATCCAACGCTCACCCATGTTAATGTCGAGTTCCTCGTAGGGTATCGCTTCGGGTGTCGCATCCGCCAAAGCCCTTACAGCAGTTTCCGTCCAATCTTTTTCCCTGTCCGTGAGTTCGGATAAGTAAGAACCTATCTCCTTGCATTTGGCTATGACATTGCCTGAAAGGAACTTGCCTTTGTGCTCCCACTCCCCGATAGCGGGATTGTAAAATATTTCACCTTTGAGGTCGCCGATGATTTCTTCCTCGGCACTATCCGTGGACTGCATCAGGTAGTCCATATCAACCCTGCCGTAGAAATTCAAGCTGCTTGCCAACGCTTCAATCGGTGTCAGCCGTTTGTTCGGGTCTATCTTCTTGAACGCCACAGGTTCACGCATGATGTCGGACTTGACTAAATCTTTTCCAAGCTGCATTTCTATTGTAAAGACTTCCACACCGAGGCTGTCAAGCATGATAAACTCCTTGTTGTCGTTCTCGTGGAAACAGCCCCATTTGGCAACAAAGGCATCGTATCGGGCGTTCAGCTCTCTACGCAATCCGTTATCCTCTTTTTGTTCTTCCCTCTCTTTGATTGACAGTTCAAAGTATGCTTTGCGTATAGGAAAATAGTCTTTCGCCCTATCTGTATTGACCTTACCCTCGTCCACCGGCACAAAATCAATGGCTACCTCTTGATAAAGACTTGATTTTCGATATTGGATAGTACCCACCTGGCCCTCAAACAGTACCATTGCGCCGTCTTTCATCCATGCTTCCACCCCATCCGTGTAGGCTCGTTTACCTTTTTCTACTTGTTTCATCGCTACATTCCCGAAAAGGGACATTTGCATATGTTCGCTGCCCTGTCCGTTCCCTGTGAAAAGACTTTTGCGGAAATATCGGCCAAAGTCGAGTTTCAGCAGTGCGGCGAGATATTGCGACATGGCATTTTCATTTCCCTGCCATTGGTATTTGCGCACATATTTTCCGTATTGGTTCTGCACAATGCGGCTACCTGTTGCAAGGGTGGTTTTCGGCATGGTAAACAATTTGTTGGCGTATTCGGTCATTGTGCCTATGGCGTCCGCCTTTTCCCTGCCTACTTGTAAAAACAGTTGTTCCCGTTGTGAGAGTACCGTCTTGTGCGTGTGCTTTTGGAATATCAGCAGGTCACTGCCTACCTCTATACCGCTTGTCTGCATGAAAAGCATATCGGGCAGACGGATTGCACTTATCAGGTCGGCATGATTTACAAGATATTCACGCACGAACTTGTTACCGGGCGTGTCGGCTATGCCCCTCGATGTGATGAAAGCCAATAACCCACCCTCATTCAACAACTCCATCGCTTTGACAAAAAAGTAGTTGTGTATGGTCTTGGTGGCCTGTTCGTACATACCGCCTTTCTTCCACAGCTCCGCATCGAATACCCGGAAATTGCCAAACGGGATGTTGGAGGCTATGACATCGAAAGTTGTATGCTCAAAACCTTGTTCTCCAATGGTTTCAAATGCAGCCGTCCGTGTTAGCGTGTTCTCATGGAGCAGGGAAAGTATCATCCCCGAAATGAGATCTTTCTCAATGGCATAGTCATACGTGCCGGACATGGCTATGGGCAGAAAACCGCCTATACCTGCACTCGGTTCGAGAAATGAACGCATTTTGAGGCCGTTTTCGCTGAACGTGGCGTGTATCTGCCGCACCACTGCATCAACAAGGAATTTAGGAGTGTAAAATGCTGTCAGTACAGATGCTTTGATACCCTCTATGACATTGTGTCGCATGGGTTCTGTGAAATGAGGGTAAGCATTGATTAACTCCTGCAATCTTTGTATCGGTTCTTGCATATCACCACTTATGGGCTTGTCCGTACCTATATTCAACACTTCTTTGA
>OJLA01002813.1_pt1 | contig 9941 bp, 10 predicted proteins | sample 1596611 | NCBI WGS metagenome assembly OJLA01 (sample SAMEA4350168, study PRJEB24818) | metagenome | biome: human; feature: gut; material: faeces | place: Denmark | collected 2013-09
AACATAACCGCGCGAAGCAGATGTCTGAGCTGCTATCTGCCGTAATTTCAATAGCAGATAGCAGCGAGTTCTGTTCGCGCGGTTTAATAATGTCTATGAGGGAGCACAGTTAGTGCTGCCAGAAAGTCCGCCCATTGTCTCCGGTGTGTCGGACATGCACCCGTCGGATTGTCCAAACGTGGAAGAAACACGGAATCAGATGCAGTCATCCGGCTGGAAGAAATACACCCATTTTTTTCAACGAATGTTCCATCTGCAGTTCCAGCCGAAATCTGTATCATGTGCTTCCTGTAATATCACTTATCGCTGAAAGGGATAACATCTGCTACATGCGACAGCCTTATTTTTGCGGATATTTCACGTAAAGTGAAAAGGCTTTACTTGCACTGGGCGAAGAAGGCGCTTATAATGTGTTCTGATAAGAGAACGGCGCAGGGAGGAAGAGAAGATGATCATAAGACATGCGGCAATGGAGGACCTAAAGGCGGTTACAGAGTTGGAAGCAAAGTGTTTTCCTGCGGCGGAAGCGGCGGGGAGAGCGGCATTTTTCGATCGGCTGGCAAGTTTTCCTGATCATTTCTGGCTGCTCTACGAGGATGAAAAACTGGTATCCATGATTAACGGCATGGCAACCGACGAGGAGCATCTGACCGACGCGATGTATGAACATGCCGATATGCACAGCAAGGATGGTGCGTGGCAGATGATCTTTGGTGTGGCGACGGACCCCGCAGAGCAGGGAAAGGGATATGCGGCAGCGCTGATGCGCAGGGTAATTGCGGATACAAAGTCACAGGGGAAAAAGGGACTGGTGCTGACCTGTAAGGAGAGACTGCTTTCGTTTTACAGGCAGTTCGGCTACCGGAATGAGGGCGTGTCCGGATCGGAACACGGAGGCGCTGTGTGGTATGAAATGCGTCTGACTTTTTAGAATAAGGAGAAAAACATGGAAGAATATCTGATCAAAAATACAACAAGAGAACAGCGGGAGCAGATCGTAAAAGATTCCCTGGGATACAGTGAGTTAGGATGCGATGATGCCATGGACGGGTACGATATGTATCTGCCTTATATTGAGGGAATCAAGGAACTTCGTGAGATCACGATGGAATATCAGGCGAAGTATGTGCGTGATATGGAGCGCGAGGAGCGCGGGCGCTGCAATCTGTACTAGAAACGGTGCCATTTTTCCTTCAAGAAACGTCAAAATATAACCTTGAAATTATCATAAGAACCCGTGAGAACATATCTGAATTGCGGAGATGTTCTCACGGGTTCTTTTTTTCAAAATCTTTAAAAATGTAAAAAAAGAAAAAACTTATACACTAAGTGTATATGATCAGCAGAAACATATACACTAAATAAGCGAAGAAAGAAGCGACAGGAAGAAAAGAAGCGGATTATTGGAAAAAACAGACAAAAAGAGAGTTGAAAAAGAAAGCATTTTGTATGAAAATGAGTATAGATGAAGGATACAAAATTTATACACTATGTGAAATTGACAGTCAGAAAGAAAAAACATATAGTAAGCGTATCGAAGAGATCAGCGATTTCTTATGAGGAACCATATGAAGGGAAACAGAGAGCAGATATACGAATTTGTAAAACTCCACAGCTCCGTGAATGCCAATCACGGGATCTCTACTAATGAGATCGCAGAGGCACTCGGAATGCAGCGCACCAACGTCAGCACTGCACTGGGCGAACTCCTCCGGGAAGACAGGGTAAAAAAGAGCAGCAGCCGGCCGGTCTTATATTCGCTGACGGAAGCGTTTGCGGATGAGGAGGGAGCGTTCCGGGAACTGGTGGGATATGACGGCAGTTTAAAATACGCCGTTCAGCTTGCCAGGGCGGCACTTTTGTATCCGCACCGCGGACTGAATGTTCTTCTGATCGGAAGAGAGGGAAGCGGCAGAAAATACATGGCGGAAGTGATGCACAAAGCTGCCGTACAGCAGGGACTGGTTGCGGAACAGGCGCCGTTTGTAATGTGTGACTGCATGGATTTCGGAGCGGACGATACGGCAACGATCGCAGAACTGCTCGGAGACGGCGTGCAGGGAGGAATGCTCGCGGAGGCAGCCACGGGAATCCTGTTTTTACATAAGGTACAGTTCCTGTCGGTGAACGTCAGACGTAAGCTGCTCCGCTGTTTTGTGGAGGCGGAGGATGCGCGGGAACTGCCGATGATTTTTCTATCCTGCGACGACAAGGCGCTGGATGTGATTTCCATGCTGGAAGACCACGTGCTGGCGGAGATCCGGCTCCCGTCCCTTACGGAGCGTCCGCTTCCAGAGCGGCGGAAGCTGCTGGAACATTTTCTGGTGGCGGAGGCATGCAGAACGAAGCGCACGATCACGCTGGAGTCCGAGGTGCTCACCTGCCTGATGCTGTTCCCTTGTGAAAAGGAGATACTGACCTTAAAGACACAGATCCGGAAAGCCTGCATGAATGCTTATCTGCGGGACTACATGGATCACGGGGGAGAACTTCACCTCTACATCAGCGACTTTGATCCGTCTGTGCGCAAGGGATTCTTAAACTACCGCGCGGACAAGGAGGCGGTGGATGCGCTGGTAAAACCGCAGATGCGCTATTCCTATCAGGAAGGGGGCGTGACGGTACTTGCACCGGAAATGCCGCCTGCCGAGGAGACGCAGGTCAGCGAGCCACAGATCCGGACGGACGAACCGTCGCCGGTACTTTTATTTGTCTTTTACGGACAGGGAGTCGCGCGGGCACTCTCAGATACCATCGAGGAGCAGCTTCACCGCGGAAACGTGTATGCCGTTGACATTCCTTACGAACAGAAGGATGAACAGACCTACGAGCTGCTGCGGCAAAAACTGCTCGCGATCGATAGAGGGGCGGGAGTCCTTGCCGTGTATGACCAGAAGGTATTGCAGCAGATGTTGTATACAATTTCCTGCGAGACAGGAACACAGCTCCGCGCGGTAGCGCTTCCGGTCACAAGATTCGGAATGGAGTGGTCGAAGGGGGCGGCAATCGCCGATGGGGTGGACCGGGTTTACCGGATGGCGGCAGAGTCGCTCGGGGCGCTGTGGCATTCCCCAAAAAAAGTAATCGTTACGCTCTGCACCACAAGTGAGGGTGTTGCGCTGCAGATGAAGCAGTATCTCATCCAGCATAAAGCCTGCACGGACGCGGAGGTGATTGCCTTATCCTTATCGGACCGGAACCTGCTGCGGGAAAAACTGCTGGAACTTATGCAGGGAGCAGTGATCCTGTGTATTATCGGAACGTATGATCCGGACATTCTGGCGATTCCGTTTCTGTCAGCGGCGGATGTGCTGGCGGTGCCGGTGGAGCGTCTGCCGGAGCTTTTGCGCACACAGCGCATGGAAAAGGCGGAGGTTGATTTTGATGAAATGTTCCGCTGTCTGGGCGATCATCTGGAATATGTGGACATCGGCCGCTTAAAGGAGGCGCTCATGGAACTGGCGGAGCAGATTGAGGGAAAATACCCGATGTCGTTAGATACCAAGACAGGGCTTGTGATGCACATTGCCTGCGCAGTCAACCGGATTGCGGGAAGGGGCGTTTCCATAGAGAATCCGCACCGCGAGGAAATTGTGCAGAACTATCACGGGGTATACCGGGATCTGCGAAAATATGTAGCGCCGGTCGAGCGGAAATTCCACATGATTTTTTCCGACGACGAGATGGCGAACATCATTTCCATATTGATGCAGATTCAGGAATAAGACAGAGGCGGTCACGGAGGTGGGCAGAATGGATGAAATCGATGAGACAGAACGGCAAAGAGAGGCGGCGATGGAGATCATTGCGAAGGCAGGTGCGGCGAGAAGCTGCGCGTTTGCAGCGATTCACAGAGCAAAGGCATTTGATTTTGGCGGAGCCGCGGAGCAGTTGGATGAGGCGGAACGCTATGCCACGGAAGCACATAAGGTGCACACGGAGCTTCTGGTGAGAGAGGCGGGCGGACAGCAGACAGACGGAGGATTGCTGGTGGCGCACGCGCAGGACCATTTTATGATGGCGACGCTGGCGCAGGAGCTTGCGGAGGAGATCGTGGATGTCTACCGTGCGCTTGGGGAGACAAAAGGAGGCAGTCAATGAAGATATTACTTGTCTGCAGCGCGGGAATGTCGACCGACATTCTGCGCGGGGAACTGATAAAGTATGCAAAAAAGGAGCAGCTTCCACTGGAAGTGAAGGCTGTCGGGGTACATGCCTACAAGGAATACTGCACGGGGTATGATGTGATCCTTCTGGGACCGCAGATCGCATACCGCAGGGAAAAGATTGCGGCGGAGTGCGGAAATTTGCCGGTGCTTGCCATTGCGCCGGGGGACTATGCCGCGGGAAATGCCGCACACATACTGGAACAGGTAGAGACCACACTGCGTGGATTAGATGAATAAGCGAAGAATGAAAGGAGAACGCATATGATTTGCATCGAGGGAAAAACCGCTTTTAGCGGAATCGCAATCGGCCCGATCCGGGAGTTTGCCAAGAAGAGCAGCGCGGTGAGAAGATCACATGTTGATGATACCGCAGCTGAGTGCACGCGTTTTGAGGAGGCGAAAAAAGTCGCCATGGAGGAGCTGGGAGCACTCTACGACAAAGCGGTAAAGGAAGTCGGAGAGGACAATGCGGCGATCTTCGAGGTACATCAGATGATGCTGGACGATGAGGATTACTGCGATTCCATCCGCAACATTATCACGACACAGGAGGTCAATGCAGAGTTTGCCGTTGCCACGACAGGGGACAACTTCGCGGCGATGTTCGCCGGCATGGATGATGAGTACATGAAGGCGCGTTCGGCGGACGTCAAGGATATTTCCGAGCGTCTGATCGCCGTTTTGCATCACGGCAGCGGCGCGCAGTCCATGGAGATGGAGCAGGCGATCATTCTGGCGGATGATCTGGCACCGAGCGAGACGATCCAGCTTGACCGTTCCAAGGTGCTGGCATTTGTGACGAGAGAGGGATCGACGAATTCCCACACCGCAATCCTTGCCCGCACGATGAACATTCCTGCACTGGTATGTACGCCGGTAGCGGACGGCATGGACGGCAAAATGGCGATTGTGGACGGCATGGCAGGCAAAATCATCATTGAGCCGGAGGAGAGCGTTCTGGCGGAGTATCAGAAGAAGAAAGAAGACGAGAGCAAACGCAAAGAACTGTTATCGGCATTGAAGGGCAAGCCGACCGCAACAAAATCCGGCAAATCCATTAAGCTGTACGCGAATATCGGCGGCATCGGCGACGTTGGCGCGGCGTTAATGAATGATGCGGAGGGAATCGGACTGTTCCGCAGTGAATTCTTATATCTGCAGAATGACCATTATCCGACGGAGGAGGAACAGTTTTCCGCATACAAGAGCGTAGCGGAGATGATGGGCGGCAGAAAAGTTATCATCCGTACGTTGGATATCGGTGCGGATAAGAAGATTGACTACTTTAATCTGGACAAAGAGGATAACCCGGCGCTCGGCTACCGCGCAGTGCGCATCTGCCTGGACCGCCCGGAGATTTTTAAGACACAGCTTCGTGCGCTGTACCGTGCGAGTGCGTTCGGTAACATTGCCATTATGGTGCCGATGATTATTTCCGTCTGGGAGGTACAGAAGGTCAAGGAGATCATGGCGGAGATCCGTGCAGAACTTGATGCACAGAAGATTCCGTATGGCAAGGTGGAATTCGGTATTATGATCGAGACACCGGCGGCGGTCATCATTGCCGATGAACTGGCAAAGGAAGTGGATTTTTTCAGTATCGGAACCAACGATCTGACACAGTATACACTGGCAATCGACAGACAGAATGCAAAGCTTGATATGTTCTATGATTCCCACCATCCGGCAGTGCTTAAGATGATTCAGATGGTCATCGACAGTGCGCATAAGGAGGGTATCTGGGCAGGAATCTGCGGGGAACTCGGCGCAGATACAACATTGACGGAACAGTTCGTTGCGATGGGAATTGACGAATTGTCCGTATCACCTGCGATGGTACTTCCGGTGCGCGAGCGCGTTGTCGGAATGGAGTAAATAAAAGCCACATAATTAAAAAAAGAAAGGCAATGGAAAACATGAAAACATTCGATTACACCGTAAAAGACGAACTTGGAATTCACGCAAGACCTGCAGGTCTTCTGGTAAAGGAGGCAAAGAACTTCACCAGCAAGATCACCATCAAGAAGGGTGAGAAGGAAGTGGACGCTACCAGAGTGATGGCAGTGATGGCGCTTGGCGTAAAGCAGGGCGAGACAGTGACCGTCAACGTGGACGGCGCGGATGAGGATGCCGCTGTTGCAGCGCTGAAGACATTCTTCGAGAAAGAACTGTAAAATCTGAAAAAAGAGTAGCTCCGGCGGATTCGTAAGAGTCTGCCGGAGTTTTTTTATGGGGCTGCCGCGATAAGCATAGACCTCTTTGGGGTGATAAGTAATATTATTAGAATAGTAGAGCACAAAAAAGTTCCAGAATAAACATGCGACGGCAAATTCTTTGAAGCAAAATTCACGTATTTCTTCCATGCCGCAGTTGGCATCCCATTCCGTGTCTTTGCCACGTTTGAACACTCCCGGAGTGTGTCCGACAAGCCACAGACAATGGGCGGACTTTCTGGTGTCCCTAATGGCACCTCTTCACAGACAATATAAAACCGCGCGAACCGAACTCGCCGGCATCTGCTATTGAAAATATGGCAGATGCCGACTCAGACAGCGGCTTCGCGCGGTTATGTTTTGTTCAGAGGTGCCATAAGGGACACACACAAAAGTCCTACAAATTGTCTGCCGGCTTGTGGACACAGTCCGTGGAGTGCTCCAAACTTGGAAAGACATGGATCATCACAGATGTCATCTGCGGCATGGTTAGAAATACCGGATTTTGCGTTCAGAATTTGTTGCCGCATGTTTATCTGGAACTTTTAAATATCTGTTTCTAATAATATTACTTATCAGAGCAAAGCGTAATATGCTTATTGCGGCAGCCCCATAAAATGCTCCGCTGTACATGTGAAGTGGGATTTGGTAGAATAAAAGATATGAAAATGATGCTTGACAAGAAGAAAATAGTTAGGATAAACTAATTCGGCGGATAAAAGGAGCGGGGAGACAAATGAAGCTGTTTCGGGGAGCGGTAGATACGATAAAAAGAGTGTACCGGTATGAGAAGACAACCGGCATGGATGTTGGGGCACTGCAGGGGGTCATGCTGATCTTTGCGGTGGTGTTGTTTCTGATTGACATTGAGAATTTCCGGCTGGGAAAGTATGTCATCGGAATTGTGACACTGGTCGTGGGAATTGTGAGCGTGACGGCGGTGTTTGTAATCCGGCGGTTCCAGAAGGTGGTTCTCGTGTGTCGGATTGCGGTCTTTTTGTTCCTGCTGCTGGCGGCTGCCATTCTGTACGCGGGTGCAAATGACGGTTTTTCCCTGCTGTGGTATCTGCTGCTGCCGGTTATCACGCTGGTTCCGCTTGGAATGCCATTTGGGGCGCCGGTGTGCATCGGATTTGGTCTGATGATTATGACTTTTTTCTGGACGCCGCTTGCGGATATATTAAGGTATGGTTATCCGAGGGATTATCGGGTGTTCTATCCGATTTTTTACTGGGGATTCTGCCTGATGGATGTGGCGATGGATATTTTTTACAAAAATTATCAGATCCGGCAGCGCCAGAATGAGGAAAATCTGGAGAATGAGGTGCAGGAGGCGGTTGCGGGCACGAAGAATCTGATGATTCACTCAGTCACGGCGATCAGCCAGCTGATCGATGCCAAGGACCGTTACACGAGAGAACACTCCCAGCGTGTGGCGGAGTATTCCAGGCTGATCGCGGATTATATGCGGGGAGGCTGCGCATCAGGGGAGGAACTGGAACTGATCTACCGCAGTGGTCTGCTTCATGACATCGGCAAGATTGCGGTGCCGGATGCAGTCTTAAATAAGCCTGAGCGTCTGACGGATGAAGAGTACGAGGTGATGAAAAAGCACACGATCTGGGGAAGAGAAATTTTGTCCGGGCTGGAGTTTTTGCCGCAGGCGGATCTGGGAGCAACCTACCATCATGAGCGGTACGACGGCAGCGGCTATCCTTACGGCATGCACGGGGAGGAACTTCCGGAGATGGTGCGCATTATCAGCGCAGCGGATGCACTGGATGCGATGAATTCTAACCGCTGTTACCGAAAGCACTGTGACAGGGATTACATTATCGGCGAATTCCGAAAGGGAGCCGGGAAACAGTTTGATGCCGGAGTGGCGCAGGCGGTTGTTGCACTGATCGAGGAAGGCAGGATTACGGTATAAGAGATGAAGAGCGCAGAGACAAAAGCAAAGAGAAATAGAGACAATTTCTGGAATACGGTCAGTATTCCCTATGAGGATCGGGAACTGGCTCTCTGGATGAAAATTATATTCGGATTCATCTGGGCAATCAGTATTTTAAACGGCATTCTTTACGGTGCGCCGGTGTCCTATCTGCTTGCAATGGGGATGATGGTGGCATTGCTTGCCGGCAATATTGCGGTCTGTCGGAGGCATTACCGCAGATGGATCGATGTGGTGACATTCACGTTGCTCAGCATTCCGATTTTTTATGTGTATTACCACGCGAGCATTGGGTACTTCAGTGTATTGTTCCCGATGCTGTTTTCCTGCGGAATTGTATTTATCTTAGGAATCCGCAACAGTTTTGTCATCAATCTGTTCTATCTTGCGGCGGTGATTTTGTGCTTCCGGTTCGACCTGAATGCTTCCGCGGAAGATATCTACGGGGAGAATGTGGCACTGCGTTTTCCTTATCTGTATGTGTGCTTTGTGTTCATGGCATATCTGTTAATGTACTCCATCCAGCATTACTGGGTGGAGAAGCGCAGAAGACAGGAAAAGCTGGAGCAGCGCGTACATGAGGAAAAGAAAAAGCTTCAGGGAATGTCCATGCGTGTGATGAATGCGATGTGCCGCGCGCTGGGCGCGAAGATTCCCGGTGAGGAGGAACACTGCAGGCAGGTGGCGGAATACGCAAAAGAGATTGCAAAAAGACTGGATCTTCCGGAGGATATGGTGTCCGGGGCTTATCAGGCAGGTCTTCTGCACGAGATTGGAATGATCGGCATTCCAGACGAACTGATCCAGAGACGGAACCTGACGGATGAGGAGTACGGTGTGTTCCAGACTTATGTGAAGATGGGCTATGATATGATCAGCGAACTGCAGGTGGCGGATACAATCGCGGAGGCCGTGTATTATCATCGGGAGAACTACGATGGCAGCGGCTATCTGGCGGGAAAGCGCGGCAGTGAGATACCGGTGCTCGCGCAGATCCTCGCGGTGGCGGACTATGCGGACCGCCATCTGCGCTGGGGCGAGAGTACGGAAATGGTGAGAGGCAAGATAAAGGAGCGGGAAAATACAAGGTTTGAACCAAAGTGCGCCGGGATAATGGAACAGATTTTAAAGGAGAGAAGTGAGGACTAGGGAATGGAGAAAATGACGGCGCAGGAGATAGAACAGAAGCGTGCGGGGGAGAAAGAGACCGTGGATTGCATGATCGGCATCTACTGCCGCGGAGTGCACGGGACGAAGCGGGGAGAACTCTGCGAGGCGTGCCGCCAGCTGCAGGCGTACGCCGATCTTCGCACGGAAAAATGCCCGTTTATGGAGACGAAGACGTTCTGCAGTGCCTGTAAGGTGCACTGTTATTCGAAGGAGATGCAGGAGAAAATCCGTGAAGTGATGAAGTATGCGGGACCAAGGATGTTGTTTGTGCATCCGCTGCTTGCCATCCGGCATGTGCATATTACACTTCGGAATAAGAAAAAGCAGAAAGAGATCAGTACAAGGGAAAAGGGAGAGAAACATGTTTCATAAAAGACTGTTAAAGGAATTTTCCGATAACCGGAAATACGTGGCGGGAATGGTTATCATGCAGTGGGC
>OJLA01002818.1_pt1 | contig 9936 bp, 7 predicted proteins | sample 1596611 | NCBI WGS metagenome assembly OJLA01 (sample SAMEA4350168, study PRJEB24818) | metagenome | biome: human; feature: gut; material: faeces | place: Denmark | collected 2013-09
TTTTAATACTAATAAAATAATTACCATTATCATCGTATCAAGAATGATATTGAGAACTCTTTTAATCGTTTCGTTATAATTAACTTTATATTTTTTACCAATATAGTGAAATGCTAAATAACTACAAGCACCATATCCTAAAATAGTAGATGTTGTCGAACCATAATAAGCTGGAAGTCCCATTTTATCAAATGCATATAATAATGGAATATTTAAAATTGCATTTGTTAATAATCCTGTTACTAAACAAATAAACACTTGCTTATATTCTTTTAATAATTGTAAGATTGTAACACTTGCTGTAAATAAAGTAGTAACAAGAGCTACAAATACATAATACTGATAAACACTAGGACCAAATTCACTAACACCATAAAAGATAGTCCAAACAGGTTTTGCCAACACAGATAAACCAAAGGTCATAGGAATTGTAAAAAATAATAACCATTGAAGTGTTTGATTAATCTTTTTCTTAACATCATCCATATCATTCTTAACAAAACTAGCAGTCAAGTGAGGAATCAAACTAACCATAAGTCCTGTTGAGACTGATGCAATAATCATATTTATTTTTTGTCCCCATGTAGATATAACACTCATAACTGCTTCTGCTTGACTTGCTGTATAACCAATACCATTTACTAGTACTTTGACTAACATAAATACATCTACAGAGTTAATAAGAGATTTAAATACATCAATCATAATAAATGGAAAAGAATAAGTTAATATTTTACAAATAATTTCTTTGTCAGTAATCTTAGGTTCATCCACCTTAATAGTTTCTTTTTCTAAAATCTTTTTATTTTTTTTAGTTTTATATAAAAGATAAAAATAAGAAAATAAAGCTCCAACTGTAGCAGAAAAAACTGCTACTCCTACTGTTGTTGTTAAAGATAGATTAAAAACTTTAAGAGTTAGAAAACTACCAAATATAATTACACATACTCTAATAATTTGCTCTAAGACCTGACTAACTGATGTAGGAGAAATAAATTTATGTCCTTGCAGATAACCTCTATAAATACTAAGAAGTGGTACAACTAATACAGCAGAGGCAATTACTCTTACTACAAAAGTAACATCATCTATCGTATTTCCACCAGATACATTACCAATAATAATGGTAGCAATTCCTCTAGCAAAAACAAACATAATAAGAAAGCAAATAATACCAAGTAAGGAAAGTACTTTCTTTCCCAATTTAAACGTTCTTCTCTTAGCGTTATAATAACCTAAAACATTATATTCACTAACTATCTTACTAATAGCAAGTGGAATTCCTGCTTGTGAAATACCAAGAAATATAGAATAAATAGAGTATGCATATCCATACAATGCTCCACCTTGTTCTCCAATAATAGCATAGAAAGGGATTACATAAACAATTCCTAATATTTTACTAAGCACAATTCCTAAAGTAGCTATAAAAGCACCTTGCATAAAGGAATTCTTCTTCATACAATTTATCCTCCATCCCATTCCATAACTACTATACCACAAAAATATCATTTTCAACATAAAAGAATGGGAATTCTAAATCAACCGCAAAAAAAATTTACGTAAAATTTTAGATGAAGAAAATAATAAAGAAAATGAAACTTATAAATTGTTAAAAAAGAGAAATATTAAGTGAATTTTTTTTAATGATTTGGTTTCTCATTTAATGATATACTCTAGCTAATTTAAAAATGAATATTCTGATAATTACTAAATTATTATTAAATTTTTTATTATAAAAGATGCTCAACATTACAATATAATCATATGGTATCTATAAGCCTTTCATTTGAAAAATGTTAACTATATACTAGTTTTAATAATAATAGTGTCTACGTTCTCATCTTTATAAACATCTGTTTTAATAACTACTTTAACAGATTTGTATATATTTAACTATATGATGTGTTCTTTTTTTACTCTTATGCGTTATTTTTCATAAACTGTTTCAAAAATATCAAATATTTAATGAATCTCTTTTTATTTTAAATGTATATATCAGTTGATAAAAGTCTTGCGCCATCCACCATATCTCATTAACTGATATCCTTTTAAAAGATACATCTTGAATTTACTTTTTAATATGCTACAATATTATCGTAAAGGAGAATTTGAATGAAGAAATTTAAAAAGTTTTTAATGCTAACAGTACTATTTTCAGTAACTTTATTATTTGCTGGATGTGGTGGTAATGAAAACATTGAAGGTGATTTAAAAGATTTGATGGCAAAGGTTTATAAAGACTTACCAGAAGAAAGTAGGCCAATGTATCTAGAAAATCATGAAGTTAATGAAGAAAACATTGAATACTATTTAGGTACTAAAGATATTGAATATAAAGAAGCTCTTGCATCAGAATCTGGTATTGGATCAATTGCTCATTCTGTAGTACTAGTTAGAGTAAAAGATGATGCTGATATTGAAAAGACAAAAGAAACTATTAGAGAAAAAATCGATCCAAGAAAATGGATTTGTGTTGGTATCGAACGTAGTGAAGTTGTAATTAAAAATAGAGGCGATCTAATCATCGTAATCATCGAAGAAGATGAAGAAGAACGTAACATTTTAGAAAAAGGATTCGATAATCTATAGGCCTATAATAAGGCCTTTTCTTATTACTTGAGGAGGAACTATGCTATTTTCTAGTATCACATTTTTATATTATTTTTTAGTTATATTATTACTTATTTATTTTATAGTACCTGCAAAATGTAAGAATGTAGTTTTATTGTTTTTTAGCCTATTATTCTACTTTTTAGGAGAACCCAAATACATTATTGTTTTAATTCTATCAGGAGTATTAAATTATATATTTGGTAAACTAGTAAGTGGAAAACATAAAAAATTATTTCTAACAATTGCAGTATTATATAATGTTATACAATTACTTGTTTTCAAGTATACAGATTTCTTTATAGATAATATTAATAATATTTTTGGCTCAAATATCGCTTTTTTACATATCGTAATGCCAATTGGAATTAGTTTCTTTACATTCCAAGCTTTAGGATATGTTATAGATATATTCCAAGGAAAACATAAAAGTGCCCCAAATATAATTAACTTTATGACTTATTTATGTTTATTCCCTCAGTTAGTAGCTGGACCTATTGTAAGGTATAGTGATGTTGATAAAGAGTTAAAATCTAGAACTCACAGCTTTTCTATGTTTAGCGAAGGAGTAAAAAGATTTGTTATTGGACTTTCTAAAAAAGTATTACTTGCAAACGTCTTAGGAGAATTTGCTCAAGATTTAATAGAAGTTAACCTTGCATCAGCATGGCTAAAGCCAGTTCTTTTCACTTTACAAATATATTTTGACTTTAGTGGGTATAGTGATATGGCAATTGGATTAGGTAAGATGTTTGGTTTTACTTTCCTAGAAAACTTCAATTATCCTTTAATTGCATCTTCTATAACAGACTTCTGGAGAAGATGGCATATTTCTCTATCTAGTTGGTTTAGAGATTATATTTATATACCATTAGGTGGAAATAGGGTAAGTAAAATAAAATGGATTAGAAACATTTTTGTTGTCTGGTTTTTAACAGGATTTTGGCATGGAGCTAGTTGGAACTTTATAATATGGGGATTATATTTTGGAGTATTATTAGTTATCGAGAAATTGTTCATAGGAAAATACATAGCAAAGACTAAAGTATTAAAATACATTTACAGTTTAGTTATCATAATAATAAGTTTCTTAATATTCAATAGTAACACTACAACTGATATTTTAACTGGTATTAAAAATATGTTTTTATTAAATAATATTCCACTTATTACAGATCAAACTTCATATTATTTAAAAAGTAATTTAGTTTTACTAATTGTTGCGATAATTGCAGCAACACCACTTTTAAAAAATTTAGTAAGTAAAATAAAAAATACTAAATTTAAAGTTATAATTGATGTTTTAGAACCAATTACCTATATTGTTTTATTAACACTTTCAACAGCATTTTTAATTGATTCATCATTTAATCCATTCTTATACTTTAGGTTCTAGGAGGAAAATTATGAAAGATAAAATAATAACATTTTTATTTGTAGGATATTTATCATTTTTCTCAGTACTAGGTCTTGTTCTTGAAGATAAAGAAATTAGTAGTACCGAAAGAAGAAAATTAACTAAATTTCCTGAAATTGAATTAAATAGTGAATATATTAGTAAAGTTGATAAATATCTTTTAGATCATTTCCCTTTTAGAGATGAATTTAGAAGTATAAAGGCAAATTACAATTACAATGTACTTAACATGCTAGATAATAATGGAATATACTTTAAAGACAATTACATATTTAAAAGTCTATATCCAACAAACACTAAATCTATTGAAAACTTTGTAAATCACATAAAAAAGACGAGTGAATTATTTCCAAAAAGTAATATTTATACGATGATTGTACCAGATAAGAATTATTACCTAGATGGAGATATTTTAAATATTGATTATGATTACATTTATAATGAAGTTAAAAAAGTAGGTAATTTCATTGATATTCGCGATACTTTAGAGCTTAATGATTACTATATGACAGATACTCATTGGAAGCAAGAAAGACTATCAAAAGTAGTTAAGAAAATGGATAAAGTAATGAACTTTAATTATCATGACGTTTCATATAAAGAAAATGTTTTTGATGATTTCTATGGAGTATATTATGGTGAATCAGCAATAGATAGAGACCCAGAAAAACTTACTTACTTAACTACTAGTGAATTTGATAATGTACGAGTTAAATACCTAGAAAACAGTGAGCTAAATACAATATATAATGAAGAAAATCTAAAGGGAATGGATGCCTACAATGTATATCTAGATGGAGCAAGTAGCTTTATTGAAATATATAATGATTCAGTTGAAGAAAGAAACTTAGTTGTATTTAGAGATTCTTTTGGTAGTAGTTTAGTTCCATTACTTGTACCATATTATTCTAAAATAGTAGTAGTTGATAATAGGTACATTGGAAGTTCATATTTTAAAGATTTAATAGATAAAGAAAATACAGATGTGTTATTTCTTTATAGCACATTACTTGTTAATGAAAGTGGAAGCTTAAAAAATTAAAACCCAAATGTTAAAACAAAAATACATATAAAATGATTAAGGTTATATCTGAATGAAATAAAAATCAGTGACAATAGAAGTACTGGACTTATTTATTCTAGATATAGCCTTTTTAAATTTCTAATAGTATAATATTAAAGTAGTATAAGAAAAAGAGATAAGTAAGTATTAATACTCTCTACAAAGGAAGTGATTTTTGTGAGAACTTGTTATGTCGAAGGAATAAATGGTTCTATTGAAGTAACTGAAAAGTATGTATTTATAAACATTTATGAGGATAAAGAAAAACTAAAAAGATATATAGTATATTTTAATGAAATAGAAAGTGTAACATATAAAAAGCCAACAAGAGATACCTATGGTTACATAATAATTAACCTATATACAAAAAGTCAAATTACTAACACAAATAAATCCTTCAAAATCATTTTAGAAAGTATTAAAGAAAAAGACTTAGATTCGAATATTAAATTAGTTAATTATTTAAGAGAAATAGCAAAAGAAAATAAAAAAGAACAAAAAATAGAAGAACTAGATGATATTAGAGATAATGACGAAGAAGAAAAAACACAAGAAAAAGTAAAACAAGAACCAAAGAAAGATAAAGAAGAAGTAATAGAAATAAAAGTTGTAGGTAAAGATACTTCTCAAGATGAAAAAAAACAAGAAGATGAAAAAAAGATATCAGTAACAAAAAATGAAGAAAAACATCAACAAGAAAATCAAAATAAAATATCAAGCCAAGATAAATTAACTAGAGAACCAATAAACAAAAGTAATATAAAAGATGAAAAAGAAATAGATAAACCACAAGCATCTTATACTGAAGAAGAAACAATTCCTTTAAAAATGGGTGCATTTAGAAGTATTGAAACTAATAAAGAAAATAAACAAAAATTTAATGAAGAAACATTAACTAGTCTTTATAAACGCTTAAATGAATTAAAAAAGGAACTAAACACTTTAGAATTCAAATTCTTTATTATCAGTAAATATAAAAATGATACCAAGGATAAAGATGAAGTAGAAAGATTAATAGAAGAAATAAATTACATAGTTAAGCAACTTGAAAAAATAGAAAAAGAATTAAATAATCAAAAGAACATAATAAAAAACTATAAAAATATTAATTTAGAAAATGGTAAAGTTATCATTACAAACATTAGTAATAGGCTAAATTTCCTTAGTAAAGATAAAATTGAAGAATATATAAGACTTTACAACACCACAAAAGACAAATTGAATAGTCTTGAAGAAAAAACAGGAAAGCTAAATGAAAAAGCTTTAGAAGAAAAAAATGAAATTGGTTTATCTCAAGAAGAATATGAAAAAGAAATAAATAAACTTTATGGAGTTAAATCAAATAGAGATTTTATAGAAAAATATAAATATGAAATAGAAAGTAAAGTTAAAGCTATTCACAAAGAAATAGAAACAACAATAGATCCTGAAACTCGTTATAGAATAGTACATAAGGGATTATCTGAAAGGACAAAAAATCTTTCATTAATTGCATCTTTAAATTCACTAAGACCTACAAGAAATAGGTTAGTATCAGCAGGGTTAATTTTTACAGCAGGAATAAATGCCATTAGAGATATATTTGGATACGAAGTAAAAGAAGAGCATTACGATAACATAATTACAAGAGAGAAATATGTTGGCTTTGAAGATATAGATACAACTCAAGCTTTTAATCTAATTAATAAATCAAAAGAAGACTTAGAAAGTATTATAGAAAAATGTGAAAATAAATATAAGGATTATCCAGATTTTATAAAATTAAAAAGTGAGCTATTAAGTGTTAAAGATGATATTGAAAAAGAAGAAAATAAATTAAAAGAACTAAATAATAAAGTAAATGAATATAAAAATCAAAATGAAACAGTTAAAGTCTTAAAGCTTTACAAAGAAGATTAAAATTAGCGCAAAAAAAAAGTATTTCTACTTTTTTTTCTTTTTATTTAATAAAACGATAAAGAACAATATAACATAAACAAGAATTGCTGCAACATTAATTACAATTAAAGTTCTCATTGGTGTGATTTTTATTATAAAATTTATTAATAATGAAGTAATTGCATATAATCCTCCAAGAGATATAACATCGGCATCACTAAGATTTGTTGTTCCAATTAATCCAGGAAGTAATGCTGAAACATAAACAACAACTTCGGCAAACATTAAAAATCCAAATGAAACTAGTTCTAAATCTTCTTTGTTTTCACTCCCTAAACCGAAGAATAATAAACAAGTTAAGGATGCAATTACAACAAATATGATTGTTTTAATCAAATAATTTGATCCTCTTTTTTCTTTTTCCATAAACTCCTCCTGATGTTATTTTAACACATTACAATATAAATTACTATAAAAGAGGTAAATACTTACGATTTACATAAACAAAATAGAAGAATAAATTACTTATAACATATAAATTTTATTGAAAAAAAACTCTAAAGCATATATGATATTATATAGAAACGGGATGGTGAATTAATATGGTAAGCAACATGAAAGATATTGTAAATTACTGTAATAAAAATGGTTTTATATTTCAAGGAAGCGAAATTTATGGAGGCCTTGCCAATTCGTGGGATTATGGTCCTTTAGGAAGAGAGTTAAAAGAAAATATTAAGAAAATGTGGTGGCAACACTTCATAACTAATCATAAAAACTCTTATGGATTAGATTCTGCAATCATAATGAATCCTAATGTTTGGGTAGCAAGTGGACATGTTACTTCTTTTGCTGATCCGTTAATTGATTGTAAAAAATGTAAAACAAGACATAGAGCTGACAAGCTTATTGAAGACTTTACAGGTGGTAAAGAAACTGCTGATGGTTGGGAAAATAGCAAAATTGAAGAATATATTAAAGAAAATAATATAACTTGCCCAAACTGTGGTAGCAACGAATTTACATCTATTAGACAATTCAATTTGTTGTTTGAGACATATATGGGTGTAACAGAAGACACTAAAAGTAAGGTATATCTAAGAGGAGAAACTGCTCAAGGAATATTTGTTAACTTCAAAAATGTAGAACGTTCTATGAGAGCCAAGGTACCTTTTGGTATAGGACAAATTGGTAAAGCATTTAGAAATGAAATAACTCCAGGTAACTTTATCTTTAGAGTAAGAGAATTTGAACAAATGGAATTCGAGTTTTTCTGTAAACCAGATACAGACCTAGAATGGTTTAAATATTGGAAAAATAATTGTCTAGAATTTTTGGATAAATTAGGTCTTAATAAAGAAAATCTAAGATATAGAGATCACAAAAAAGAAGAATTAAGTTTCTATTCAAAGGCTACAACTGATATTGAATATCTATACCCAATGGGATGGGGAGAATTATGGGGAATAGCAGATAGAACTGATTATGATTTAAAACGTCATATGGAATATTCAAAACAAGATTTAACTTATCTTGATCCAGAAACAAATGAAAAGTATGTTCCATACGTTATTGAACCAAGCGTTGGAGTAGATAGATTAGTTCTTGCAGTTCTATGTGATTCTTATACAACAGAAAAGCTAGAAAGTGGAGAAGAAAGAGAACTTCTTAAAATAAATTATAATTTAGCTCCATACAAAGTATCTGTTCTTCCATTAATTAAGAAAGTACACGCTGAAAAAGCAAATGAAATATTTGAAGATATATCAAAAACATTCAGTGCTAACTATGATGAAACAGGTAACATTGGAAAAAGATATCGTAGAAATGATGCAATTGGAACACCTTTCTGTGTAACAATTGATGATAATACATTAAATAGTAACACTGTAACAATAAGAAATCGTGATACTATGGAACAAGATGTTGTTAAAGTAGATGAAATAAAAGACTATATTTTTAAACATCTAAATTAAGTAATTTAAAGGTAAAAGTAAAAAGAGTATTAACCATAAGTTATTAACTCTTTTTTTACCTTATAGGAAAGTTCATAAAACCAAATGAAATGTATATTTAAAATTTACTAAAAAAAGTGATTGACATACAAACTTATGTTTGATATATTGGGCTTACTGGTGGTGATATATTGTATAAGGCTTATAAGTTTAGACTTTATCCAAATAGTGAACAAAAAGTATTATTACATAAAACATTTGGTTGTGTAAGACTTGTATATAATCACTTTTTAGATAAGTGTATTAAGAATAAATATATAAATGCATTTGATATGTGTAGAGAATTAAAAAATCTATATGTAGACTTTCCATTTTTAAAAGAAGTGGATTCTTGTAGCTTAAGATGTGCTATCTTTAACTTAGAAGATAGTTATAAAAACTTCTTTAATAAACGAAGTGGTTATCCCATTTTCAAGAGTAGATATAGTAAGCAAAGTTATAGGACAAATTGTATGAAGAGCACATATAAAGGAAAAGAGTATAGTAGCATTGAACTTGATTTAATAAATCATAAGATAAAATTACCAAAGTTAGGGCTTGTTGATATTAGAGGATATCGAAATTTAGAAGTGATAAATGGAAGAATAGTAAATGCAACAATAGAAAGAGAAAATACTAATAAGTACTATGTTAGTGTTGTTGTAGATGAAGTGGAAAGGCTTCTTCAAAAGTAGAAGCTAAAAGTATCGTAGGACTTGATTTAGGAATCAAAGACTTAGTAGTAACAAGTGATGGAGAAAAGTTTTCTAATCAACGAGAGATCACAAAATATGAAAAGAGATTAAAAAGATTACAAAGAAAGTTATCAAGAAAAGTAAGAAATAGTAATAATTATTATAAAGTGAAGGAAAAAATTGCGAGATTATATAGTAAGATTAAAAATAGTAGAAAACATAATTTGATAAACATAGTAAATAAAATAGTAAAAGAACACGATATTATAGTAAGTG
>OJLA01002828.1_pt1 | contig 9905 bp, 6 predicted proteins | sample 1596611 | NCBI WGS metagenome assembly OJLA01 (sample SAMEA4350168, study PRJEB24818) | metagenome | biome: human; feature: gut; material: faeces | place: Denmark | collected 2013-09
ATATTAAGTAACTTAGCAACTCAATTTGTAAAAGAGGATGAAGAAGTATCGTAACTCACTTCCGGGACGTGTGGGAGCGGTGGCTTTTGTAGCCGCACTCGCACTGTCGGCTATTGCCGCCACCCGCAGCAATAAGGCGGAAATCACCCGCAATCTTGACATATTCAACTCACTGTATAAGGAACTTCAGACCAACTACGTGGACTCCATCGATGCAGAGAAGTCAATCAACACCGCCATCGCGGCGATGCTTAACGACATCGACCCTTATACGGAGTATTTCCCCGCCTCGCAGCAAGAGGATATCACGATGATGACATCGGGCGAATATGCCGGCATCGGCTCGGTCATACTTGAAAAGCCGGGCAAGGGCGTATTTATCTCCGAGCCTTACGAAGGCAGTCCGGCGCAAAAAGCAGGATTGCGCCCGGGCGACCATATCATCATGGTCGACAACGACACCGTCACCACATGGCACAGCTCGCAGGTGAGCGGCAAGCTGAAAGGGCAGGCAGGCACCCAGGTAAAGGTGACGGTCAACCGCCCGTATGCCGCTGACTCCATCCTGACATTTGACATCACCCGCGAGAAGATACAACTCCCCGCCGTACCCTACTACGGGGTAGTGAGAGACAACATCGGCTACATCAACCTCACATCGTTTACCGACAAGGCGGCGACCGATGTGCGCAACGCCCTTATAGAGCTGAAGAAAGACCCGCGTGTAAAGTCGATTGTGCTCGACTTGCGCGGCAACCGCGGCGGACTGCTTGAGGCAGCGGTAAAAATCGTAGGTCTCTTCGTGCCGAAAAACACCGAGGTGCTCCGCACACGCGGCAAAGGTCTGCTCAACGAGAAGGTGTACAAGACCACATCGGCACCTGTCGACACACAGATACCGCTTGCGGTATTCATCGACGGCGGTTCGGCTTCAAGCTCGGAAATTACCGCAGGCGCACTCCAGGACCTTGACCGCGCTGTAATCATCGGCAACCGCTCTTTCGGCAAGGGACTCGTACAGTCGACACGCCCCCTCCCCTACGACGGTGTGCTGAAAGTGACCATCGCCAAATATTACATCCCTTCGGGGCGTCTGATACAGGCTATCGACTACAGCCACCGCAATCCTGACGGGTCGGTTGCGCGCATACCCGACTCGCTGACCAATGTATTCAAGGCCGTACATGGAAGGGAAGTGCGCGACGGTGGCGGCATCACGCCCGATATCGATATCGACTACGGGGAGGCAAACCGATTGACCTACAATATCGTGAGCGACAACTGGGCGTTTGACTACGCCACACGCTACGCTGCGCAGCATCCTGAGATAGCCCCCGCCGAGGAATGGCAGATCACCGACTCGATATTTGACGACTTCAAGCAGTTTATCGACCCCGAAAAGTTCAACTACGACAAAGTGTGTGAGCAGATGCTCGAATCGCTGAAAAAAGCGGCTGAAATCGAAGGCTACATGAACGACTCAACGCGGAAAGAGTTCACAGTGCTCGAAGGCTTGCTGAAACACAACCTCGGCCATGACCTCGACAACAACCGCAAGGATATTGAGGAGATACTCGCCTCGGAAATCATACGCCGCTATTATTACCAGAAAGGACAGGTAATCGAGGCACTGAAACGCGATGCCACGCTCGACTCGGCGGTAGTGGTGCTCAACGACAAGGCGCGCTACAAGCAGATACTTTCGCCTGCGGCAAAAGCTAAATAACGCGGGAAGATGGATCTGGAAGAATTGTGCAAAAACATACTTACGCCCGCGAGAGGCGAGGCTCTGGCCAAGGCATTTGCTGACAAAAGGGTAAACCGCATAACGCTTTACGGACTTGCCGGCTCAGCTCCGGCAATGCTCATGGGCGCGCTGCCGGCGGAGGACGGTGACAGCCCGGTACTTGTCGTGGGCGATACGCTCGATGATGCAGGATATATCTATCACGACCTGTCGAGAGTGCTGGGGGAAGGTGCGGTGCTGATGTTTCCGTCAGGCTACAAGCGCGCCATTAAATACGGACAGCCCGACCCGCCGTCGCAGATAATGCGCACGGAAGTATTGAACCGCTGGGACACCGACCGCTCGCTGCGTTATGTCGTGACCTATCCCGAAGCACTCGCCGAGAAAGTAGCATCGCGCGACACCATCGACACCCATACGCTGCATCTCGCCACGGGAGGCACCGCCGACCTCGCCGAAACGGCAAAATGGCTTCGAACAAACGGTTTTCAGGAAGTAGACTATGTGTATGACCCGGGACACTTCGCCGTGCGCGGCTCTATTCTCGACATCTACGGTTACAGCTCGGAAGAGCCGTTTCGCATCGACTTCTTCGGCGACGAGATAGAGTCGATACGCGCGTTCAACATCGAGACACAACTCTCGGAGCGGAAGCTCGACTCAATCGCCGTCACCTCCAACGTGGCGCAACAGTCGAGCGGCTCGCTGCTCACCTATCTGAAAGACAATTCACCGATATGGGTGCGCGACGCCGACTACACCGTTGAGCGTATCAAGGCAATCGCCGCCGACAGTTTCAGCGACTCCGCACTCATTGCCGACGAGGGCGACTCCGAAGCAATGAAACAGGTGATTGACCCCGAGGAGTTTGCGACGGCACTCAGCCGCCACAGGCTTGTGCACTTCACGGCAGCCGCCGACAATCCCGACGGAGAGAACGCCACTGCCATAGGGTTCGGGTGTACGCCCCAAGGGATATATCACAAGAATTTCGACCTCATCAGTGACTCGTTTGCTAAATTCCTCGCCGACGGGTACAAGATATACATACTCAGCGACTCGGAGAAGCAGATAGAGCGACTGCGCGCCATCTTCGAGGACCGTGGCGACGACATCCGCTTCACGCCGGTGATATCGACAATCCACGAAGGCTTTGTCGACCAAGCGACAAAGACATGCGTGTTCACCGACCACCAGATATTTGACCGCTTCCATAAATACAACCTCAAGAGCGACCGCGCACGTTCCGGCAAACTCGCCCTATCCCTGAAGGAGTTAGGACAAATCGAGACCGGCGACTACATCGTGCATGTAGACCACGGCGTAGGCAAGTTCGGCGGACTGATACGGACGGAGGTCAACGGGCGTATGCAGGAGATGATAAAACTCATCTACCTCAACAACGACATATTGCTCGTGAGCATCCACTCGCTCCACAAGCTGTCGAAATACCGGGGCAAGGAGGGTGTGGAACCGCGCATCAACCGTCTCGGCTCGGGAGCCTGGGGCAAAATGAAAGACCGCACCAAGTCGAAGCTGAAAGATATAGCGCGCGACCTCATCAAGCTATATGCGGCACGAAAAGACGAACAGGGATTTGCCTATTCGCCCGACAGCTACCTGCAGCAGGAGCTTGAGGCATCGTTTATCTACGAGGATACCCCCGACCAGCTCACCGCCACCCAGGCGGTGAAGAGCGACATGGAGTCGCCGCGCCCGATGGACCGCCTCATCTGCGGTGACGTGGGTTTCGGCAAGACAGAAGTGGCGATAAGGGCGGCATTCAAGGCGGCGACCGACAACAAACAGACCGCCGTGCTCGTGCCGACAACCGTGCTCGCCTACCAGCATTTCAACACCTTCAAAGAGCGTCTGAAAGAGTTTCCCGTGCGCGTCGACTACATATCCCGCGCCCGCTCCGCCAAGGATGTGAAACAGATACTCGCCGACCTCGCCGAAGGAAAAATCGACATACTTATCGGCACCCACAAGCTCATAGGCAAGGATGTCAAGTTCAAAGACCTCGGACTGCTCATAGTCGACGAGGAACAGAAATTCGGCGTTGCCGTAAAGGAAAAGCTCAAGCAGCTCAAAGTCAATGTCGACACTCTCACGATGTCGGCGACACCTATACCGCGCACACTGCAATTCTCGCTGATGGGAGCGCGCGACCTCTCCGCCATCACCACGCCGCCCGCCAACCGATACCCCATCGTCACCTCCATCAACGCCCTCAACGACGACATCGTGACCGAGGCGGTCAATTTCGAGATGTCGCGCAACGGACAGGTATTCGTAATCAATCCGCGTATCGAAGGACTGTATGACCTCGAAAACATGATAAAACGGCTTGTGCCCGATGCACGTACCATCGTGGCACACGGGCAGATGCCCCCCGACAAGCTGGAGAAAGCGATAATCGACTTCGCCAACCATGACTACGACGTGCTGCTTGCCACCACCATCGTCGAGTCGGGCATCGACATGCCGAATGTCAACACCATAATAATCAACAACGCCCAGAATTTCGGACTGAGCGAGCTTCACCAGCTGCGCGGACGTGTAGGAAGAAGTTCGCGAAAGGCATTCTGCTATCTGCTCGTACCCCCTCATCTGCCGCTCACACCCGTGGCGCGCCGCCGGTTGCAGGCAATCGAAAGTTTCAGCGAACTCGGGTCAGGAATCCACATCGCGATGCAGGACCTCGACATACGCGGCGCGGGCAACCTGCTCGGCGCGGAGCAGTCGGGTTTCATCGCCGACCTCGGCTACGAGACTTACCAACGCATACTTAAAGAGGCTGTGACAGAGCTGAAAAACGAGGAGTTTGCCGACACGCTGACCGCCGACGACGGTAGCGGAGAAGAGGAATTTGTAGCCGACTGCACGGTAGAGAGCGACATGGAGCTGCTGCTGCCGCCCGACTATGTGCCGCAGGAAAGCGAGCGCATAAGCCTCTACAAGGAGCTTGACGGCATCGAGCGCGAACTCGACCTGCAGAAATTCAAGATGAATCTTGAGGACCGTTTCGGCAAAATTCCCCAAGAGACCGCAGAACTGCTGCGCATACCGCGTCTGCGCTATCTCGCGCGCCGTCTCGGCATTGAGAAAATCATGCTCAAGATGGGTCAGATGTACATGTATTTTGTCGACGACAGCAATCAGGCATATTACAGGTCGCCCATGTTTGGCAGGATACTCAACTACATGCAGGCTCATCCGCGCCGCTGCCGTATACGCGAGAAAAACGGGCGGCGCAGCATCGTAATCAGCGATGTGCCCACTGTCGAAGAAGCCGTCGCGCTGCTTCAGGAAATCCTTAACCTCACCTCCATCTGACAGCCCACCACCACAGCTAATGGTAAAAGATACCCCAGCTTGATAATGCTAAAATAAATTTGGCATTATGACCGCTTACCCGTATCTTTGCAACTAACAATATTTAGACAGTATCTCAAAAATATGAGCGATACGGATAATATGTTATCAGTTCTTGAGCAATACTTGCTCCCCGATGTCGAGGATGTCGCAAAGAGAATAGCCGACGACTTCCGCCGCCGTCGCGTGGAGAAATCCTTTACGCGCGAGGTTATGGCAGAAAAGTCGGGAGTGGCACTCTCCAACATCACCCGTTTTGAACAGAAAGGGCTGATATCGCTGAAAAATCTGTTGCTCCTCGCCATGGCACTCGGCTACCTGACCGAGATACGCGACATCTTCGCCACGCCGAAATACACGACGACCGAAGAACTGTTGCAGATACGCAAAAACTCCGGCAAGAAAAAAGCCCATACCCCGAAACGATGAAACCCATAAGCCTCCTCTCGGTAAAATACCACGACCACACCGTCGTAACCCTATCACTGACTCCCGACAACCGCTTGTGCACATTTGAGTATGACAAAGCGTGGCTTCTCGACGGCTTCAGCATATCCCCGCTGGAACTGCCGCTTAAACCGGGAGTTTTCATTGCAAAGCCTACTCCTTTCAACGGCGATTTCGGCATATTTGAAGACTGTCTGCCCGATGGCTATGGAAGATACCTTCTTCATAAGGCATTGTTGCGTGAAGGCGTAAACGATTATGACTTGTCGGCTCTTGACCGCCTGAGCATAGTCGGAAGCAATGGAATGGGCGCACTCACATTCTCGCCGGTAAACCAAATTTTGACAGGTAACGAAATCTGTGATTTCGACTCCCTTCAGGCAAAAGCGCTTGAAGTGTTGAGAGAGAAGCAAGACGATGACGCGTCGTTGCTACTGTTTAAAAGCGGAAACAGCGGAGGCGCGCGACCAAAAGCCATCTTCTCTGACTCAGAGGGGCACTGGCTTGTGAAGTTCCGCCACACATACGATCCAGAAGACATGGGTGTACAGGAAAACCGATACAATGAGATTGCCCGTGAATGTGGCATAACCGTACCTGATTTCAAACTTATAAACGGGAAATATTTTGCTTCACGACGGTTTGACCTGTCGCCGACAGGCGAACGCGTACACACGGCAACGGCAGGCGGGTTGCTGTGTATCTCTCTCTCAATGCCGTTGCTTGATTATTGCAATCTACTTTCCCTGACAGGATGGCTGACACAAAATACAGCTGATGTCGAGGAAATGTATCGCCGGATGGTGTTCAATTATCTGACTGACAACAAAGATGACCATTGTAAGAATTTCAGTTTTATCCTGGAAGATGATAACCATGCGACACGGCACTGGAGGCTATCACCAGCATACGACCTTACGCTCTGCACGGAAGGATATAACGGCGAACATGCCACTTCTGTCAATGGCACGGGACAACCGCGCATTGCAGATTTTCTGGCGGCAGGCAAGAGAATAAAAATGAGCGAACCACGCTGCCGGCAGATAATTGAGGAAGTGGCAGCCAAGTGCTCTGAAATCACAAGATACAAGCTCCGATAAAATGCAAGGAGGATGATACAAAACCGTCGTGACATAGATACGCTCCTAAATATCGTTAACTTAAGGTTCAGGAAGCCATAAATCCCCTTGCGGGGATTCATCCTGTTAACCGCGGGTAATGCCGAAGGCATACCCGTGGCGCAAGTGCCTCTCTCCTTGACTCAACCCCGAGAGTGGGTTGCATAGTTACCTGATTAGTATGCATTTATGCAACCCGTTTCAGGGTTGTATAGTGTGGTTAGGCTTACATTCCACGGGTGCCCCATCCGGGGCTACCCGCGGTTAACTTTATCTTGCCCGTTCCGGGCAAAATCCTTAAGTTAGTGATATTAGGACGAGCCTTTGGCACGTTTACGTAATTAGCTGATTACGGCTTAACATCGCAAAACGATGTCCCTCCAATGAGGGCAAAATCATAGTTTTGAATCCATTCCGTAGAGATTTTTACAAAAAATAGCGGCAAGGATTATGCAATCTTGGATTTAATTTGTTAGATTTGTAATCGCAGATTTTCATAACCTGATTAAGTATATAAAACCACAATGACTTATGGGAACATTATCTATCATTAAAAATGACCCGTGGCTTGAACCGTATGCCGATGCCATCAACGGCAGGCATGAAGATGCCGTGAGAAAAGAGAAAGAACTTATCGCCGCCGACGGGTCATTGAAAGCATTTGCCAATGCCTATAACTATTTCGGGCTACACCGTACCGAGACCGGATGGGTATTCCGCGAATGGGCTCCCAACGCCACCGGCATCACCCTCATAGGCGATTTCTCCGGATGGAAAGAATATCGTAAATATGCACTAAAACCCGTGGGCAACGGAGTATGGGAAATCAAACTTAAGAAAGACGCACTCCACCACGGTGACCTATATAAAATGATAGTAAGCTGGGAAGGCGGTGCGGGAGAACGCATCCCCGCCTACGCCAACCGCGTGGTGCAGGATGAGCAGAGCAAGATATTTTCCGCGCAGGTATGGGCTCCTGAAAAGCCCTACAAGTGGAAGGTGAAACGCTTCTCCCCCGACACGCGCCCGCTACTCATATATGAATGTCATATCGGTATGGCACAGGAGCGCGAAGGCGTAGGCTCATACACCGAGTTCCGCGAAAACGTGTTGCCACGTATCGCCCAAGACGGGTATAACGCCATTCAGATAATGGCAATTCAGGAGCATCCCTACTACGGGTCGTTCGGCTACCATGTGTCGAGTTTCTACGCCCCGTCAAGCCGATTCGGCACACCGGAAGAGCTAAAGGCTCTTATCGACGCCGCCCATGAGGCAGGTATCGCCGTAATCATGGACATCGTACACTCTCACGCCGTTAAAAACGAAGTGGAAGGTCTCGGCAGGCTCGACGGAAGCTACGACCAGTATTTCTACGGCGACGGCAGGCGCGAGCATCCCGCATGGGATTCTCTCTGTTTCGACTACGGCAAAAACCAGGTGCTTCACTTCCTGCTCTCCAACTGCAAGTACTGGCTCGAGGAGTTCCGGTTTGACGGCTTCCGCTTCGACGGTGTGACCTCGATGCTATATTACAATCATGGACTTGGACAGGCATTCGGCTCTTACGGCGACTATTACAACGGCGGACAGGACACCAACGCCATCACATATCTCACCCTCGCCAACAAGCTCATCCACGAAGTCAACCGCAAGGCCATCACCATCGCCGAGGAGATGAGCGGCATGCCCGGACTTGCCACCCCGATAAAGGCAGGCGGCATAGGATTTGACTACCGCATGGCGATGGGTATCCCCGACTACTGGATAAAGATGCTTAAGGAGAAGAAAGATGAAGACTGGCATCCGACCTCTATATTCTGGGAACTTACCAACCGCCGCGCCGACGAAAAGACCATCAGCTATGTCGAGAGCCACGACCAGGCACTTGTAGGCGACAAGACGGTGATATTCCGCCTTATCGATGACCAGATGTACTGGCACATGACCAAAGGCGATGACAACGCCGCAGTCAACCGAGGCATAGCCATGCACAAGATGATACGTCTGGTGACACTCGCCACCATCAATGGCGGCTACCTCAACTTCATGGGTAACGAATTCGGGCATCCCGAATGGATCGACTTCCCGCGCGAGGGTAACGGATGGAGCTATAAATATGCCCGTCGTCAGTGGGACCTTGTCGACCGCAAGGAGCTCCGTTACTGCGAGCTTAACGCGTTTGACAACGCCATGATACATCTTGTAGACGACATCTACGACTTCCAGGCACTCCCTGTTGTGAAACTCTGGGACAAGGACGACGACCAGGTGCTCGCCTTCATGCGCGGCAACTACGTGTTTGTGTTTAACTGGGCACCGTTCAAGTCTTACAGCGACTATGGATTTCTTGCCCCCGAGGGCGAATACGAGGTGGTATTGTCGAGCGACAATGCCGAATACGGAGGCTTCGGCAACATCGATGAAGGAGTACATCACTTCACGCAGCACGATGAGCTGTATGCACCCGACGGCAAAGGCTGGCTGAAACTCTATCTCCCCGCCCGTACCTGCCAGGTACTCAAAAAACGCTGACACTTTTTCTCAAATACACAAGTCAGTAGGAGGTAAGCACTTATTATATGGTGTTTACCTCCTACTTCGTATTTCCCGATCGTTCCCACCCCCATAATCCGGTAGTTTCTAACACTTAGGTAGCGATTAAACAATGTAACTATTCAGCGAATATTACCAATATAAGATCTTCATTATCAGGTAGGGATGCACCATGGTGCATCCGAAAACGAGGTTAATTAGCCTTAAAACCGGTAGATGCTCCATGGAGTATCCCTACAATTTGGTTGAAATCAAGTTGTTGGAATTGCTGAATAGGCACAGCCTCTTGTGGATTTGAAAACTTTTACTAAAATTCGGAGTTAACTAATATTATCATAATATTGTTGTATCTTTGTAAACTCAATATTACAGGATGATTGAAAGGATAATAATCATAGACAGTGTTGACCCGGTAAGCTTCTACGGCATAAATAATTGCAACATGCAGCTTATCAGAAATCTTTTTCCGAAACTGCGCATGGCGGCGCGCGGTCAGGTCATAAAAGTGATCGGCGACCCGGAAGAAACCGCAGTGTTTGAGAAAAAGATAAAAGAACTCGAGGCTTATTGTGCCAAATACAATAAGCTTCCCGAGGATGTGATACTCGACGTGATTCACGGCGACACACCCAAAGAGATGAAACAGGACAACGTGGTGA
>OJLA01002832.1_pt1 | contig 9902 bp, 16 predicted proteins | sample 1596611 | NCBI WGS metagenome assembly OJLA01 (sample SAMEA4350168, study PRJEB24818) | metagenome | biome: human; feature: gut; material: faeces | place: Denmark | collected 2013-09
TCAAAGGCCGGTGCCTTAGCCGCTTAGCAATATCCCAGTATTATGGAGATCCGCGCCGGACTCGAACCGGTCATTGCAGCCGTGAAAGGGCTGTGTCCTAACCATTTAGACGAGCGGACCGTATGGCGAGAAGCAGAGCTTCTCGCATTTAAGCGACGGCGTCGTCGGTAACGAGAATATCGTCGATGCGGACATGCAGTAGCGCCGCAAGAACGATTAGATTATCTACCGTCGGCAACGTAGCTCCATTCTGCCATTTGTAAATTGCTTGCGGGGAATGGAAGCCGAACACCATTTGCAGGTCATGCACGGTGAGGCCTGCTGCTTTCCGTAGCCGCACAATATTTGCGCCAGTACGCATTAAGTCGATCGTCGGGAACCCCATTTCGAAGGATACCTCCTCTCCAAATCATTTGAACTCATGGGCATGAAAAAGCCGCTTGTCTATACACAAGACAAGCGGCTTCAATGATTCAGGAAAGGAGTTACCGGCAAATCGCTCTGCCAGTCTAACAGGTACTCATTCCAATCAAATTCTTCTGCTTATCTTGATATGGGCATGCTTCGCTGAAGCTATATTCCTCACACTGGAAGATAGCCTGCCATTCGCTCATATAGAAGATAGCGGAAGAAATGGTCTTCATGGTGCTGCGTCCTTTCTGTAAAGTAGTTGTTCTTGGTTTCTGACTGTACTATACCACAAGCCTCAGCATTTGTCATTCAACTTGTGGTTAAAAGACTGGAATTTTTGCGCGCAATCCAACTATGAGGAGATGTAAGTCCCGCACCAGTCTAATACCTGCTTGAATTCTTCTGCCGTTTCAATTGTTCCATACTCATCACAGATTGTGTAGTCCGGGTGTGACTGGAGCCAACGCATGACTGAGTCAAGGTCATGGAAGCCATTCTCAGTGCGCCATGAAAAATGGCCCGCTCTTGCCGTTCCGATTACAATGGATGTCCCTTCTGGTTCCTCAACAGAGAATAGCGCACGGTCAGAAAGCTTGTCTATGAGATCCTCTTTGATCTCCTGCAAGTCAGCAGATACAGAGGCCTCACGCATCATTCGGAGACATTCTGCTCGGATTGCTGAGACCTTTTTCTGGAATTCGGCGACTTCTTCGGTGATCCGTGTATTAACAACAGAATATTGTGTGCTCACAGCTCATCCTCCTGAACTCCTTCCGGCGCGGCATACTCCACCAGATAGTCATAGAGCGCACCAGGTTCTGTCAAGTCCACGCGGATTTCTTTACCGTCCTCATCATCCCACCAGACTGTGTATCCGGCATCCGGCGCTTCATATAGCCACCATCCGATGTAGTCATATTGATCTTGCATTGTGTATTTCAGCAGCTCCCGGAGCGCAATCAGGTACTGATTCTCCGAATCAAACACAGGGAACCCATCGCAGATCTTTGATAGCGCGGTATTAAACTCGTCAATGCGAGCTTCTTGCTTTTGAATCTTCTCTAGCGTGCTGAGGAATAGCTCTTTCGGTAACATAGGCCTTATTCCTTTCTTGCGTTCTGTGCGGAGAGAATTTCCTTGAGTGTTCTTGGCTCATAATTCATGTACGGCATCATGCAGCCGACATTGATGGCGCGAATGGGCTTTCCTTGTTGAACATTCAGCTTCTTATTCTCGTTGAGCTCTTTGACGCATTTCTGGAAGAATGCCTCTTCCACGGTATTGTGAGTATGGGCGTAGAGAAGAATCGATCCGCGATGCTGCCCATTCCACATCAGAATGGGATAGTGCATCAAACAGAGCTTATACGATTGTCCGTCGAAACTTTCACTGATCTCGCGATAATCGGTGATGTCAGCGAAGAGCTTTTGATACCGATAATCAGACAGATCATCATGATTCCCTCGGAGCAAAATCTTCTGACCTTTAAGCTGCGCGACCAATGCGATGAGTGCTTCGTTTCTACCCCGCATGGCCATATCCCCAAGAATATAAACGGTATCGCCGTTGGTGATCTTGGCGTTCCAATGCTCAAGGATATACTGGTTCATTTCAGCCACGGTGGCGAACGGTCTCCCGTCATAGTTCACACCCTCACCCGTCTGATTCCGGTTGAAGAGATGGAGGTCTCCAATGAAGTAGTTCATGTGATAGACCTCCTCATGAAATCCGGTAGATCACACGGACTTGCGAAGCCGCACGATCTCCATAGGACTGACCTGCCTCATAGGGAAGCGCTTCGTTGAAGCATTCTACCTGAAATCGCAGGCGATCTACCATCGAGCGGATCTTCTCTGCATTATCAAAGACATCATTCCAACGATATAGGACATACTCGCTGCGAGCCGTATAGGGAAGCTCAAGCACCTCATGAACAGTTAAATAGTCACAGATGTCATCGATCTCATGGGACTCATATGCGGCAATCTGATTCCGCGTCACATAGTATTCGTTTTGGTATGGCGCCTTCAGGAGTTTCTCGAAATCCGCAAGATTACCGGCAACATAGAATTGCTCCAGTCGAACGCTATCTTCACACTCTGCAGGGATACTGGATAGGAGGAGATTCTGTGTACTTTCCGCTAGATCATCAAAACCGATCCTCCATGCGCCATCGATCAGGCTTTCCAATTGGCCAACAAAGCTGCGGGAGAAGGTTGCAAGGTATTGATGCCGCAGCTTTCCGTCAAAATCCTTTGTATGTAGGTCGATGTTGTACCATTTGTCTTTATACTTGGCCTCGACCATAAAGTCGTAATATGTGCTCATGTAAAACCCTCTTATTTCTCCTCCTGAGCCTCATCCATCAGACCCAGAGCTTCGACAATTTCGGCCTGCCGCTGCATCCGTCGGATTATTTCTTTCTCTGCAGAAAGGGAAATCTGATGTGGCAGCATCGTATAATCCTGAAACATGAAACGGATCTTGTCAATCTCCTTGTCCGTATGATAGTGACCGCAGAACCAGCGCTCGTAGTGCAGCCTTGACTCAATCGTACCAAGCCATTGCTCAGTGCTCTTATCCACACTCGACTGGTCGATCATGGATAGGAATACTTCCGCCGGCTCGTACCTGAGCGGGCAGGTGTGCGACAGCACAACATCAATCTTCCAATCACGCTCAGATAGCACACGCTCAACTTTCTCTTTGATCTCATCGGACGGTTGTTCGTCTTCAAACCAGTTATAACCTCTTGCCAATCGGTAGTATTTATCGACGCTATACGCACCGCCGATGACAATACAGGAATGGCCAAAGAAATCATAGATCTCTCCGTCAATGGCAAATACGAGGTTTGGATACTCGGGCTGAACCCATACCTTCCCACCGTGGTACTCTTTCACCTGATAGCCCAACTCTTCAGATGGGCGCATTTCATGGTTGCCGTGAATGCAGAAGAAAGTGATCGGAATCTTCGTCAGATTATCTTTGCCTCGGTTGTCTCTCCGATCCCCATAGTAGTTCAATCCGACGTCACCCAAGATAATGAAAGTGCTTTCGGGTTGGACCTGCTGCCTCTCACAGAAAGAGATGATCCGCTCAAACTGACCATGTGTATCACCTGTCAGATAGATCTGGTTTTTCGGATGCAGCAGCTCACGCATATAAGCGTCTACTTCTTCCATGGAGTATGAAGGGCCGCCCTCTGCTTCTTCCAGCATGGCAATCAGTTCTTTCTCCGCTTCTTCTCGCGTCATCATTTTTCACTCCTTTATTAGCTTCTGGGGATACACTCCCCAACGGTATTTACGGATAGAAGGAGTGGAAAACAACAATTATCCCATTTGAAGTTGTACTTCTTGGCTTGTCCCTTCAATCCGTTTCATGAGGGCATTATCATGTCGCATAATGTAATCGAATGTATCTTTCAGGGAGAGAAACAGACGAGGCTGTACATGATATTTCTTTGTGTTCTCTTGCTGAGAAACGAGGTTTATGTGTTCCAATCGGACTGGCCGCATGTCCATATCAATTTTCCACTTGCCCACCATCGTCTGCATCTCGAAATATCGATTGTCGTGGTGAAACGGCAGACAATGTTCCGTACAGAGTTGCACCAATGTTTCGACACTTTCTCCCGCACGCTTTTTGTTGGTGATAGGGATCGAATAGACGACATCTTGCTTCGGACTTGGCTTACAATGCCGGCATGGGCAGTAGCCGGCACGGACAGCGTCCTGATAACGAGGAAAGCCGACCAGTTGGCTGAGCCCTGTGATTTGCGGGCAGTTTCTGCGGTGGAATGTCCGATACCCCTTACTTGCCCAGAATGCCAGCCCTGGCTGCGAGAGTGCCATAATGTTGCTTTTCTCGGCATCGGAAAGGGAGCCTTTCTTGAATGCAGCTTCACGCTCTTGTTTAGCACGATTAAAGCGTCCGATGGCACTTTGTTCGTCCTTGCTCAAAGAACGCTCCTGAGGGGCTTGCGGCTTCTTTGGAAGAACCGGAAAAGCAATCGTTTTGTGCTCAATCGGCTCCGGATTGCAGTGCTTACAAGGCCGTCGCCCGCTTTTAAGGCAGGTGTCGTAGGAAACGGTTCCCTGAATATCATAGGCCAGCAGTACATGACTGCACTTTCTAGTGTGAAAGATCTTGGACTGCTTGGAGTAGACATAGTTATATTCAGAGCGAGCGATAGAGTCTTGATTGCGATCCCACAGCGCATCTAAGAATTCATCCCTACAGCAGCTACAAGGCTTGTACTTGCGACGAATTGGGAACTTGAATGTGAGGAATGCCGGGAAATGCCGATTATCAGGTAGTAGCTCACAGTCGGATTTATGAAGGAGCTTGGCCTGGGGATCATAGAGCAGCTTATACGCAGAAGAACCTTTCTGTGCCATTGCGTCGTTGCCCCATCTTTTCGGCGGCTCAAGTAAATACTTCTGCTCAAAGCCAATGCCCTGTGCAAGCAGTTGCATGGTTGCTACATCGTTGGCGGAGCAGTGTGCTGGAGAAGGCGTGGCGATATTGCGCGCCGCGCAGATCTTATAAGGACTACCAACAGACGCCTCTTGACCTGCTAAGTAACCGTAAATGTAATCACAGAGCAACACGACATGCTGAGTCGTATCAGGAACACCGGATACCTTGGAGAACATATTGAACAGATCGCTTGCTTCCTGATGCCACCAGCATATCGTATCCTCCGGTTGCAGCCAAAGACGGAAAGCGTCCAATCCAGCATAAAGGCTTTCTCCATCGAGGAACTGCTCCCTGCTCCAGCCGGAAAAAGCCATATGCCCCCATTGCTGCAAAGAGAAGTCTCTCGGGCGAAATAGCACGGAAAAAGTATCAACTGTATTCCATTGCGCATCTACACGGGCAGCGGCCAACTGTGTTGGCCAATGATTACCATGCTGATTCGAGATCCATTCCATATCAACGAGCACATACATCTTCGACACCTCCGTTAGTTCTTTCTTCAAATTCTACTGTTATCATACAAAAAGAGGTGTCCGAAAGAACGGACACCTCGCTGCCTTCAGTATTTTACTCGAAGCGAAAGACACACCAATCTATGGAATAGATCATTCCCGTAGATCGGTGTGCCTTTTCATGTTATTAGTGTGAAATCGTTGAGAACCTATTGAATCGATCCCTTTGTATTGTGCTACTGCCGTTCAACTCCGCTATCTATCAATATGCTGCTGTTCCGTTTGGTCATAGGATTTCGTATATCCCAAGTGATATTCCAACAGCAGAGTGTGTGGGACCATGTCAAAGGTGCTCACGCCCTCGACAGCAGTAAGGACTTTGACCGCAGCACGATAACCGCAGTAGAAGCTGTGGCAGGCCGCCCAATGAACGCGCTGCTCCCACGCACACTCGATCGAGGTCAAATGCTCTCGTCGCTCTTCATCACCATCAATCTCGAGCTGCTCGATAAGCTTCTTGTTTTCGTCATGCATCTTAAAAAACAGAGTATGGCGCTGCATACCCGGCATCTCAAAGAGATCTTGCATGAGATGCTTTTCAAATCCATCGACAACAAGATCTTGATTGGAAAAGTGCTGGACGAACCCGGAATACAGGCCGGCGTTGAAAGCATACCGGGATGCATACCGCAGTTTTGCCTCGTAATTGGTTTTGATCTGGCTTAGGATCTCGTTCTCGGACTGCTCCAATGTGGTGGTAAAATAGTCTTCAGCCGCTGTGTAGTCCTTTTCCTCTTCGAAAAAATCTGTTTGCGCCAGTACCTTGTATGTATCGAACAAATACTTTTGAAAAGCAGGGGCAAATGCGCGTTCTTTCATTTCCTCTAATGCGTTTTGTACTGTCATGTCTTCATCCCTCCGTACAGATTTGATACAATCGTATCAAGTGAGTACATATTACATGAGTGAAAGCGCGAAAACAGTCGGATTAAGGGAGAATGAAAAATAAAATTGCACCTGCCAGATCGACAGGTGCATTGCTCAAATGTGTTTTTTGATGATCGGGATCGAATTTAATGCCAACTCAACAATGGCATCTTCTTGCTCCTTCGTTAGTCCAGAGTTTTCAAGTTCCTTGCGAACTCTATGCTCCAGAGGAGAATCCGTCTTCCCAGCTAAGTAGTCGAGTGAAACGTCTAGAATATCCGAGATGCGCTCAATGAGCTGGAAACTTGGTGACCTGACTCCGTTTTCTATGTGTCGAAGTGAGTCTACAGCAATACCAATCTTCTCAGCGAGCTGTTCACCAGTTAGGCGGCGGAACTGCCGTGCAGTCCGAATCCGGCTGCCCATGATTTGCAATCTCGTACTCATTTGATCTTCTCCTACCTATCCTGTACTTTCTCACAGTATAGATGGATGGCAGAAAATCAGAAATGAGCATTATGGTATTTACCGTACTGAAATGGTACGTAAACGAATGACCTCCGGTACGACACATACCGAAGGCCATTCGCTTTAAGTCACATTTCAAACTGAGCCTCAATCACTCTACTCGGCGGCACAGAAGCAAACTTGTTCGTTTTGCCCATGTGTTGTCCCCTACAGGCATCAAGCTGCCAGATGCCGCCAGCTCGTAGGTGCGCAGCATATCTTCAACCGACAAATTAGGAGTACGGGTGCGCGGAGGGGCAGCACGGGTCAGATCGAACAGGATCGCATACTGCTCAGGCCAAGGTACACCATAGAAGCGGCGAGGCGTCTTGCCGCTATCCCAACCGAGTTTTGTGCGAATGATGTGCATCAGCATTCGGTTACTTACGGTTGTCCACTTTTTCTGCCCCTTCAGATCCTCTGCGGTTCTTCCGGACATAAAAGGGAACGGCACATGGATCGTCTTTATCACACGCCTGAATAGCCAGAGTAGTGCCTTCGGAACTGATCAGGAGCCGAACATTTTCGGGGTATCCAAGTTCTGCCGCACTCAGATTATTAAAGCGAATAGACGATTGCGCAATGCGAGCCTCTGCTGCGCTGAATGTCCGCAGCGTCGGGTTCACAACGCGAAGGTCAGAAAGGCAAGCGTTCATATAATGCAGCGTTTCATCGTGCTTTTCCCTCCGACTCAAACTCATGCACCAACCGATAAAATGTCGATGCGCTGACGCCCAACTGCCTATAGCACTCGACAGCCGTGATTTCTCCTTGCTTCCACTTGGGGTAATAGATATCCCAATCCTTTACAGAACACTTTGGCCGCCCAAATTTGACACCCTTTAGATGCGCGGCGGCAATACCTTCCGCCTGTGCCTTCGACTTGGTATCAACTTCCAGCTGAGCGCCGAAAGATAGTACGGCGAGGACAATATCCGTGATTACACTACCGAGCAGATCTTTGTATCGGGTCGTATCCAAAATGGGCGTGTCCAGGACAACGATGTCCACACCAAGCGTTTTGGTAAGATATTCCCACTCGGTGCGAATTCCAGAGTAATTACGGCCAAAACGATCAATGCTTTTAACGACCAAGATATCACCATTACGCAAAATGCTATTTCGTAGTGACATGTAGTTTGTTCGCTCAAAACTACGGCCGCTCTGCTTGTCCACATAGATATCACGCTCTTCAATGCCGTACTCGAGCAATTCAAGAACCTGACGATCCTCATTTTGCTCAGCTGTGGATACACGAGCATATCCAAATTTCTTATTGCTCATGGCATTACTCCTTCGACCGGAACATACCCATGACACCACCGAGATCCGCAAGATCATCAGCCGCCAGCGTTGGACTCTCCGACTTTGGGGACGTGAGTTGTGATACAGCTTGGAGTTCTCCACTTGCGACCATCTCGCGGACAACATCTTTGACGATGCTCACCACCCAGTCGCGGCCAAACTCGTTGGCCGCTTCTGGGCAGCTTGTGTAATGCAGGACCGCATTGACGACTAGTTCGGACATGCTGCGTGGTCGTTGCCGCAAAATATCGAGTGCGCGTCGGTGCCGAAAGTCCATTTCATTGAACTGGAGCACAACACGAGGCTTACTATTACTGCCCATTCGACGCTACCTCACTCTGATAGAGGAGTTCATAGCCGTGTGCATTGGCATGAATATCTTCGATGAAAATGGGGAATGCTACTTTATTTGCTCTCTCAATCATTCCTCTCAGAAGGAGAGAGCCACCACCAGCAAACACGCATTTGCTGGTCGTTACATCGATTCCACGTTCACGCAGGAAGTTATAGAACTCCGAAAGGAACTCTCCTGTCATGCTGCGAATCAGCTGTTGTACTTCACCGGGAAGGACGGTAGGCTGATTGCGAATTACTTCATCAATATCGCAGTCCTCTAAGATCCGGGCATAGAGCGCATTGCACTTGCTCGTAATGCTGTTGTAGAGGGTGATGACCCCCTTTTCAAAACTTTCGACCACCGCCAGGTCAGGACGTCCGTTACGCAGCTTGAGAACGTCAATGGTAAAGCCGCCAATGTCGATGATGTAGGCAACAGAATAGGTCTTGAGCGTACTGTACTGTGTTACAGCAGCCGCAAATGCCTGAGGATAGCTGAGGACTTTGCTGATGCGGATCGAGTAGTATTTTCCATTGTACTCGAAGTCAATGGCCTCACGGCGCCGCAGAAAGTACTGCTCAAAGCGACTGTGGAGCTGTTCATAGTGCGCCGGGGGCAATCCAATCAGTAGTGTGATGTCAATCGGATCCAGTGTTTCAGCTGCCTTGCGCCGCTCCAGTTCCTTAGCGATAGCGAAGAGCGTCAGGACATAGAACCGCTCGTCTTCGGTTTTGTCGCGCAGATAAGAAATGCGCTGTTCTGTAAGCGTATAGTAGCGCCCGTTCCAGCAGATATAGTCCGTTTTGAAGCCTTGCAGCCCTTCAGACGAAATCAGGCCGGAGGTAAAAAGCGTGTTCGGGGTCTTGATCGATTTATTGCCGTGATCGACAGAGATAATCATGGATTGGAACCTCCTCATTTCGTTTAACAAAGTGCGTGTAATGTTGCACTCGAAGCATCTAAAAGAAATTACGCATAGTGTTCTCATAGAACAACAACTACACTAAATGTTTTCCATTTAGGCATTTATGCCCAGTCTTTCAGAAGATCGTGGAGCTTTTTGAGCGCACCGTTGACAGATTTCAGCGCTGCGTTCATATGGCACCCTTCCTGACGGGCGATCTCACGGATCGTCATATTCTCCATCAGCATGTGGATTCTGCGCTGCTGGATCGGGGTAAGTTGCGCGATCGCTGCATACAGCGCAGCGACCTGCTCATCCCACAGCAACGTATCTTCCATCGGGTTCTGCTCATAAGACTTCGGCATTTCGAAAAGGTCCTCGATTGGTGTCCAATCACGGTGATATACTTCTTTGCGATGGACGCGCTGCGTTTCATTCTGAAGAGCGCGCCATTCTTCATACAGCTCATCGCTGACAGGAATTTCCTGATAAATGCCATAGTAGTCCTTGATTTTGATTGTCTTCATGTGTTACCTCCAAGTCGTTTCATTAGTGGATGCGGACGAACGACTTG
>OJLA01002833.1_pt1 | contig 9900 bp, 3 predicted proteins | sample 1596611 | NCBI WGS metagenome assembly OJLA01 (sample SAMEA4350168, study PRJEB24818) | metagenome | biome: human; feature: gut; material: faeces | place: Denmark | collected 2013-09
TTATATAATACTTCTGGTTCTGAGTTTAATACGTTTTTAATTATATTATAATACATTGCAGATGTTTGTATATCTGACATTACATTTAGTTCGAATTTATTATCATTATTTATTTCTATATTTGTTATTTTAATATAGTCATTTTCTTTTCCATCTTTAATATTATTACATTCATCTTCTGTCACCTGTTTAATATTATAAGAAAAATTATTATAATCTAAAGAAATTATATAATATATATTTTTATTATTTTGAATTCCATATACCGCATAAACATTTATATTGTCATTTCTTTGAACATATATATCTTTTATAAAAGTATAATTTGTATTGTTATTTATACAATTTAATAATATATTTAATGTTGTAGTTGAAGTATCTTTTTCAGAAAGGTCTATATTTTTTTCTTCTTGATAACTAGAATATTGACCACTATCATCATTATCATTGTTTTTTATATTATTTTTACTAATTTGGATAATAACCGTTAATATTATAAAACTAATTATTAGTAAAATAATTAATAATGTAATAATAATTTTTTTATATTTTTTTATCATCTTTATTTTTCCTCCATTAATTTAATACTACTCCAACTCCTGATGATCCCATTGTATTTGGTGCATTTTTTCCTGGACTAAAACTTAATATATAGTCTAATGAATACCAGCCATTCCATTTGCTACCATGCCATGGGTTTATTACATATGCTTCTCCATTTGCATTTATATCAACTAAAACTATAGCATGTCCCCCTGCGGAACCATAAAATTCTCCACCTGGAAATGAATTATAAATTACAACAGGAACATTTTGATTTAAATATGAAATTATATCTGATTTACTTCTTAATATCTTAGTAATTCCACATCCAGTTGCTCCAGATCCATTCCAAAAATCCATAGGAGTTTTTGTACTACCATATCCAGAATGGCAAATTGCTGCTGCCGTTGCAACACATCCAGCATTATGCATTGAACCAGAGTATGAATTTTGATAATAACACTTGTATTCTTTATCTCCTCTCTTATAAACTCCCCAATAATGTGAACCTGAATCTCCAGATAAACTTCCGTCTCCACCAGTTCCAGTTCCATCTCCACCATTAAATGAATTTCCACCATCATTTATAGTTATATCTGAAACGTCTTTAAAATCATTCTCATTATAAGCCGAAAAATCTATAGAAGTAACTCCATAATCATTATCAGTAGCCTTATAAAGCATATATTTAGTAATATCTACCAATCCTTCTGTTCTCGAATTATTTTCTAATGCTTCAAATAACCAACTACTCATGCTTGAAATATTATTTCTTACGCCAGTACAATATATATAATATTTAACAAAGTTTGGATCTGAAAAATTTCCTGATTCCATCTCTTGTCCAGTATAATTTTTATCTGTTTTTTCTTTTACACTCGTTGTACCTGAACTATATTTATAACCACTTTTTATTATTATTGTAGTTATAACATGATCTTTTACTAATGTATAATCTTGTTCTTCAGTAGATATAATTACATATCCTTTAGGCCAATCATCACTCCTTCTCGTTGGACCTCTTTTATCACCAGATTCCTTCCAATCAACAGGATAAGTTGTTACATCATTAACATTCTTTTGATACAAATCGTTTATTTCTATATTACTTGAGTCTCCTGTTGTTGTATTATCCTCAAATGAAACAGAATCTTTTTCTTCTTCACCTTTATATTCTAATCTTTCAACTCCGTCCACTTTGTAAGTCAAGTTCCAAACATCTGCATATGTAAGTCTATATCTTATTTTATTTGTTTCAGTAATAACTTTAGTATGATTCTTTTTGTCTTCATATCTAACATTATCCCATTCTTTTGTTGATCCACCAATAGATATTGGTGCTTGCATATCTGGACCTGTCACATCTTCTGATACTTCATATCTCTCTGAAACTTCTTTATAATGAGTTCTATATCCATTTGTAAGTTCATCAACAACATCATTATCAACAACAGTTAATTCATCATATAAAGTTGCTTCTATTGAACTATTTAATGTTAAATCCGTAAGTTTTCTAACAAATTCTGTATCATCGCCCATTACCAGCCATGTCCATAGATAATCAAATGGCATTGTATACTGTGATATTGAATCTTTATAATTTACTTTTGAAGGTACTATTGTATATTGTATATCTGTTGTTGGATATCCGTCATCATATACATATCCATCTCTGTTTCCATCAGAATCTGTAAAGTTTTCAACAATTGTAGTTACCTTATTCCAATTTGCAACAATCAGATTTCCTGAAGCATCTATTGAAAAATATTGTAATGCAGCTTTTTGAATTTCTACATCATTATTATTTATAAGCCACATTAATGTTCCAGGTGCTGGTTCTAATGAATTTCCTAATGGGATATATTCCAATGTTATCGCAGTTCCATCTGATGGAAGATATTCATTACTTAATTTTATAATTTCACTGTTACTAACATTTTGATTATATTCTCCACTGATTTTAGTTTTTATATTATTTTTCTCCATGCATTTTTCTATTTCATCAACAATTACGTTATATTCACTACCATCATTAATTTTATCTCGTAAATCCAAGACCTGATTAGTATTAAATCCTGCTTCTTCCATAAAAACTTTTTTTATAGCAGCATAGTCATTAGATTCATATTTTTTTAATTCACCATTTGAATCTCTATAATGTGTAGGAATTATTACTATATAATTATCTGGATCTGCAGACATATTTATAAGTGACCAACAATCTTCAGCAATATTCTTTACTAAACCTGTATTTGTATAATTTATGTATGAATTTCCATTTCCAATCCAAATTATTGGGAATGCTGATTTATATCCTGCTTGTGTTTTTAAAGAGATTATACTATCTTTAGAAACTTTAATTTCTTCACCTTCTGTTTTTCTTTTAAATACATATGTTCCAGAATCTTCTTTATATGTTAATTCACCATCAACACCATTTATAGTACATTCTAATTTCTTTTTATCATCACTACCATTAAATGTTTTGAATGGATTTTGAGACACAACATTACCATCTTTTTTTAGTGCAACTGATATTGTAATCTCTGCACCTAATTCTTTTCCTATTGTAACATCATCTTCATTTGTTGTTACTAAAGTATATTTATCAACTCCTGCCAATAAAGCAATTTCCTGTGAAGTTACTCCTGCAAATCCTAAATTATATACATTTTTCTGTAAGTTGTTTGCAAGCACTGCAGGATAACTATTAGATGAATTTTCTGCATCTCCTAATGTAAATTCATCTCCCCAACAAACAATTCCACCATTTAATTCAATTGATGTATCTTCAGATTTATTAATACTTGCTACTTTTCTTATTGTTGGTTCTGATAGTACCCTTTTAAATCTAATTACTCCTTGTACTTCATCAGAATCCACTTTAGTATTCATATTAGAAACAGTTCTTAAATCAGGATATTGGGTTATAAGTTCTGCTCTTATCATGTCTTTTAGCAATTCCTTTTTTTCTGCTTCAGTTCCAGTAATATAATTTAATTTTCTTCTTCCTTCTTCTGTTTTAGAAAATTCATCATATAATTCATTGACTTTATCATCTAAATTTATATTAAATTTATAATCTCCATTTCCTTTAGAAACAATATTTCCAGCTGAAACTTGAGTTGATATTTCACTTTCTACATGAGCATTCATATTATTTTCTTTGCTTCCAAAATTCAATCCACCAGACATAGAGGAATGATTTGAATTTGAAGAATCAATCAGTTTTAAGACATAACTTGAACTAGCTAAAAATATTAATAAAACTATTATTATAAATATTCCTATTATCCACTTTATATTGCTTTTTAAGAATCCCATTATTGCATTTTTCATTATTTTATTTTTTTGCACCTCCTATCTTCTTTAAAATGTTACTTCGTATTTTATTCCTTCATTATAATTATTGGGATTTTTTATATATTTATCATAATCTAAAATTAAATTAGCAAAAACTAATTTTTTAATTTTTCTACTAGCTCTATATGTATTTGTATATTTTATAGCATATTCCACTGTAGAGCCAGGTCTAATTTTTAAAGTACTATATATAATTTCCCCACTTGCTGCGTTATATTTTAACCCATTTGAATCTTCTATATATATTGTTGATGTTTTTTCACCATCATCTAGATATATTGTTTTATCTGAGTTATTTGTTACTCTAGTATTATAAACTTCGTATTCCGCAAATGTATCTCTACTTATTACTTCTATTTTTACATTATTTTGAGTATTTACTGCATTAATTTTATTTCTTCCAATATAATTATTTATATTTAATTTTTCTTCATTATTTTCTTCTACTATTGTCATATAATCTTGTATAGACATATCATTACTTGTTTTTCCTGTTGCTAATGGATCTTCTGTTATTCTTACTTTATAAGTATTACCATTCCAATTCTCTGTTGTATATGTTTTGTATGTATTAAATATTTTATCACAATATGTTTTTTTAAATATTTCGTATGTTGTAAATAAATTGTTTTTACAATCTGTTGAAACTAATTTATATGCATCTTCAAATTTTTTGTTATTACATAAATTTAAAAATTCATCAATTATAGTTATATCATTCTTTAACTGTGTTTCATTTATAATTCCTGTTCCTAATGCTGATTTGTCAGTTGTAAGTGATGTATTATTTGTTATAGTATTAATCATATTAGTATTACTTACATTATTTGTTTTATTACTTTTTCTTCCTTGGAAATAATTTAACACTTGTATTAGAACCAAAACGAAGGCTACAATGAGTATGCCCCTCCATATTTTGGTTTTATTAGCATAATAATATCTTCTTAAATTTCCCATTATAGCCTCCGTTAAATATTAAATTTATTATTTGTTGTTTATGTTTACTTGTCTTATTGGTGTTTCAATTCCAGGATTGTTATTTTGCTTTTTTCTATTTGCCTGCCTTTTTCTCTTTTTTTCTTCTCTTTCTAATTCAAGTTGTTGTCTTTTATTCTGCTCATAGTTTTTCATTCTTTCATTTCTTTTTTCTTCTTTTTGACTTATTTCATCACTTGTAAGTCTTTTTACTTTTGTTACAGCTTTCTTTGCTCTAGATACTTTTATTAAATTATCTTTCATTTGTTGATATGCTATATCAACGTTATTCTCGTCTGTTACGCCTTGAGCTCTAATTGCATTTTTAGCTCTAAATTCAAAATGTGAAAGTTCTTCTTGATTCATATCTTCTATCGGTTTAGCTTCTCTACTTAACATTTTTGTTGCAGTCATTGCTTTTTCTCTTGACCAGCCTTCTTCTTCAACCATATGATCTACTGCCAATATATCTTTTACATCTGTTATTCCTGCATCTATACAATCGCTATTTTCTTCTAACACCATTTTTGCATATTTCTCATCTTCACCTGTATAGTGTTGAACTTCTGCAATATGTCTATCATCTTTAATATAATTCTTTCTTCTTTCTTCTATCTTGGCTTGCCTATATTCCTCATTACTTCCATAATAACTTCTCTCATATGCATTTTGAAGTTCATCATCATTAACTTTAAAAACTCCTGATGCAAACTCTTCTAAGCCTCCTCCTAATGTGTATCCTCCTGCCATAGCAGCACCACCATATTGTCCTACTTTACTAATATCTCCTGATGCTATACCTGCTGCTACTCCCACCATTCCAGTAGCAGTTCCAAGTGCAGCACCAGCAGCAATTTTTGGCATTTTTCTTATTGCTTTTCCAACACCTTTTGTAGTTCTCTTAAATTGTTGACCTGCATATGATTTGGCAACTCCTAATCCCCCTCTAAGTTTAGGATGTTTTTTTAAGAACTCTTTAATTTTATCTTCTTTATCATCTTTATTCAATTGTTTTGCTTTTCTAACTGCTTTAGCTGTATTAATTTTTCTACCTGTTATCTGATTGTCTTGATTTGAAACTTTTGGTGTTGAAGCACTTTGTCTTGAAGAATTATTAAAATTATTTCCACTTGCCGTCTGTCTTAAAACTTCAGCAGCTTTATTTCGTTTTGCTTGTTCTTCAGGAGACACATCTCCTGGCATTATTAATCTTTTTTGATTATTTGTTGCATTATTTTGTGAATTAGTTGACGTATTGCTTCCTGTTGGATTTGAATCGCCTGAACTTAAATTCGAATCAAATAATAAAGAATTATTTATTCCTTCTCCACTAGTAAGATCGCTAAACTTTTCATTCTCTTTTATTTTTCCACTATTTTCTTCTCCTGGCTTTGGTGGACGAGGTGGTTTTCCATGTAATAATCGATTCATTCCACTCATAACTAATGAAGCGCCTACAGCTCCTCCAAGCATACCTGGTGTTTGTGCTTTTTCAAAGCCAAAGAATCTACGCAATAATTTTTCTGCGGGCATTAAAAATCCTATTGCAACTAATGTATATAATATATTCTCTGATGCTAGCTCAAATGCTGAACTTATTAATACTGTATATAATATTAAATGAAATGGTTGTATTAATAAATTAAAAATATATTCTTTAAACCACATATCAAAAGCTTGTGCTTTTCCATCATTTATTTTATCTAGTGGATAAGTAAAAGCTACCATTGGAGCTATTAAAGTTAGGAATGCTAAATATATTATTCTTTTTAAATATGTAAATAAGAAAAATACTGTATACATTACTAAAACTACAAACGCTATTGTATAACCAATATATGCCACTCCTGGCACTTCATTTCCTTGAAGCTGTGCCTGAACTCTTGCTAACCCCATAAGATTTCCAGCATTCCAAACAAGAACATCTTCATCATCATCAGACCTATAAAACTCAATACCATCAATAGAAGTATTACCATCTTTTAATGATTCCTTTATCTTGTTTTCAAGACTTTTATCCGGATCATTTATATAAACCGTATAATACTTATCTTCAGTTAATGTATCCACTAATTTTACAAATGCATCAACAATGCTATTGGCAAATGCCATTATATAATGCATTATAAAAATCAAACACATTGCAACTACCCAATCTTTTAACATATTTTTATATTTAGCTTTTTCACTTGCAATACTGCATAACATCATTCTAATTCCTATATATACTAATTCTAATAGCATACATACTATTGCTATATTTCTTATAGTATAATACCATTTAGCTATTGTAGGTTTTAACGAATCAACAATCGGTTCAGCCTTTATAACAGTTTCTTCTGTATATATATCTAAACTAACATGAAATGTTGCATCATTACTAGCAGCATAGCTTGAATTTCCATTTCCACCATAAACAGTTAGTCTGGCCAAATAAGATTTATTATCAGTTCCTTTCCATTGAGCTATATCCGAGGTTCTTCCACTTTGTGGAGCTCCTCTATAATTAATGCTAAGACTATCTGCAGTTCCTGTATAACCATATTCTCTCATTTTTTTAACAATATCTTCAGTAACATTAGCCTCATTTTCATCTCCAAACCAAACAGCAGATTTCGATGAGTATCCATCTATAAATTTTGATGGTTGCCCTGCTTCACTTTTTCCTTCATTAGTACTGTTTGAACTTGAAGTATTGAAAAAATTAGCGTTTAAAAAATCTACTTTTCCTTCAAATATTTCTTGTGGAGATATTTGATAAAGAGGAAATACTGCAACATCTCCAAACCATGCCGTTCCAACATACATTGCCGCTATTGCTGCTCCTGTTCCTACTTTTAAAATTGTTCCAATAGCAACTTTAGCTGTAATTAATTCAGCAACCGTCTTCAGACCAATCTTCGTTACAAAGCCACTTAAAGCACCTTCAGCAGCAGGAATTGCAACTGCAACAATTATTGCTGCTGCAATTCCAATAAGAATAGCTCCAACAATAACTAATATTTTCCAATTATTATTTATATCATACTCTAACAATGCAGTAGATGAACCAAATATTACCTTATGTATTAAATCTACAACTCCATCTGCTACTTTTAATACAAGCTGATTAATTGGTTTTAACAAAGCTCCCCCAACCTTATAATCTGTTGCTTGTGATTTATTCATCGGAATAGCTGCATTAAAAACAATAATTACAAGAAATACTATTATTAACTTATTCAAAAAACCTTTCTTTGTTAAATTTTTCATTTCAATCTCCTTAATACTCTACATTTTCGGTTCCTTTTTTCATTAACTTATTCAAGTTTGTCTCAACAAACTCAAATTCTTTTTGTGTAGGTGTTATTTGTATAATAGCTGATTCAGCTCCTACTTTTAACAAACCTTCACCCTTACCACAAGTAACCAAAAATCCAGCTTCTCCTTCACTTAACTTAAATACTTCTTTTAAATATTGTATTTCAGATTTGTCTTGTGCTAAAAATAATTTTGTATCTGAAGATGTAAGAACAGCTTGAGCTTCAGGTTTTTCATAGAAATCTTGAAATCTTTGAGAAACTACTGCTAAAGAAACATTTCTTTTTCTAGCACGTCTAGCCATTGTATTCAAGAAATCTACAGCTTCTGGGTATGGAAGTAACATCCATGCCTCATCAACAATTACCCTTTTCTTTGTAGCTTTACTCCTATCTTCACTATTTTTCTTAACAAATTTTTCCCATATCCAAGTTAAAAGAATCTGCTGCGCAAGTGGTCTTGCAAATTTTTCTTCCAATTGAGATATGTCCAAATTTATAAATGGTGCTCCTTCTAATAATTCAAATGTAGATTGTCCATCAAAATAAGCCATTTGACCATTATATTCTCTTATGTATTGTTTCATTACTTTCAATAAATAACTATAATGGAATCTATAGTCATCATTCAAATTTTCTTGTGCTTTCGCTTGAATTCTTTTATACCAAGAACCTATTGTTGGCATTTGTTTTTTATCTCTATATAATTTATCGCCTCTATTAAAATTGTTTGTAGCTTCATATAAACTATTAGGATCACTTGTTATTCCTCTTGCAGCATATTCTTCTGATACAGATTCTGCTATAATTTGTTTTGTTAACTCATTTACTTCTGTACTTCTTGTACTACCTCTAGCCATTGTTAATAAAGCTTGCGTTACATCTTCTACTTTATTTTCAATATTTAGAACTAATCTTTCTCTTCCTGTTATTTCATCTTTAGCTGTTTCTGTTTCAACATCAAATAAGTTAATAACTGTTTTTGATGTTGGACTTAAAACAACATTTATTCCACCTAATGACTCAGCAACTATTTGATATTCACCTTCTGCATCAAGTGCTAAGCTTTCAATTCCCATTAACAATGAAGATCTACTTATTAAAGTTTTCATTGTTACAGACTTACCAGCACCAGACTTAGCAAATATAACCATATTATAATTTGTAAGTGAATTATGAAAATTATCAAATAATATTGGTGTTCCAGTTTGTTTATTAAATCCTAAAGGAATTCCTGTTGAATGTCCTACCTCTGATGTAACAAATGGAAATACAGTTGACATTGAACGTCTATCAAAAGTATGAGTTTTATTAATCTTATTTTCCATTAGTGGCAAATTAGATTTAAACGCATCTTCTTGCATTGCCCATGCTGTTTTTACTCCAACTAGTGATTTTGACATTTCTGTTGATAGCAATTTTGTTAATCTATCTAAGTCCTCTAAATTGTATGTAAATATTGTTGAAATAACAGATGCTTCATATAATTTATTAAATCCTGCTGCAATTTCATCTCTTAATTGTTCTGCCTCAAATCTTTTTTGTGTTAAATTGCTTTCTCTGTTTATATTTCCTCTATCTGCAGCAACAATTCTTTCTGTTTCAAGTTCATTAATTATTCTGTTTAATTCATTTTGTGACTTTGCCTCTTGAACTGGATTTATATATATTGATGTATTTATATCTCCAAAGAAATACATATCTCTAAATAATTCTGGGA